>Ga0209322_10000521_pt1 | contig 22424 bp, 12 predicted proteins | sample Rifsed19ft1_FD_184013 | JGI IMG/M metagenome (GOLD analysis project Ga0209322, IMG submission 184013) | Soil microbial communities from Rifle, Colorado, USA - sediment 19ft 1 (version 2) | ecosystem: Environmental > Terrestrial > Deep subsurface > Rock core/Sediment | place: Rifle, Colorado... | reverse complement strand
TACATGTTATTAAATTGATCGGGCATTGTTGCATCCATTCCCTGCATTAAAACTTTAATTAAAAATTTATGTTCGATGTTAGCAGTATCAATTTCAGGAATAGCTTTTATTTCCTCTTCAGTAAGACTGCCAACTCCACTCCGTCCAATTTTTGAAGTATATTGTTTTTCGATATTAGCTCCATAAATCGGAATATGTTTATCTCTTGCATAATCAAATATTGCTTTATAATACCTGTAATTATGACCCCATGTAGTTAAGAAATCAGTTTGTTCCATAAATGTATTTGGGTCAGTATTACCGCTGCTCCATTTACCTAAAGCTTCATCTTGTTTAGAGTTGAACATCTCGAGTGCTAAAATCACTGGTTTACCTGCTTCTACCAATCCTTTTATCACTTCTAACTCAACATCGTGATATAGTTGATTAGTGTGCGATTCACCCACCATTACAATTTGGTAGTTTTTAAGTTCGGCTATCATTTGGTTAAATGACACTTCCTTACTTGCTTTAGTATCGAAAATTTTATCAAGCTTTACTGAGCAGAAATCATATTTGCGGTTAACGTCACCGATTGGCAATCGTTCAGCATCAAATTCTTGAGCCATATTTGATGTTATCGAAAGAAATAATGCGAATACTATGATGTTTATTTTCAATTTAATCTCCATTTCTTTTTCTAATTGAGTAAATATTTAGTCAATCTAATTTTAATGCTTTTATTTGGTGATTTTCTAAATCAGCAATCCATAAATAATTGTTGTATACCAAAACAGCAGCAGGTTTATTCAGTTCATTTATTTTTGTGCCTTTGGTTCCTGTGCCAGCAATAGAAGTAACATCACCTTGATTATTTATCTTAAGAATTCTGTGAGTTCCCATATCGGCAATGTATAGATTATTATTTTTATCTATAGCTATACCATGAGGAGTGTCGAGTGTATCTTTTAATTTCAATGTTGTGACACTCAAATTCGGAATTATTTTTCGAATTAAATTGCTTCCAGCATCTGCTGCAAAAATGCTCTCTCCATTAGATACTATATCAATAGCATATATAAAACTGGCTGCTTCGGGTTTTCCATCGTCATTGCCAGATTTGCCATTACCCGCAATTGTTGAAACAACACCATCCTTAATTAAACGAACTCTTGCGTTACCAATGTCAACTACATATACTCCACCTTCTTTTGCTAATATAACGGCATGAGGCGAGTTAAATTTAGCCGAATCGGCTGGTCCATCCTTAAATCCTTTTTCGTTATTCATACCAGCCAGTGTACTAACAGTAAAATTACCATCGTCAGATTTTGTTATCATTCTAATTAAATTACTTCCAGCCTCAGCAACATATATTCTATCGTTAACTTTATCATAAGCAACTCCATGAGGAGAATTAAATTTTGCATCTGATGCAGGTCCATCTTGATAACCTTTTTTGTTTGGGCCGCCGGCGATGGTTGTAACCACACCATCAAATGTGGCAATCCTAATTGCGTGATTATTAATATCAGCAAAAATCACTGAATTATCTTTATAAGGAGCTAAACGTATTGGCTTATTTAATTCCGCTTGTTTTCCATCTTTAAAACCTACTTTACCGGTTCCTGCAACTATTTGCATCAATTCATTTTTTTCCGGGGCGCATGAAAACAAAAGAGGAAGTAATAATAAAAAGAAGAAGTGCTTTTTCATTCCAATCAACCTTAGATTAAGCATTAAATGACGTTACATGTATTTCTAATTAATAAATAATTTCGATACTATTATTAATATTCTATTACCTGTTTAAAAGCAGCAAGAGAGAATATTGTCAATGCCTAAATATTGAAACGAGAACACCGGTGAAAAAAGCTATTAGCCACCAGTAATAGGCAATTTTAGAATATAAGTTTAACGATTTACTTATTAAAATTTCATCTCCAAATTTTAATTTATATCTCCAGAGCAAAACAAAATCAATTATCATTAATAATAAACCTATATAACCCATAATACCATGAAAAGTAAAATAAGTTCTTGTTGTACCCATCATCATACATGTGGTTGCAGATATATCAAATAGTACTGCAAGCGTTATAAGAAATAATAGTGTGTTGGTTGTCTTCTGTTTTTTATTCTCTACTAGATAAAATAATGTATAAAAAAGCAGCGCTAATTGAACTAAAACAATTCCAGCAACAGTAACTTTTGCCATGTAGTCATCCAATCATTATATGAATAAAAAATAAAATTATTAACTAAATGAAAGTTAGAAATTGATGTAATTAAAAATAAATAATGTTTTGAGAGTATGAAAATACTCTATTGTAATAAATAAGACACAGCAATCGTGAAATCCTTCTTGGAGGGCGAGTGAATTGTTTCAACTAAAAAACTATTAATGATTTTAATGCCAACTTGATATGAAAGATAGTTTTCTTTTTTATCTACAAGAGAAAAAGTTTTTATATCAAATATTGGATTTGTCTCCTCATTGTAAAAAATTCCAATCACAGGTTCACCGATTATCCAAAATTTTGCGTCGGTAAATAATTTAAAAAATTGCAAAACTGTAAATCCAACATTACTTGTTGAAGTGACTTTTTGATTTAAGTGAACATAAAATAAAGAATAGTCAGAGTTTTCATAATCATCTGTAATCGCCATTAATTTTCGCTGCCTTAACTGAGTATTAACACGAAGGGTTATACTGCTTATAAACATTCCTGTAAGCATTCCAAATGCTGCTGGCTGCACAAAACGATTTCTGCTTCCAAAGAACATCCCACCTAATTGAAAATCGTAATCAGATTTATGTTTCCAGACAAAAAATCCACTTGGCAAGCCGTCAGGACGGAATGGAGCCCATCGTCCAACGGCTAATGTGCGCGTGTCTTCAATTTCATCTGTGCTTTTTATATAACCTCCAAACGCATATGTTTCCATTGGTCCATTTAAGAATACACCCCCGCCAAAACGGTTATTAATTTTCGTGTTAGACTTTCCTATGCCAATCACAGCGATCGGAGAGAAAAAACCCATTTTATATTTAGCTGCAAAATAATATGAATTCAATGTTGAGTTACTATATAAATTCCCGCCATACCCTAATTGATAACCATCATAATATTCATATCCTACCCGCATCCAAAGTTCGCTATTCGGTCTATAAGTAAATCTGGAAAAGAATATGGCATTATTAAGGGTTGTTTCCTTAATCTTATCGAATGTTCCTCCAAGATCGAATTGATATCTATCATCGTCATTAAAAGGGAATAAAATTATTCCTCCTGAAATCTGCTGAACTCTGTATTGAGTTGTATTGTCAAGTCCATTGTCTATCATTGTAAGAAAAAGTGTTCTATCCCTTTGATCTTTTCTGTAGAAATTGAAAGATGATACTCCTTGATTATCGCTATTCATATGTGCTAATTGAAATTTCCAGAGGGCGAGTAGCGGAGGACCGAATACTGAATACCTCGGGTCAATATTTTTTTGATGAGGATTGGCATGCTGAGATAAACTATCATTTAATAATGGCTTTTGTTCTTGAGCATTTATATGTGAAATGAATAATAAACTAAGAAAATAAATCACTGAAATAATTTTAGGAGATGTCATTCTTTTATTTTGATTTTTTAATCATTCTGTTTAAGAAATAAAACTATTCTTTCAGACCTAAATTCAATGAAGAAATATCCATCAAATAAGGTGATAATTTTCTTACTCCTTTAGGTTCATCTCTATTTGATGAAAAAGTCAAGGTTTTTCCATCAGGAGAAATTACCGGGAATCCATCAAATGCATCGTTATATGTAAGACGGGTTTGTTGTCCGGTTCTAATACTCATAATATATATCTCAAAATTAAATGGTGGCAGCACCCTTATAAATGCAAAGTGATCTCCATCCGGAGCCGGGTGAGGTGCCCAATTTGTTCCATTATCATGAGTTATTTGTTTTTGATCAGTACCATCATCCTTAATCGTGAATATAGTCATTGGCATTCCGCGCTGACCTTCATTTTTCCGTTCCCACGCTCTGTATATTATTGTTTCACTATCATTTAAATAGAAGGACCCTCCTTCTTGCCACTCATCGGTAAAAGTAATTTGACGTTCGTTTGTGCCGTCTACATCCATTACCCACAAATTACATTTACCATCTATTGAGCGAGTAAATAAAATCTTTTTACCATCAGGTGATACACTTACCTCTGCATCGTAGTATTTATTGTGAGTTAATCTGATAACATTTTCTCCATTAAGGTCACTTATATAAAGTTCGGCACCGGTGGGATAATTTCTTGGATCTGACCAAATTCCTTTCGGTAAATCAAGATTATCACGAGTTGAAGTCCAGATCAATTTAGTTCCACAAGGGAAATAGTATGAACAGGCATCCTCGCCTTTATCATTAATTTTTTTGATATCGGTTCCATCAATCTTCATTGTGTACACGAAATGCACAGAGTCATCGCCAAACTTAGCATTGCCAATTAGGCTCATTCCATCGGGAGAAAAGTAAAACTCCGCACCATTATCAACATTTAGCACCTTCCAAACTTTAAATTCTTCTTGCTTTTGATTTTGAGAATAATTTTCATTAGAAATGAAGAAGATTATGGCTGGGAGCAGCATGATTAAAGATAATTTTAAAGTGTTTTTTTTTCTCTTCATTTTTCTTTCCTTTTACTTAAATATAAAATTTTTAAAACTGATTTTATCTCTCAATTAATTCAATTTCAGTTTTATTTTCTTTTCCTTCACGTAAATAAATTAGCTCGACAGAATCACCTGGGTTAAAAGTCTTTAATGCGTCCGAATAATCTTTTAAGTTAATAACTTTATACTGTCCAAGCTTTTTAATAATATCCCCTTTTTGCAGTCCTGCTTTTGCGGCAGGAGAATCAGCCGATAGATCAGCAATGCGAACACCTTCTCCTGAGAATGCAAAATCCGGAACACTGCCCGTTGAAACTTTTCGTTCACCGGTTGGAGCTTGAGTCTTTTTCGTTTCATCAGTTACTTGTCCCTGAAAGGTAAGCGGTTCTAATCTGTCGGCTAAGTAAAGAATTCCTTCGCGTGCGAACGTTGCAACTTTAACCAAACCTGCTGCATCAATTTTATCCGGAGTATCCGTTGGTTTGTGGTAATCTTCGTTTGCGCCGGAAAAGAATTGCACTGCAGGAACGCCGATTTCTAAGAAGCTGCGCTGATCGCTTGCATCAAGATCCTGCGTAACCATTTCCGATTCAACTCCTGTAACATAACTTGCACCCATAAAGATAAATTTCCATTCCCTTGCACTGTTGCTGTTGAGAACTAATAATTTATTTTTAAAAAGTCTGCCGACGGTATCAAAGTTTAAAACACCAATAACTTTTTTAGCTGGAAAACGTTTCATATTCTTTACATAATACTTTGATCCGAGCAGTCCGCTTTCTTCCGTAGTGAACGCAATAAAAATAACTGTGCGCTGCGGCTTTAAAGTTTTGCCAAGTAATTCGGCTAATTCAAGCATAACAGCAACACCGCTGGCATTATCATCGGCACCGGGATGTATCTTCCCTTCATTTCCTTTGTTTGCCCTAGGCCATCCTAAACCAAGGTGATCATAGTGAGCGCAAATTATTACTGATTCATCTTTCAGATCTGGATTCGTTCCGGGTATTATTCCGATAATATTTTTTACTGGCGCCTTATTTCCTTTAGCATCAATTACTTCATCCCAAATTTGGAAATATGTGCCATCATCTGATCCGGGAAGTAATCCTGCACTTTTAAATTTCTCCGTAATGTAATCAACCGCTTTTTTAATGCCGTCAGTCCCGGGAGAACGACCGGCGAGTTCTTTACTTGCAAGAAATTCTACAGACTTCATCATCCTTTCAGCGGAAAAAACAGGAGCCAGCTCTGCCAATGCTTTACGCTTTGGTAAATTTGTAAAAACTGATGTTGGAGTTGTCGTGCTATTCGAACCAACCTTAGCTATCAATGGAGAATTTGCGGATGGCCATTCGCCTTTTGCTATGTTGGCGGGTTCGGTTCCTTCAAAAACTAAATAGCTGTACTTTCCGTAGTGGGGTAATTTTCTTGCAAGTCCTTGTACGGCATCTTTATTATCGATAGAAAGCAACACAAGAACTGAAGTTGGGTTTTTAGGATGCCGAACTGAAATGACAAAACTGTTTTTGTTATTTTTGAACGAAGATTTTCCAAACCGCACCGATTCATTAGTTAACTCAGCGTCATAGTCATTCAAGTTTTCTTTAATCAGATCAGCATATAAATTTTCTACACCTAAAATCCAGATACTTTTATCAATCGGCAATTTGGAAACATCATTATCGAATGACACTTTGATTTTCTTAGTGGTATCGGCAGCCCATATGTTGGCTAACTCTTGATAATATTCCAAACTTGTTTTGTCTGCCTTTGAAGGCAAGAGAATCTGCAATTCTTCAGAGCCGAATATTTTAGATAGGGAAGGAGGAATTTCATTGTAATGAAGTTTACGGAATAAATTAAACTGTGGATCTACTTGAACTAATAAAGGATTTTCTGTAAAAGTCATTTCGTAGTTTTGTTCTTTTTGTGTCATCGCTACCTTTTTAACGTCAGCAGTTTTCTCAAATGAAACTGCAATTGGTACATCCAGGATAAAAACATCTTCACTTTGAATTTGCTTTAGGGTGAACTGAAGTTTGTACTCAGCATTTTCTTTCTTTACGGCAACATTTGAAATGCTTAACTCTGGCGCACCTGTACGATTCACCCACTGATCAAAGAACTGTTTCAGATCTTTGCCGGTTACAGATTCGAATGATAAACGAATATCATTAAATGAGGCGGCTTTAAATTTATTATTGCGATAAAATTTCTGAAATCCTTTAATAAATTGATCGTCTCCCACCATTTCACGCAGCATATCCCACATCATCAAGCTCTTTCCATATCCGATAGCTTCGGAAGAAGCATTGTAACGTGAACCAAATTCTTTTAATGGAAAATCATTGGATGATTTCACATAATCGGTGTACTTCTGTAAAGTTGAGCGGCGGTATTCATCTCCTTGTCCACGTTGCTCCGAAATAAGGTGATCGGCCATATATGCAGTTAAACCTTCGCACCAATTGCCCGTTTTGAAATCAACATAGGCGCTGTTTCCCCAATAGTTGTGCAAAAGTTCGTGAGGATATGATGAATTAAGAATAAACGGAAAACGAATTATCTGTTCACCCAATAATGTGAACGAAGGCATTCCGTAACCGGTTTCCCAAAAATTTTCGACCAGCGCAAATTTTGTAAACGGGTAGGGACCAACTAACTTTCTGTACATTTCAAGATATTGCGCAGTTGCTTCGAGATATTTATTTGCGAGAGTTTCATCCGGTATTCGCAGAAAAGCCATTACATCTGTTGCACCTGCCGATTTAGAATACTCTGTAAATTGTGCTGCAATGAAATATATTTCCTCCATTGGTTCAGGTGAATCCCAGCGAATAATATGATTACCATCTTTTACTTCGTTAAGTGTTCGCTTACCTTGGCTTACTACATTCCATGGCTGCGGAACTGTTGCCGTCAATTCAAAACTTATCCAGTTATTATTAAACCAAGGAACCCAATAAGTTGAACCGGCTAAGTAAACACCTTTTTCATCAATGATGCCCGGTGTTTGGCTGAAACCTCTAGCATATTCCTCTCCCAATTGTTTAATCGGATAATTAATTGTTCCGCCAATTTTTAAAGTGAAAGAAACATCTCCTTCGATTTTATTTTCAAAAGTCAAAGCATATTTATTTTGTTTGAATTCCGGGGAAAGATTAAAATCTTCCCGATCCATTCCAAAATCTTCCGCCTTTACACCGCTTTGATCTAATTTGAGCAATACACCAGGTGTTTCGGACGTAACCGTAAGATTATTGTTTAGCAGAAAATAAATAACAGGTTTAATATCAGCAGCAGGAATAACAATTTGATCTGTTGCATCAATCCGATGTTTCGCCGGATCCATGGTAACCGCTATCTTATGATGGATAATCGGATTTGCGAATGCAGCAAAAGCTGATAAAAAGAATGCGAGTAAAAAAATACTTTTTCTAGACATGATTTTCTCCAAAAGATATTCGATTGATTATAATTTATGTGGCCGATAATGAAAATGACAATATTTTTAATGAATAACACATAACAAAAAATAAAAAACGATTAAGTGAACCTCCTATGCATTAACTTTTTCATTTTTAGTTAAATGTTTTATGTTTGCATTTTTATTATAATCGTCTTATTAATAATGAATAACACATAACAAAAAATGTCAAAGTAATTTTTACGAATTATTTTTTCGCGCAGTTTCTATACTACTAACAAAAATTGCAATTAATTCTTTACATTCATTAACACTTTTATTCACAATTTTAAAATCTTCAATAAGCGGCTTTCTGCTGACAATCTGTAACGCAACATGTGTTTCTTTCAACTCCTTGAGACAAATTTTCATCTTATGAATAAAATCATTACGTGATTCTGCAACCTGCGCTTCACCATAATTAAATGCAGGCGATGAGCCTGAACGAAGCAATTGTCCTGCAATGTGATTTCCAGTTCGAGTATTTGACAGCATTTCAACGATGTCAATTATCAGAAGTGTAAATTTGATCAACCGCTCTTCTAAATCATATTTTTTATTACCTTCACTCAACTTTGTTTACTTTTTTATTATTTGTTTCTTGTTATATATTTTTCATTTCCTTTATGTTCAGAAGTAATGTCCTTTGCTTAATTACTATCTTACTATTAACAACATTGGATTTTTTGCATTCATATATTTTTTAGCGACATTTTTTACATCGGCTAATTTTATATTTTTCAATTCATCCAGAAACTGCTTGTCATAATTAAAGTCGTTTTTGAAATAAAGCGAACTGCCCAAATAAAAAACCTGGTTAATGCTCGAAAGTCTTCGGAACATCATCCTTCCAAGGTACATGTTAATTGATTTTTCAACTTGATCTTGTGTCAGTGAATCAAGAGCCGCCGTCTGGAAAAACTTGGGATATTGTGGAGACAATTTATCAATGTTCTGTGGTCGTGTTCCCTGCGAAACATAGAAAAGAGCTTTATCTTTTATCACTTCAATACCTGCACTCATGTTATAAGCCAATCCTTGTTTCTCTCGAATATCAAAAATTATTTCATCAGCAAGAATTAAAGAAAGAGCCTGAAGAGCCGGCGCATCCTTTGGATCAATTTGATTGATGAATCCCCAGAAAATATATGATCGTTCACCGCCGCCTGGTTTTTCAATGGTGACCGGTTTATCCCTCAAGAGCAATTTTGAAGTAAATACCTCAGGTTCTTTTTCTAAAGAAACAATATCAAATTGATTGAAGAGTGAGTTGATTATGTCCGGATTTTCCGGAGATACGACAGAAATAATCATATTTGATGGTTTAAAATATTCTTTTGTGAAACCTAATAAATTATCGTAGGTCAGCTCAACTTTATTTTGTAAAAGCGGATATGGCTCATAGACTAAGGATTTGTACTCAGTGTCAAATAATTTCTTAGCTTTATCACTTCCCATAGACATCATTTCAAAACCTTTAAATTTCTCAACTGCTTTTTTGAATTCGTCTGCAGTAGGTACAAAATCTTTCAATTGAGTGTTGATATATTTTATTGCATTGGCTAAATCATCAGCTAATCCTTCAACTCTGATGTAACCAAAATCAGGGTGTAAGTATATATCATCCATTGGAATCATCGGATTGTCATTTACCGTAAACTCAAACCCAAACTGGCTGCTTATTTTTTGATTTTCTTCGGATGCTAATCGTTGATTAAGACAATCGTGTAATATTTTAGCGGCGTCTTTACCATACTTCGATTCATATACGGCTTTGTGCTTTACCAAATAATGAATTGCTAAAAGATTGCTCTTATCATTTTGAACAACAATTAAATTTTTACTCGTCGCCTCGTCTTGAAAAAATTTTATTTCCTGGACTGTTTCTGTTTTGTTCGTTTCATTTTTAAGTGATGGAGATTGAATTATGATAATAGGATTTGCAGAAACTTTTAGTGTCTCAAGTTCCTTACCGGCTTTATAAAATTCGTTTCCGTTATAGGATGCAAGAACAACTTCAATACCGTTAATAACAAGCTCGTTAGAATTATAAATACCGAACATATGCGGCTTTTCAATATTTTTCAGAAATTCTGTTCGTGCTTTAATAACTTCCGTCTTAATTTCTTCGGCAGGTAAAGTAAAATTCAATTTGAACAATTTAGCTGAAAATGAATTTACAAGTTCGTCAATATTGGCAGCTTCGCTGAGAATAATATTTGATTCTAAAAAATTATTCAATGGTGATATGCGGGAAGAAAAATTTATTGACTTTACGATTTGTGGGAATTCCGACTTCAATGAAGTTTGAAAAGCTTCTTGATTTTTTTCCAGTACTAAATCCATCAACTGAAAATATTCTGCCGATTGAGATTGCGGCAATGTATAAAATAATTGTAATACCGTATCTTCGCCGTCATAAAAACGATAGTAAGCAGTATTTGTTTTGATTGCTTGAAATTTGGGAAATTGAAAGCCGGTTGCTAATTCCGAATTTTCATTCCGAACTATCTGACCCGGCTTTACTTTTCCGTAAATTTCCTTAATAAGAGATAGCATTTTTTTTGTTTCAAAATTTCCAATAATGCTCATTATCATATTATTCGGTACATAATTATTTTTATAAAATGTATTCACTTTATCACGTGACATAGACTGTATAGTAGAATAAGTTCCAAGAGTTGGCAATGAAAGAGCATGTCCATTGTATATAATTGAGAGCGTATTTCGTCCGAACTGCTCCTGAGGATTGGCTAAACTTTTAGAAATCTCTTCTAATACAATTCCTTTTTCCTTTTCGAATTTTTCGACAGGTAGAGTTGAATTAAAAAGCATATCGGCTTGTATTTCCATTCCCTTTCGAATATTTTCAGTTGGCGTTACCATCATAAAATCAGTGTAGAAATTATCTGTGTGTGCATTGTTGTAGCCGCCAATCCTATCTACATCATCATATAATTGTTTTTGCGTGCGAGTTGTCGTTCCGTTGAATAATAAATGCTCAAGCATATGACTCATACCGCTTGTAGAAAAGTTTTCATATGCGGAGCCGACTTTTATAACAACGTTAACACCCACCATCGGCAACGCAGGATTTTCAATTAGAAGTACTTCCATACCGTTATCTAATTGATAAATGGAAACTCCTTTTGGAAGCGTTTGCGATGTTAATTCACTGCTCTGTGCAGTATTAAATGTATAAAAGCTGGAGATAATGCAAAGTGTGATAAAAGATAAAATTGAAAATTTTCTTCTCATGCTGGAAGCTCCCATATTTTCTGGATTGAATAAACCGATCAAGTAATAAGACGAATAATAAGTGGAATCTTTTTTAGGATCATCATAATAATGGTTACTTTTCCAAAGGTAACCCTTTATAGCATGAATTAACCCCACGATTTATCGTGGGGTAATACCATTGGCGCAGTTGGTTTAGGGCTTTAGCCCGCCTAAGGCGGGATGATTAAAACCAAACTTTGTTATAAATTTTTCATATACTACTTTGGACGTCATTTTTTTAGGATACTCTTTGTACCCCAGATTGCATAAATCCATATTTAAACATGTGACATAATTACTCTTGAATAATGGCTGAAGCCAATTCTGTTCAGAGCACTATACTCCCCACGCTGAAGCGTGGGGTTTTTGCAAATAATCTCTGCTTAGTATCCTTAAAAAGGTACACTTCTTTACGATGATTCCTTTAAAAATGTATTTGCATATTTTCTATAAAATTTTGAACTCTTACTAATTTTTAGAAGTACTAAAAAGTAAAATAATTAGAATCTCAATTCAAGCGAAAAACGAGAGACTTTTCCTAATTCATAATAATCAACCAGAGCATAATCAAAACTAACTTGCTGACTGCCAACATTTAATTTTACTCCCGCACCAAAAGTCCATTTTTCAACATCATAATTTATTTTATAACCAGCCCGTACAAAAAATGCCTCCTGCCACGAATATTCTCCTCCAATATTTAATCTCTCATTATTATCATTCGGGTGATTGCCGTCTATCGCCATAGTAACACGATGATCCACAGCTTCGAAAAGAGGATCATTTCCTCCCAAAATATCCATAGCTACACCGATACGGAAATTTAAAGGCAAAGGCCATGGTTCTGTTTTTAAACGTGCATCAGGATTGTAATCTCCCGAAACTCCTTTATTTATATCTGCTAGTGTAATTAAATCACGTCCTTCAAGCTGCATGCTGCCTCCAAAGTTGGAAACGCACATTGCTATCACCAAATTATGAAAACCGGTACGGAGATAAGTCCCAATATCCAAAGCAAATGTATTAGCCGATTCATTATAGGCATCTTGCTGAATATATTTTGCAGTTACTCCAACTGAAAAACGATCAGTTAACGCACGGGCATATGATAATCCAATAGCAATATCATTTACATTATAAAAAACTCCAGTACCTTCCGGCTGCTCAACTGTTGTAACTTCTTGCTCATTAGTTGATAATGATGTTGCGCTTATTCCGAGAGCATCTTCTTCACCAAAAGGTATAACAATACCGGCATAATTGTGAAATATCTCAGCGAACCATTGAGAATGACTTACACTTACGGAAATCGTTTTCAAATTTGTGATACCGGCGGGATTCCAATACAAAGCACTCACATCGTTGGCAACGGCTGCAAAGCTCTCACCCATTCCGACCGGTCTGGCTCCCACTCCAATTTTTAAAAATTGTGCTGCTGCGGTTCCAACTTTTGAAAAATCACCACAAAAACTTGAGACCGGTAATATTAAAAGAATAAGTAATATAATTATCTTTTTCATTCGCTTTATCTCCATTGAATTAGGAGCAATTATTTTATAACTAAAAATTTTCCAACTTTCTGTTGTCCGTTAGGAATCGTCACAACATAAATATATAAACCATAAGCAATGTATTGGCTATTTAAAGTTCGCATATCCCAATACTCAAATCCTTTATTATTATTGTGATCAATATCTGCAATGTGATCTCCTGCAAGAGTATAAATTGAAATTTTACATTCATTCGGTAAGTGATTAAACATTAATTTCTTACCGAATTGATTTGTCTCTAAGATATTCGCAACAATATAAGGATCGGGAACAACACGGATTTTATTAAGATCAATCTCTTGTGTTTTGGAATATTGAACTTTCTGTGTATTAAATTCGTACCAAATTTCCTTTCTAAAAGGTTTAAAGGTTTTTATAGTAAACTGATCGCCGTGGGAAGGAGGAACAGCTTTTCTTCTTACAGTATCGCCATCTGCATTCACATACACACCTGGAAAGTTATTTGTATAAAGATACAATCCTGTATATGTAGTGTCATTTTTAACGGGATCAATAATTCTGCGCTCCAGATCAAGCACATCGCTGTACATCTCATAAAATCCAGGACTTCCATGTGTATATCCTTTCCCTCCAGGAATAAGATCCCAACCAAGTTCGCTGTAATAGAATTCTCTATACGAATCCCACGGAGCTTTCACAGCAAACTCAAACAACCAAGTATTATCACTCACATCTATGGGGTTATCGGGGTCAGTGATCACTTCAATCTTCAGCGGCAAATGCTGAAGAGAATCTTGTTCAATACCTGTAAAATAATCATACCATCGTGCCATAAGTCCACCCGGTTGAACAGTGTCAATTGTGATACGATAATCATCCACCGTATATATTGTCTCTTGTAAAACCTGAGTTGGAGGACGGTCTCTGTATTTCAGCGCAGATTTTGTCCGCCAATCAAAAGTACACGTATCACCATTTACTTTGGTCCACCCAATGAATTCAACACCTGATGGAGAATTAAGTACTGTCAAACGAAAACCATCTATAACCGGTAAATTGTCTCCGGTTTGATCTGAAAAAAGATGGTGATCAAACAATAAAGTTGTATCACTCGTAGAGGCAGAGATTCTATATAAATTGAAGCCGAGTACATAATTTGTGTCGGCTCCAACGATTTGCTTTACAGAATCAACAAATGTAACTAAATAATTGTCTCCAGTAATTAATTCAGGTTTTACAATATCCACTTTAACGAGACCTTGAGAGAAACCTCCCAATGGCGGTATGCTGCCTTCCACATTTAATTCGGGATTGAATTTGGGTGGAATATAATTTTGTGCTTCAACACCTGGTATTACAGAAACAGTATTAGCTTCAAGTGTGGAACGCCCAAGTGCTGATTGGAAAGATTGTTCAAGATTATTGGGATCCTGATTTCCTTTATCATACGCAGTAACACAATACCAGTATTCCACACCGTTAATTAAATTGTTATCAACAAAGCCATGTTTTAGTCCGGAATCATCCCCTAACGATTGATTAAATGCGGGATCGAGACCCTTTATTCCATCAATTAGATCAAAAAATTTAATGGGTTTATAACCAACAACATTACCAAAATAATCTGTGATTGGTGATCCCCATGTTTTACCTAAATCATCGCTTCGATATATTTTATAACCTTCAAAATCATTTTCACCGGTTAAAGCATCTTTTGAACTTTCAGAGTCGGAGTCCCAGACTAATTGAACCTGTTTATCCCCTGCATTGGCACTCACTTTAGGAGTTGCCGGTGCACCGGAACCTTGAAAGTTACGATTATACATTTGCTGTGTGATTCTTAGATTTTTCATAAGATCAGTTGTGTCGGGTTGATTTGGTACTGTACCCGAGTTACCCATTACAACAGCCACGGATGATTTTACTGATTCATCAGGCAATAAACTGAATGGTCCTGTCATAATAAAAAAATTAAGGGGTGCGCCTTCAGGGAAATATACATTCATACTATCGGGATTAGTTGTATCCATTCTCCGGTTGGATCCATGGAAAATTGCTTGGGGTATTCCTAAATTAGGATCATTAGGATTACTACTAATCACGGGCCACATTTCCTCGTCAACTTTTGGTGCAACTTCGCGATTGAAGAAATGGAAATCAGTTACACCCATATCTTTAGGCGTGGCTAAAATATTCAAACCGATTATACCTAATGGTGCTGGATCATTTGCCCAAGCACCGTCTTTCGTATTATTCACATCCCATACATAAACAAAGTCTCCATTAGTATGTCCATCATTTGGGCTGCTATCAATTATATTTATTAGATCTTTATTATCATAGTCTGGTCGAAGAATCGAAATGTAACCGACATAAACACTGTCAAGCTGTTTGCCGCTTTTATTATGAATAGTAAAATCCCAAAACAACATATCTTCAGCATATGGTCGTCCATAACTAAAAGCCGTCTCTTCAACTTCGACTCCAAGAGCACCTTTTTTATTATTATTTTCTCGATCATCAAAAACACAATATATATCCTGATCAGAAACAAATTCTCCGACGACTTCTTTTCCATAATTTGAAGATCCAGGATCAATATTTATCCTATAATGACCTGGCCAGTGGCGTTTTCCTGGAGTGCTAACCCAATTGCCCGATTGGTCGAAATACCCTTGAGGCCATGTTTCAGGATTGTCACTAGCAGCAAGAAAAGGAGTTTCATCGGGTGGAGGAGACACGACATCTCCTGAAAAAATTTTACCCCGCGAGCCAGCTTTTGGCGACCAATCAACTTTTTCTGATGGACCACTAATTACCGAAGTAATTACATTTCCTTTTGATGCCACTACTAATCCTAAACCAAAACTATATTGTGTTTCAGTATTTGCAGAAGTAGGCCAATGTATTGCATTATTAAAATATTCGTGAAAATTTGAAAGAATACCGTAATTTCCAAGATAGTTTGATACTTGTCCTTTGTTCATAATTCCGATACCACGTTCGCCCAAAGAATGTGTTTTTCTTAAACGATTGATTTGTTCGGGATTCAGATCTTTATGGCAATTAATACAGTTCTGATCCTGCGAATGAATTGAAGTCGGACAAAAGAGAAATAACATTAATAAAAGAATTGAATATCTTGTCAAAAATTTAAACATATAATTTTTCTCCTGTTACCAGATAAATTGAACTCCCGCTTTAATAATGCGCGGCGGCCCAACATAAGTGGGATTATGATCGGCATCCGGTGATGATCCTACAAGTCCGGCAAGCCCTGTGTCAAAAGGTTTACCTGTACGGGAATAGACATAACGGACATTCTCAGTATTTAAAAGATTTGTGATCTCAACAAACAATGATGCCGCTAAATTAGAAAACCATACTTTCTTTATCATTCGAAAGTCAAGTGTGGATGTCCAGGGCTTTCTACCAGAATTTAGATCAATCCTTACTGTTGGGTCGACATAAGGAGTGTAGGGAAGTCCACTTGCTGCTTGGAATAAAATACTAAGATTAAAATCTGAAAAGGGTTTTATGCCAAATAATTCAGGACCTTGATCTTTTGGAACATTTAAATTGACACTAACTGCGATGTCATGGCGTTGATCAAAATCCAAATAATATTCTTGATGAGGTATTTCCTCTTTTGCAAAAGCGTTAAAATATCCTCCCAACGGTTGTGAGTTATTTCCTTTTGCAATCATATATGTGTAATCAATAGAACCGGAAATGTAATTGCTGTACCTCTTACGCAAAGTCAAATCTACACCTTTTATGCTAGCGTAATCTGAATTGTAGTATACAACATAATCTTGTGATAAATAACTTATTTGAAGCGTTGACAACAAATCGGTAATATCTTTATACCAAGCTGAAATATCTAAAGCCCAATCATCAGTTAAGCGATATTTTATTCCCGTCTCGTAAGCAACAGTTTTTTGAGCTTTTACAGCAGGGTTGCCAACTAAAGGTAATGATGTACTTAAATCTTTATTATGGTTGTAGTAGAGAGAATTATAATCGGGGTTCTGAAAAAATTGTCCATATGCAAAGTGAAGCACAGCGCGATCGGTTATAGGATGAGCTAAACCAATGCGAGGGCTAAGCTGCGTTTTCGGTACGACCTTTTCTTCCGTTGTAAGAATAAAAATATTATTTTCGTCAAAATAGCCAAAGCGACGAATATCCGGCCACATTGTTGCTTTTGGATCTGCATAATCCAAACGTAAACCAAGATTAATTATCAAATAATCATACTCAATTTTATCCTGAATATAACCCGCCATTTCAAATGGTGTTCGAACATATTCATCTTTATATTGAGCTCCTCCAGCCCATGGCTGTGATTCTTCATGTACTTGTATGCGATGATTCTTAAATTCAAATCCACCTTTAAATTGATTGTAATTATTTGCCTGGTAAGTTACATCGGCTTTACTGCTGTATGTAATCGTCTTATCCTCAGAAAATTGAGAATCATCTCCATTAACATAAAAATAAACTGTCTCTCCGGTTTGTCCTCTTACATAATCTTGAGGTTGTTTATCTCCAACCTGAACTTTAAGCTCATTTACGAAGCGTGATATTTGTGCAGTATAAAATAAATTATTACTAAGCGTGTGTGTTAGAATTATTCCAAGTCGATTTGTATTTTGTACAGAATGACTTTGATTTTCACTTAAATATTTCCACGCGTGGTTGTACCCTTGAGATTTGTTCTCGGTCATCTGACCTGAGAGAGAAAATTTTAAAGTGGGAGTAGCTCTATAAGTTAATTTGCTCAAACCATCTCTTTCTAAACCGTATCCATGAGGCAGATAGCTATCTTCATTTTTATACCTGCCAGATACAAAAAAAGATAAGTCTGGGATATAAGGAAAAGGACCGTTCAACGAAATATTCAACATTCCATTAATTGGTATATCTAAACTTAGAGGTTTGAATTTTATGGGGTCAATTATACTTTTCTCAACATACTCATAACTATCCTGAACATCGGGGAATGGATTTTTTCCTCTGTAAGGAGATTGATTTAACATTGATGATGTGTACTCAATTTTCCCATGAAAAGATTCGCCTCCTTCTTTAGTAACAATATTAACGATACTTGACATAGCATCACCATATTCTGCATTAAAAGTACCGCTGAGAATTATCATCTCCTCAATAGCATCCTTATTCATCATACTGTTAAAACCGCCATACAATGGATCATCTACATACATACCATCTACCATGTAAGCAATTTCACCTGTTCTTCCGCCTCTCACGTGAATATTGCCTTCAGCATCTGTTGTGAACCCTGCTTTTGTAGTTAATACATCCTGAAAATTACTAACCGGCATGTTTATTATTTCATCGGCACCTACAATTGATATTTTCGAAGTAATATCTTTCTGTATTAAAGGGCGCTGGGCAACAACTACTATTTCGTCCATTTCAAGTGTTGTTGATTCCATTAAGAAATTTATCTCAGTTGTTAAATCTACTATCACCTGAATGTTCGTAACCTTATAAATTTTATAACCTATCATTGTTGCACGAACTGTATATTTCCCTGGCTGTACATTGATTATAAAATACTCGCCATTTATATCGCATGAAGCTCCCAGGGAAGTGCCTTCAATTAACACATTACAACCGGGGAGAGGTTCTCCAGTTGCTGCATCTTTCACGAAGCCGGCGATTTTACCCGTTGTTCCTGCAAAGATAAAGGAAGGTACAATTGAAAGTATTACTACCAAATAGAAAACATTTATTTTATTTAATAAATTTTCCGTATGGCTCCTCCTTAATAAACAAATTGTAATTTCTTGAAGTAAAAAAAACTATTCACTGGGAAAAATATCTCGAAGATCCGTATTCGTTTTATTAGAAGGATTGAAAAACATATCCTCCTAATCTTTTCGCGAATACAGATCTTCGAAAAGTTTAATAGAACATAACCGAACAATTATTTCATCAGAATCATCTTCTTGCTTTGCAAAATATTACCCGTCTTTAAAGTATATAGGTAAATGCCTGATGCCAAAGAATTACCTGTCTCATCTTTTCCATTCCACGTAACAGAATATTGACCTGCTTGTTGATAGTCGGAAACAAGAGTTTTAATTTTGCGTCCTAACAGGTCATGAATCGTCAAAGATATGAAACCATTTTTTGGTAATCTGTAAGATATTTTGGTTTCCGGATTGAATGGATTTGGATAATTCTGAGAGAGATTAAGTTCAATTGGAATATTAGGATTAGTATAATCTTCAACTGAAGTAATTGGCTGAAGTTGTTTTACGACAATGTTATCAAAATAACCAGGGATTCCTGTAGCACTTTGTTGGAAGGCATAGAATCCGAAGTTTCCTGAAGTATTTCGAGTTGATGTTGTATCAGATATTGGACATCCGACCAAAAGAGTTCCATCGAAATAACACCAGAAACTTGTTTCATTGGCACCAGATGCTCGAACTTCAATTTTCATTTTATGCCATCCACTAGTAGTCGGGAAAAGACCCGGATTGTCTACTCCTTTAAAATCCTTGTTATATAAAGGCAGGAAAGTGTTCGGGTCAGATTTACGACCGGAAAAATTAATACGATCGCTTGCATCAAAATCTGCGCGAAGTTTATAAAAATCCTTTTTAGAAGTATCGGCATAAACAACTAATCCAGTGTAGGCAGATGGAGCTACACCAACATAACAATATACATCAGCTTCGATTGAATAGTTGACTAAAGTAGGAGATCCATTAATTGACACAGCAGAACCAGTGAATGAACCATCGAGGTCTTGGAGCCATCCGACGTAATTTCCTCCAGTTGCTAAAGGTTGAGGTGCATCAGTTATCGGTTTGGCAACTGTAATATCTTCTCCCGTATCGTAAGAATACCAGCCGGTATTTGCCGTCCCCGACTCGAAATCTTCGGTATATAAGTCGGGTGCTTTAGTAAATTTATAAAGTCGGTCATATTTAGTACCGAATAGACCTACATAGGCAGTATTGCCGTCAGGACTGAAAGCTAAACCTCTCGGGAATTCATCTGCGGGAACCGGATCAGGACTTGGTAGAATAAAACCATCCACAATTTTTTTTGAAGTAACATCCACTCCATACCATGCTAAATGAGAGTAACCCCCAGTTCCTCTCGAATCATTAGATATCCATAAGTTGCCTGTTGCAGGATTCCAATCAACTGTTTCAATTGACATGCCTCGGAAAGCAGAATCTGAAAGCGCAAAGCTTCCTAACTCATCCGGACGTGTATAAATATCTATTCCCATAGCACCTGTAAACATTGTCCAGTAAATGCTCAATCCATCGGGTGACACTGTCATCGTTCTTGCAATATTAGCAGGACCAGTAACCGCATTACCAAGGTAATTTAGGTCTGTGCCATATGTTGCAATAGCCGTAGTTCCACCACCGACTACAGGACCAACATATATGGTGCCGTCATCAGAAACACCGGGGGCAGTTGGTGAAGAACCAGTTTCAGGTATTAGCACACTTGCCATTCTCTGTCGAGTTTGATAGTTGATTTTTATCATCTTACTTGGTCCCGCACTAACGTATAGAATATTCCCATCTTGATCAGCTCTTATACCACGACAATTGGCAGTGCCACGTGCAAGCGTATCGGTTCCGCCGGCACCAGTTACAATGCCTATTATTTCAAGAAGAGAACCATCAGGATTAAAAACATAAAGTGGTCTGAGACTAAGAGTATCACCGCTTGGACTTACCCAATTAGATGGATAATAACTTGCTGTCCAAACCTTACCATCAGGATCAACAGCAATACCGTGAGTACCACCTTTATAATTAGTATCCGGCCAAGCACCCTCATATGTCCATTGCGGATAAACGGTGCTGAAAAAAACTAATACCATAAAGGTAACTAGTGAAAATTTTTTTTTCATAACGCACTCCTTATATTGTTTGTGAATAGATAATTGTTTATAAAAAGAACTAAAGCCACTCAAAAATTTAATTCGAAATTTTACCTCCTTTGTTTTTAACTTCCTAAAAGTACTGATTTATTTTATAAAATCCATCTAAAATTTTATCCCAAACGAATTAGAATTTTAACAGCACTCCAAAACTATGAGTATCGCCCAAAAAATCATATTCCTGAAAAGCATAATCAATTCCGATGGTTAAAATTCCTAAAGTGTAATTCAATCCTGCCCCAAGAGTTAATCCCTCCTGACTATCTTCCAAAAACAAAGTTTTATAACCTCCGCGTAAACAAAATATATTATCAAACAACGCTAATTCTCCTCCAACATTAACATATTCAGAATTATCATTGGGATGTGTTGCATCAACAGCAATAGTAAATCTTTGGTCTTCAAATAATTGAAAATCTTTTGAGAGCCCAATTTGCAATTTCAAAGGTAACTCAAACTTCTCTGTTTTATAATAAGCATCAACAGTTTCGTTATTACCTTTTCTCGTAGGATCAGCATCATGCCTAACTAACAAATCCTCACCTGCTATTTGTAATTTTGAACCATAATTTGTAATAATACTTGAGAATTTAATTCCATAAAACGGCGTGTTAAAGATTGTTCCGATATCAACCGCAAAACCATTCGCTGAGGAATTAAATATTTTTTCACTAATATATTTTATTGTAATGCCGGCAGTAAAATTTTCTGTAATGTTCCTCGCATAAGAAAGTGCAAACGCATAACTTGAAGCAGAAAATTTTTCACCGGTTCCTTCAGGGTATAATTCAGTAGTTACATTCATATCGCCATAATCAAGAGCAGTAACACTTACTCCAAAATTACCCAAGCTTCCAGCAGGGATAACAATGCCAGCATAATTGAGATTTATATTCAGGTCTTTAAAGAGACTCGTATAAGTAAACATTGCTTCATAATCAGTTAGATTAGCCGCGCCAGCGGGATTCCAGTACAACGCCGATGCATCATTGGCTACTGAAGTAAATGCGCCTCCCATTGCGTTGGCACGCGGTCCAATTCCTATGCTTAAAAATTTTGCCGCTGTTGTTCCGGTTTTTGTAACCTGACTAAATATCTGGCTTTGCATCAGAGCAAATAGCAGAAAACTAACAAGTGAAAACTTTTTCATATATTGTTTATCTCCTAAATATTTCATTCCGATACATCGGAATTCAATTATTTTATTATTGCAAATTTACCGGCTTTTGAACCAATACCTGGTGCATCTACATGATAGATATAAACACCGTAAGAAGCTGAAAGATTATCTTTTGTCAACAAGTTCCATTCGGCAGCTCCATCAGATAAATTACTCTCATGTTCTATCTCTTTTACCAGCTCACCATTGACGGTGAAAATTCTGATTGTACATTTATTTGGTAAATGAGTAAAATGAATTGAACGTGGACCTCGTCCGCTCGAATATGGATTCTTTGGTTCCCATAATGCATTTGCTAAATATGGATTGGGAACAACCTTAATATTATCAAGATCAACTTTTGCTTGAGCATTATCAATGTAACCTTTTTTCGCTACAAATCTAAAAACATC
>Ga0209322_10000520_pt1 | contig 22522 bp, 16 predicted proteins | sample Rifsed19ft1_FD_184013 | JGI IMG/M metagenome (GOLD analysis project Ga0209322, IMG submission 184013) | Soil microbial communities from Rifle, Colorado, USA - sediment 19ft 1 (version 2) | ecosystem: Environmental > Terrestrial > Deep subsurface > Rock core/Sediment | place: Rifle, Colorado... | reverse complement strand
CGGCTCTGAAGATTATCTTAAATGGGTAGAGGAAACCACTTCTTAGACATATACAACTCGCTCCTTAAACACTTTGGCCCTCAGGACTGGTGGCCTGGTGAAACTCCTTTTGAGGTAATAATAGGGGCGATTCTTACGCAGAATACGTCATGGGATAATGTGGAAAAGGCTATAGTATCTCTTAAGGCATCAGGAAAGTTTACACCGGAGGGGTTATTTAAGCTTCAGACAGACAAGCTTGCCCTGCTCATCAAGTCCTCAGGATATTTTAATATCAAGGCAAAACGCCTGAAGAATTTCCTTTCCTTCCTGTTTAATGATTATGAGGGGAATATAGACCGTTTGTTGAAGGAAGACGGCCATCTACTACGGCATAAACTCCTTAATGTAAATGGAATAGGCCCGGAGACTGCTGATTCAATACTCCTGTATGCTGCGGAATATCCCATCTTTGTTGTAGATGCGTATACTAATAGAATATTCTCAAGACATGGATATATACCTGCCGATGCTACTTACCATCAGATTCAGGAATTATTTGTGGGAAACCTTCCGAAAGATATTCAACTATACAACGAGTATCATGCCCTGATAGTCAGGGTGGGTAAGGAGCTATGCAGGAAAACCCCGCGCTGCAACTCCTGCCCTATAGAGTATGATTTGCATAAGAATGCTAAAAATGCTATAAAATAAAAGATGTTCGACTTCTTTAAAAAGATAATAGGCACAAAGAATGAGCGGGAATTAAAACGCCTTGATGAGACCATCGCCGGCATAAATGCCTTTGAACCTTCAATCTCTTCGCTTTCTGACAGCGACTTAAGGCAGAAGACAGATGAGTTCCGTTCAGCTTTATCTGCGGGGAAGACCATTGATGACATTATGCCGGAGGCATTTGCCGTGGTACGTGAGGCATCCAAAAGGACTATAGGCTTACGGCACTATGATGTCCAGTTCATCGGTGGAATGGTCCTTCATGAAGGCAGGATTGCCGAGATGAAGACCGGTGAAGGTAAGACCCTGGTGGCGACATTACCTGTATACCTAAATGCTCTGACAGGACGTGGAGTACACGTTGTAACAGTAAACGACTATCTGGCAAAACGTGACAGCCAGTGGATGGGTGAGATATACAAATTCCTTGGACTCACAGTTGGGGTTATTCTGCATAGCCTGAATGACAGGGAACGGCAGGTATCGTATGCCTGTGATGTTGTATATGGAACGAACAATGAGTTTGGTTTTGACTATCTCAGGGATAATATGAAGTTCGACGCATCCACTTTTGTCCAGAGGGAACTTAATTATGCCATAGTAGACGAGGTGGATAGTATTTTGATTGACGAAGCAAGGACCCCGCTGATTATCTCAGGTTCTACTGACGAATCTACGGATAAATATTACAAGATAAACAAGATAATACCTCAATTGAAAAAGGAGGCCGATTACACGATTGAAGAAAAGACCAGAAGTGTGGCATTAACAGAAGATGGGAATGTTCATGTCGAACGCCTGCTTGGACTTAATAACCTTTATGACATAGCTAATATGGACATGGTTCATCATGTGGTTATGGCCCTTAAGGCTCATATCATCTTCAAACGTGATGTAGATTATGTTGTGAAAGATGGCGAGGTTCTTATTGTTGATGAGTTTACAGGACGGTTGATGCCAGGACGCCGGTACAGCGATGGATTGCATCAGGCATTAGAGGCAAAAGAAAATGTGACGATTGCCAAAGAGAACCAGACCCTTGCTTCTATTACATTCCAGAATTATTTCAGGCTTTACAATAAATTAGCCGGTATGACAGGTACTGCAGATACAGAGGCTACGGAGTTTCAGAGCATATATAAGCTTGACGTTGTGGTAATTCCACCGAACAAACCTATGATCCGTGCTGATAATGCGGATCAGGTCTATAAGTCCGAGCGGGAAAAGTTTAATGCCATTGTGGATGAGATTATAGATAAGAATAAAAAGGGGCAGCCTGTTCTGGTCGGGACGATTTCTATTGAAAATTCCGAGAAGCTGGCAGACCTTTTAAAGAAAAAGGGGATTAAGCACACAGTCCTGAATGCCAAGTTTCATGAGATGGAGGCAGAAATAGTAGCACAGGCAGGGAGAAAGGGCGCTGTAACAATAGCTACCAACATGGCAGGCCGTGGTACTGACATTCTCCTTGGCGGTAATCCTGATTTTCTTGCAAAAAAGGTTATGGCAGGACAACCGGATTTGTCTCATGAAGAAAGAGAGCGGATTTATAATGAACTTAAGGTACAGTGTGATAAGGAGAAGGAAGATGTCATCCAGGCCGGAGGCCTCCATATAATCGGATCGGAGAGGCATGAGGCCAGGCGTATTGATAACCAGCTTCGCGGAAGGTCAGGCCGTCAGGGTGACCCGGGGTCTTCCCGTTTTTATCTGGCCCTGGAAGATGACCTTATGCGCATATTCGGGTCAGACAAGATTGCCGGACTTATGGACAGGCTTGGCATGGAAGAGGGGACTCCGATAGAACACAGGATGGTTTCAAAGGCCATAGAGAATGCCCAGAAAAAGGTTGAGTCCCATAACTTTGACATAAGAAAACACCTCATTGAGTACGACGATGTGATGAATCAGCAGAGGGGGATCATATATAGTCAGCGTAAACAGATCCTCCATGGAGAAGGGCTTACAGATATTATATTTGATATGATAGAAGACCTTGTTGATGAAGATTTATCACTTTATTGTGGAAAAGATATTTACCCTGAAGAATGGGATATAAAAGGTCTTAAAGAGGCATTATCGAGGCAATTTTCTCTTGTAATAAGTGACGGCGAGATTGACTTTCTCCATACTGGTGTTGAAGGACTAAAAGATATATTATTGGAAAAGTTGCGAAAGGTCTACTCTAATAAAGAATCAGAGTTTACCAGTGATATCATGAGGCAGGTGGAGAGGGTCGTACTTCTCCAGGTAGTAGATACTCACTGGAAGGACCACCTTCTTTCTATGGACCACCTGAAAGAAGGGATTGGGCTGAGAGGATATGGGCAGAAAGATCCCCTTGTTGAATATAAGCGGGAAGGTTTTGACATGTTTAATGACATGATCAATCGAATAAAATCTGACACAGTTGATCGGATATTCAAGATCCAGCTTGTAAGACAACCGGAGCCGGTTCACCATCAACATCAGCAGCACCATCATCCCACACAGAGTCAGCAGACGCAAGAACCTCAACAGACAACACAGCAAATTCCGCAACTTCAACAGACTCAGGTACGCCCTCCGGTACTGAATCCGGTCCCGGTTATGAGACCTCAAAGGATACAAATGAATCGCGGGGTACCAGCTCAGGCGACTCCTGTCCATAAAGGTGAAAAAGTGGGGAGAAATGACCCATGTTCGTGTGGCAGCGGCAAGAAATACAAAAAATGTCACGGCGCATAAGTTAACAAAATTAGATAGTTCTGCCGATAGTTAGTTGCTCATTACATAACCTGGGAGCAACATGAAAGATCTAAAGCAGGAAAATAGGGAATTAAGGAACACCCTAAAGCAGGTGAAGAAGGAGCTTTCCTTCTTTATTAATGTTGGTAAGGCCCTTACCGCTACCCTCGAATTAAATAAAGTCCTCGATGTTATCATGGGGAGTGTCCAAAAAATTGTTTCTGCAGAGGCATGGGCCCTTTTGTTGAAAGATGACGAGAGAAATGATTTATATTGTGCTGCAACGAAAGGTAGTTACCTCCCGGGAGAGCTCAGCAATTTAAGGCTGAGAATGGGACAAGGAATAGCTGGTCTTGTAGCAGAACGGGGTAAACCTTTGATTGTAAAAAATGTCCTGGATGATAAACGTTGCAGCAGTTACTTCAGGGATATTAAAGGGTTAGTCCCTGAGAATATTCTGTGTGTCCCAATTATCAGCAAGAAAAATACAATAGGGGTGCTGGAGATTGTAAACAGAAAGGATGGCACACTCTTTACAAAAAGAGACCAGGATATCATGCTGAAGTTTGCTGATCAGGCATCTATTGCTATAGAACGCTCAAATCTTTATCATAAGATGGCCAATCTTGCAATAACGGATGACCTGACGAAGTTGTTTAACCTCAGATACTTATACAGGGTGCTTGATACTGAGGTAAAACGGTGCAGACGGTACCATTCCACATTTTCCATAATATTCCTTGATCTTGATTCCTTCAAACTTGTCAATGACACACATGGTCATCTTATAGGAAGTAAGACACTTGTTGAGGTTGCACGGCTTTTAGTAGGCAGTCTCAGGGATGTAGATATAATATCACGTTATGGGGGTGATGAGTTCGTAATTGTTCTACCCCATACTACGGTTGAAATGGCTTACCGGATAACAGCAAGGATTCAGGATGATATCAACAAGCATTCATTTCTTAATGAAGAGGGTTTATCCATCAGGGTCACCGCAAGCTTTGGAGTTGCCGGTTATCCTGATCATGCACATGATGAAACAGAGCTGCTGAGGTTGGCGGATCAGGCTATGTATACTGCAAAGAGTATGGGCAGGAATCGTGTTGTAGTTGCATCAGATCCTGCACTAAAATAAGACCCACCCCCCACAATTCAGATTGGAGTTTTTTATATCAGACTGCTTGTAATGCCATTTCAGGCTGGTGTTCTTCTATCTGTTCCCTCTTAGTCAGATTAACGGAAATGAGTTTGGATACTCCAGGCTCCTCCATTGTCACTCCGTAGAGCATATCAGAGCCTTCCATAGTGCGCTTGTTGTGTGTGATAACCACAAACTGTGAGAAACCCATCATTTCACGTAGTGTACGGATATAACGCTCCGTATTAGTCTCATCAAGCGGGGCGTCAATTTCATCAAGTACACAGAATGGAGTCGGGCGGGCAAGGAATGTGGCAAACAGCAGTGACATGGCCGTCAGCGCCTTTTCCCCGCCTGAGAGAAGCGCCAATTGACTGACTCTTTTTCCAGGGGGTTGGGCGATTATCTCTATACCTGACTCCAGGACATTATTTTCATCAGTAAGTACAAGCCTTGAAGTGCCTCCCTGAAAGAACATCTGGAACATCTGCTGGAATTTTTCGTTAATGACATGGAATGTATTTAAGAACATTTCCTTAGTGGTTTTGTTGATCTTCGAGATTGTTGCATGCAGGGTATCACATGCCTGTGTGAGATCCGCCTCCTGTGTTGTCAGGAACTCATATCTTTGATTCAGTTCCTGGTATTCTTCAATGGATGCCAGGTTTACCGGTCCTATCCTGTTGATTTTCTCCTTAAGTGCAGCAACCTCAGCAGAGAGAGTTTCCATGTCTGAGTTTTTGAGCAATTCCTCATGTGCCGGATTTTTGATCTCTCCTTCCAAATCTATCTGGTAAGCTGTGTATAATGAATCCTTGAGGTGACCCAGTTGCAACCTTATCTCAGTTTTCTGTAATTCAATATGGTTTAATGTATCCTTGAATTCTTCGATCTTCCTGCGTTTCTCTTTTACGGCCTCTTCCAATAACCGCAGATTCTCTTCTTTCCCGGTCCTTTCCTGCTCCTTCCCTGCAACCTCTGTGGAAAGCGCCTCTTTCTTAAGCCACAGCTCTTTGATTTTTGCTTCCACACCGGTTTTTTCGGTGGTATACTCGTCAATCCGTTGTTTTATTTTCAGCGTGTTGCTTTCCTTATCTGCGATCAGATTGCCTGCGTCTTCAATACGTCTTTCAATTTCTTTTATACGTTGGGATAACGATTCCCTCTTTTCCTTATGTGTGGCAAGTTCTAATTTCTTTGTAGTAACTACCTTCTGAGCCTCCTCCCACCTTTCACGTCCAAGCCTCTGTGTTTCTATCAGAGACTGTATTTGCTGCTCTATAGAGAGTTGTTCTGAAATCAGGGATTGGATATCACTTTCATGTTTTTTTAATTCTTCCGTTAATGTGATAACATCGGTATCTATCTCCCTTTCTTCTGCTGATAGCGTCCCGATCTGGAACTCACGCCTTTTCTCCTCTTCCCTGAGAGCCTCAAGGTCTTTCTCTGCATTTACAAGTGACAGCTCTGTCTGGCGTGTCTGGCCCTGAATGTCTTCAATCTGTTCTTTTACCAGGTCATTTTCCTTCTTTAACCTGTCACGTTCACCTTCAAGTGCTGATACCTCCTGACTCAGTTTCACTACCTCGTTCCTGAGGCTTCGAAGTTCCTTCCTCTTCTCAATTAACCCCTGTGATTTACCGTTCGATACACCTCCTATGATGCGCCCGCCCGCTTCTACAATCTCACCATCCAGGGTTACAAACGTAAATCCATTACTATCTTCGTTCCACAGGGTTAAGGCGGTATCGAGATTGTCTACCACGATGATATCAGAAAGGAGGTACTCAGCAAGCGCCCTGTATTCATCTTTACAAGCTACAAAATTCAGGGCAGGGCCGATGACGCCCTGGGAAACAGGCACAGATGGAAACTTTTCACTTATGTCCTTATTTTTGCGTGGAGTTACAGGAATGAATGAAGAACGGCCTGCGCTCTTTGTCTTCAAAAATTCTATCGCCTTCTTTGTTTCTCCATGGTCAGTTACTACTATATTCTGAAGACGGTCACCAAGGACAGCCTCTATTACCTTTTCTGCTGAAAAACCCTCTACTCCACCTACGTCAAAAAAATCGGCAACTATTCCGTGAATACCTTCAATGTTAATCTCATTCCTGGCCTTGGAGAGGAATATTGACCTGACCCCTTCCTGATAACCTACAAGGTTTTTCTCCATTTCGTCAAGGGAGTGGCACCGGGCCTCACTCCTGTGAAGAAGCTCTTTCTTTGCATTCAGGCTATCTGTTAATTCATGGATCACATTTTCCAGAGAAGCGAGTTTTTCCAGGAGAGATTTCAGGAGCAGTTGTTTTTCATTAAGGTCATTTTTAGTGGTGTTTCTGATTTCTTCCGTGGATGTTATCCTAAGCCTGATATCTGATCTGGCACTGAGACTGTTATCCCGTTCGGAAGTAATGCGATCCTTTAGTCTTGCCAGTTCAGAAGTCCTTGATTGTACAGAGACTTCCCTGTTTTTTGCTTCCGTTATCTTTGTTACTGTACTAAAGAGCATCCTGCGGGCATTTTCAAGTTTCTCATGCAGCTCCTGGAATTCCTTACTTGCAGTCTCATATCTGCGCTCTTCTTCAAGAATAGATTCTTCTCCTTTAGAGAGGAACTCTTCAACAATAGTATTCTCCATGTTGAATGATTCGAGTGAAATATTGAGCGCTGAAATATCTTCCTTTAACCTTGTTATTTCAGATGATATACGTTCTACCTCACCCCTTTGGTGTGTCGTCTGGTTGTCAATGAGAATCAGTTTGTTTTCATTTCCACCGATCTCTTTTTCCATTTCATGTAAAACCTGTCTAAGGGCAGAAAGTTTTTTGTCTTCTTCTATGATAGCAGTCCTTGTTGCCTCTCCATCTGCTTCAATTTTGTTAAATTCCGATAGTACCTGAATTTCGTCTGTCTTCAGAGACTCTTCTCGCTTGCCCAAATCAATGAATCCGGTATCAAGCGCTGTATACTTAGCTGTCGCAAGGGCTACATCACGCTCCTTTATTTTACCCGCAACTTCCTGATAATCCTTTGCTTTCCTGACCTGCCTGTCGAGTGAATTGATCTGTCTCTTAACTTCTGAAATGATATCGCGCACCCTGAGAAGGTTATGTTGAGTAGCCTCTAATTTTCTGAGGGCTTCAGTCTTTCTGAACTTATATTTCATTATGCCGGCGGTATCCTCAATGATAGCCCTCCGGTCTTCAGGGGTGGAGGTTAATATCTTCTCAACCCTTCCCTGTTCTATAACGGAATGTCCCTTGAATCCTATTCCTGCATCTATGAGTATATCTTTGATGTCTTTCAGTCTGCAGTGGACTTTATTGATAAGGTACTCACTCTCACCGGAGCGGAAGAGCCTTCTCGAAATCTCGATCTCAGAATATTCTGAATACTGGGAGGGGAGTTCGCCCCGTATATCCCCTATAGTAAGGGTGACCTCTGCCAGACCAAGGGTTTTTCTTGACTCACTTCCAAAGAAAATGACATCCTCCATCTTCTCCCCTCTCAGGGTCTTTGTGCTCTGTTCACCCATAACCCAGAGGATGGAGTCAACGACATTACTCTTTCCGCACCCGTTAGGTCCAACGATACACGTTATCCCTGGCTGGAAATGAATGGTAGTCTTTTCGGGGAAGGTCTTAAAGCCGTAGATTTCTAATTTCTTAAGACGCATGTGACATTTTATATAGCATACTGGTTTTAAAAAGTAAAGTAAAAAATACTATGGCATGGGTGAAAATGGCTTATTGCTACAATATGATGTGTGCTTCAGCAACTGCTACAGTGATATCCTCAAAGGGGATATTAGACCCTCATAAGTTTCCCGCGTGCCTTTGCGATACAAGTGCCACTGCTGTCAGTAACCTCTGCAGTTGCCTCTAAGAGCTTCTTTCCTTCTTTGGTTATGTTTGCCGATACATAGACCTTTTCCCCTGTAGCAAGTGGAGACGTATATCGAATCTCCATCCATGCCGTAACGGTATATATTCCCAGCTCAAAGGCAAGCCTAACCATAGCCTCATCAAGCAAGGTCGCTATGATGCCTCCATGTGTTATGCCCTGATACCCCTGGTACTCCGGCCGCGGAGTAAACTCACCCTTTATTGCCTTATTTCCCCTGTCCAATGTAAAGGCGATCTTAAGACCGAGCGGATTTTCTTTGCCGCAGCCGAAGCATCTGTTGTTGTCGCTGAGTTTCATGTTTTTAAGTACTGACTCAAGTTTCCGGGTCAATAATATTATCAGATTATATAATGCCAGTTATCGGCTTCTTTCGAATTAGTATGGCGGGTCGGGCAGTGCGGGCAGAGGTCGTTGCCCAGCATGCTGTGTGCCGCACGTACGGCGCTCAGTGTGCTGGACCATGCAGCGCCTCCTTCCGGATATATGTTATCCTTTCCAAGCAAGGCTGTCAGCCCCACATTGCTTAGTGTTTTCAGCATGTCACGTCTTACACCGCACAGCATCACCCGTACACCATTACTTTCCATACGTTTCAGGAAATCTTCAAGCAGGCCAAGGCAGACTGCGTCCGGGTTGCGTACCCTCTTGAGCCGAAGTACCACTATGCGGATTCCGTCGGTTGAACGCTGAGCAATCCTCATCAGATACCTTTCAAGATCAGGAGCGGATCCGAAGAACATCTCACCCTCCAGGTCAAAGATCAGCATTTTAGTGCAATGCGGGTCTCCGCTTATTCTCTCACGAATGACCCTCTCAGAGGCAATAGTCAGCTCTGAGATATGCATCCTTGCGGCCTTCGGCACATAAAAAACAAACGACAGGAATATGCCTATCATAATGCAGAATTCCACGGATATAAATACGGCAGAAAATGCTGTGGCAAGGACAATGCCTACATCAAACCTTGTTGCCTTCATGTGGTAAATTAGCCTGTGATAATCTATCATCCGCCATGCTGAGACTATGAGAATCCCTGCAAGGGCTGCGCTTGGAATATACATGGAAAGTGGTGCAAACAATAAAACCATAACTGCTACTGCAATGGCCGAGAACACACCTGACCACTGAGTTAAAGCGCCGGCATTTTGGTTGATAGCCGATCTTGTGAGCGAACCGGAGCCTGGAAAACACTGAAAAAAACTTCCGGTAATGTTAGCCAGACCTTCGCTCAGGCACTGCTGGTTTATATCCAGTTTCTGTCCTGTTTGACCGGCTATGGATTTTGCCATTGCAATTGCCTCAAGCAATCCAAGTATTGCAATGGCAAATGCACTGCCGGAGAGCTGATGCACCTGACCCCAGTTTCCTGTTGGCGTTGAGAATGACGGCAAGGTTCGTGGAACCTCGCCGATAACATTAACTCCATTATTTGCCACAATGCCATTATTACTTATCTTTGCAAGATCAAATGCCCAGACAATTACAGCAGTGATAATAATAGCAATCAGAAATTCCGGCATTCGCAATCGCAGGAGTTTGTTAAGCCACCTCAGGCATAGAATAAGTATGATAGTTCCTATTCCCAGTGCCAGTGTCCATGTGTGAACCGGTCCTCCTGTTGTAATAGTAAGCCAGAACCTTTTCAGAAAATGGTCATGAGGAGCGCCGATACCTTTGAGTCCTATCAGGTTTTTCAACTGGTCAAGAACAAGCAGGGCTGCTGCTCCGGTTGTGAATCCTACAATTACCGCATTTGATATGTAACGCGAAAGGTCTCCGAGACGGAACAGGGTAATTCCGGTCTGTATAAGTCCTACGAGAAGGGCAAGCAATATTGCCATTGGTATCTTTTCATGGTCTGCAAACGGAACGAGGGCGCTTAAGACAGCTATGGATATAGCATTTGTAGGGCCATTGATCAATTGTTTTGATGAATCAAACAGGGCGCCGACAGCGGTCATTACAATGGCTGTGTAGAGGCCATATTTCACAGGAATTCCTGCAATGGCTGCATACGCCATTGCCTGGGGAACTGCGACAGTAGCGACAGTCAGTCCTGCCATCAGGTCTCTGTATAATGTATGAGCAGAATATTTTCTAAGTGAATCTAATGCGGGAACAAGCCTGAATAGTTGATGCGGCAACAGCCTTTTTTTTAGGGGTTTTGGAGAGTTACGATCCTTGATTGTCATAAATGTTCTGAATTATAAATGAGTTTTAAAATTCTGCCTTAAAATTGCCGCCCCCCATGTCAGTCCGCCTCCAAAGGTGGCCAATAAGACATTATTGCCCTTTTTTATTTTCCCATCTCTTACGAGCTGATCAAGTGTAATTGGAATAGAGGCTGATGATGTGTTTCCGGTATATGTAATGGTAACGGGGACTTTTTCTTCCGGAATGCCGAGCCGTGAAATTACCTGTTTAATGATCCTCAGGTTTGCCTGATGAAATATGAAGGTGTCTATGTCATCAAGGGTAAGGCCACATCTCTTTACCGTATCTGTTAACAAACCCTCAAAGGTCTTGATGGCCTTACGGTAGACTTTGCTGCCGTCCATTTGCATGGTATGGAGACCTGATGCTATTGTGTCAGCGGTTACCGGCATTCTGCTTCCGCCAGCCGGGAGATTTATCCATTTCCAGTTTGTGCCGTCGGCGTAGAGCCAGGTGCAGAGGATTTGGGCTGATAATTGGGAGAGGGCATGTTCATTGCTGAGGACTATTGCACCAGCCCCGTCGCCGAACAATATGGCGGTCTCTTTATCCCTTGGGTCAACAAACCTTGATTTTACTTCTGCTGCAATAACAAGTGCGGTGTTTGTCTGACTGCCTCTAATAAACATTTCAGCAATGTTGAGGGAGTATATAAAACCGGAACAGGATGCGTTGACGTCAAAGGCTGCTGCCTTTTTAGCCCCAATATTCTTTTGCACGAGGCAGGCTGTAGATGGCATGAACATGTCCGGGGATGTAGTTGACAGCACAATAAGCCCCACATCTTCCACAGCCACTCCAGCAGATTTCAGTGCTGATAAAGCCGCCTTAGTTGCCAGGTCTGAGGTTGCCTCATCTTTATCAGCCCTCCGGCGTTCTATAATACCGGTCTTTTTTTTAATGTCATGAGGGGACAGACCTGTTATGCCTGCCATTTCTTCATTTGTTACTATGTAATCCGGCAGATATGAGCCTGTTCCTATGATGTATGCGGTGTTGTTCATTTGAAAATCCCACCCTCACTCCTTCGACTTCTCTCAGGACATGCCTTTCCCTCTCCCTGAGGGAGAGGGAAAATATAACATTTAATAGAATGCAAAATTACCTTGCTATTCTATCAAATTTCTGTTAATAATGTACAAAGTAATTATGAGCAGGAAAGTATTTGCAGTATCATACCTCGTTATCTTCTTGTCAGCCGCACTACTCTTCAATGGTTGCGCAGGGAGTAATGAAACCAACACACTATCTCAAACTGACAGCCTTACTGACAGTCTGAAAGAGCTTTATGATGCTGATGCCCTCTTAAAGAAGGCTGACAGGCTTTTTAAAGAAAAGGATTATCCGGGGGCGATTCAGGAATATAAGAGGTTCCTGGAGCTGCATCCTATCCATAAGTCTGCCTCATATTCCCAGTACAGGATAGGGCTTTCTTATTTCAAGCAGATCAGGTCCATAGACAGGGATATAGAGCCTGTACAAAAAGCCCTCTCTGCATTTGATACTATTGTCAATGTCTATCCCGGCAGTGAATATAAAAATGACAGTACGGAGAAGATAAAAATATGCAGGGATAAGTTAGCCGAACGTGAGTTTTACATCGGTAATTTTTATATGCGTAAGGAAGATTATCAGGCGGCCATTGTCCGGTTTACTAATGTCCTGACGGATTATAATGATACCGGGATTGTTGAGAAGACCCTCTACCACCTGGGTATTGCATATAGCTCATCGAGTAAAGCTGATAAGGCTAAAGAAACTCTGCAGACTCTACTGACCAGCTATCCTGAGAGTAGTTATAAGGAAGATGCTTCGCAGTTACTTGCCAGGCTAAACACCCCTCAATAGAATACGGACTTAAGAAATGGCTTTAGACAAGGCGGACGACGAAGAAAACCGGAGGCGTACTTAAGAAGTACGTTGAGGATTTTCTGAGGAGTCCAACGCCGTATAAAGGCATTTATTAAGTCCGTATCAGCCCTTCGTTCATACTTCCTGTTCTATAACCTTCCAGATCCATGGTGACATAGGTAAACCCGAATTCTTTGAACTTCTTTACGATCTTTTCTCTCAATGAGGGGTCTTCCATAAAGCGTTTTAACTCATCAACTGATACCTCTATCCTTGCGACCTCTCCATGATACCGGACACGGAACTGTTTAAAACCAAGTTGACGCAGATATGTTTCGCACATGCCGACCTGACTTAATCTATCCCCGGTAATTTCTGTCCCATATGGGAATCTTGAAGAGAGACATGCAAATGAGGGTTTATCCCAGTTTGGAAGCCCGAGCATTTTGCTTATTTCACGCACCATCGTCTTTGTAAGTCCTGCCTCCACGAGGGGGCTTCGTACCCCGAGTCTTTTAGCGGCCTCCATTCCCGGACGGTAGTCTGAAAGGTCGTCCACTGTAGTTCCGCAGGCAATATGATCAATGTGTAATTCAACTGCTATGGACTTCAGTTTGTCAAACAACTCCATCTTGCAGTGATAACAGCGGTCAGTATTATTCCTGGCAAATTCTGCAATATCAAGTTCATTCGATTCTATGAGGATATGCCTGATACCTATTGCAGATGCAACCTTCTTCGCCTCTTCTATCTCATACAGAGGATATGCAGGAGACGTGGCAGTAACTGCAATTGCCCTGTTACCGAGGGAATCATGTGCGACTTTTGCTATCAGAGAGCTGTCTATTCCTCCGGAAAAGGCCACAACTAAGGAGCCCATTGATTCAATAATCTGTGTGAGCTGCAGATGATTTTCCTGAATGAGTGTTTCTTCATACATTATTTATCTGCACCTTCTTTCAATCCTGTTTTTTCCTGGTTGCCTACTGCAACCATTATATAATTTTCTGTATCAATATACTTTCTGGCTACCCTCATTATATCATCTTTTGTGATGCGCTCTATTTTTTTCACGTACTCATTAAGATAGTCGAGGCCAAGATTATAAAACTCGATTTGGACTAAAAAATTTGATATTTTGGCGTTTGTATCAAACTTTAAAGGAAAGCTACCAGTAATATATGACTTTGCGTCTTTTAATTCTTCATCTGAAACCTTCTCGTCCCTGATCTTGTTCAACTCTGCCTTAATCCCTTCCAACGCTTCCAGTGCTGATTCATTCTTGGTCTGTATTTCTACTGAAAAGGCTCCAGGATATTTGTTAACATCAAACCGGCTGTACACTGAGTAAGCGAGTCCCTTTTTGTCCCTGATTTCCTTTATCAGTCTCGACTGAAAACCACCTCCGCCCAGTATGTAATTCATCACACTCACTGCATAATAGTCGGGGTTGTCTCTTGAGATGCCCGTATGTCCTAAAACGATATTTGCCTGAGTAATATTGCGGTCAATAAGTATCGATCCTTTTTTTGTTACTTTTGTTACTGCCGGCACGTCCGGTAGTGTAATCTTAGATTTCCCCCATTGCCTGAAATACTCTTCTATAAGTGCTACCGCCTCTTTATATCCGAGGTCGCCGACAACTGCTACAATTGCATTATTGGGTTTATAATACTGCTGATAAAACCTGACTATATCATCCCGTGTAATCCTGCCGACAGATTCTTCTTCACCTTCTACCGGGATGCCATAAGGGTGTCCGGGAAACACTGCCTTATAGAATGCCTTAGAGACAACCGCTCCCGGGTCGTCCTTTTCAGATATTATAGAGGCTATGGTTTCTTTTTTCTTCCTTTCAAGTTCTTCTTCCGGAAATGCAGGATTCAGGAGGATGTCAGACAACAGGTCCATGCCGGTCTTTAAATCCTTTTTAAGTACGACTAATGATGCAGAGGAATAGTCTTCACCACCGGATGTGGAGAGTTTCCCCCCGATAAAATCAATCTCTTCTGCAATCTGTTTTGAAGACCTGTTCTTAGTCCCCTCATCAAGCAATGCTGACGTAAGGCCGGCTACCCCTCCTTTTTCATGTGGGTCATATATTGCGCCGGCCTTGATTGCAACAGATATGTTAACCATGGGGAGGGCGTGGGTTTCGACAAAGAGCAGGGTTATGCCATTTTTTAATACAACCCGCTGTGGCTCAATTTTTGGAGAGGCAAGGCATGTCGAAGCCCAAAGGATTATTATTGTGAATAAGGCAGGTAATATCCGTATGATATGTTTTGTTTTACTACTCATCGCTCATTGCTTCCTAACTCATTGCTTATTTGGCAGCGGTACAAGCACACCTACTGTCCTGTTGTCTTCCGAAAAATATGTTTGTGCAACCCGCATTATATCCTCTGCCGTGACCTTTCTGATTTCATCAATATAACTTTCCAGATACCCTGTTCCTGCACCTGTAGTTTCAAGTTGCCCGATTAGCATCGCCTGGTAGAATACTGAGTCCTGTCCCATAATGAATGCCGCCTCTATCTGGTTTCTTGCTTTCTGAAGCTCTATTTCAGATACATATTCCTTTTTAATCCGTTCGATCTCTTCATTTAATGCAGTCTCAGCCTCTTCTACAGTCCTTCCCGGTTTCAGTTGTGCATAAAAGTAAAAAAGTTCGGGGTCGGTCTGTACTGATGTATAGCCGCCCCCTGCTGCAAGGGCAAGCTGTTTTGAATAAACGATGCTCTGATACAGCCTCGAACTTTTGCCTCCCGATAATATATTACTTAACACTTCCAGTGCATAGTGGTCTTTATCCCGATAATTTGGGGCGTGGTATCCATATACAACATATGGCAACTGTGCCTCACGCTTGTATAGAAATCTCCTCTCCCCTTTTTGTTCAGTCTCTATAATTTTTACTTCACGGGGTGTATTACCCTTTGGAATACCCCCGAAATAATGCCCTATCTTTTTCACGATCTCTTCTGTAATAAAATCACCTGCAACAACAATCGTGGCATTGTCAGGTCTGTAATATTCACTATAATGTTTGTAAATGTCATCCCTGGTAAGATTGTCGAGATCTGTCATCCATCCAATTACGGGTGAATGGTATGGATGTAACTTAAAGGCAGCAGCATAGAGGTCTTCTGTCATTGACGATATCGGATCATCTTCTGTGCGGAGTCTGCGTTCCTCTTTAACTACATCACGCTCTAACATGAACTCCTGAGGGTCGAGCAGCAGGTTGACCATGCGGTCAGATTCCAGATCAAGGGATATATCAAGCCTGTCACTGGAGAAGTTCTGGAAGTATGCAGTGTAATCCTGGCTCGTAAAGGCATTCTCATTACCGCCGTTCCTTGCCACAATACTCGAAAATTCCCCTTTACCATATTTCGTCGTTCCCTTGAACATCATGTGTTCAAGCAAATGCGATATGCCTGTCTTGCCCGTGACCTCATTACGTGAACCCACTTTGTACCAGACCTGAAATGTCACAACCGGGGATTTGTGATTTTCAAGGGTTATGATCTTAAGCCCATTTGGCAGTAAGCGCTCTTTTATCTCTGAGCTGAATGCCGGGTGCGTGAATAGCAGGAGGGTGAATATAATGCTTATAATTTTAAACACGTTCATTATATTACAGATTGGTATTCGGGGTGTCAAGAAGGTAGAGATGCTCTTTTCCTTTAATGACATCGTAGAGGGCAATACCACGGTCAGAAAGGGTAAGCACGATCTGCCTGTCATTGTAACTGTTTGCTACGTCTATTTCTGACGGCGGTTCCATATAATCGTTATGGAAGTGGAATATGCCTATATATTCCCCTTCCATCCTGGCAGAACCGAGAAAGGATTTGAAATCAAAGGGCGACAGGACATACTTTAACTGAGAATGTGCCTCATATGTCCTTATAAAGTCCTGAATGAGATGCTTCTTGCTGCTATCACTTATTTTACTTGAAGACAGGTCATCAACTAATCCTGTTATTATGTCTTCATCAATTTCAACCTTTGCAAGTATCTCCCTGTTTTCTTTTTCCTGCAAGAGGGTTAGGATTTTACCAACCGATGATCCGGAAGCTGTTTTAAGACTGTCTGAGAAGGTCTTGTTTACAGACGTAATCTCATACAGGTGAAGTTTTGGACCATTATCCCCGTAAGATATAGTAGCTATGCCGCCGAGTTCTGTATCGTGGTAACCTTGTGATTCGATGATCCTTCTGTGTATTTCCTGAACTTCCCTGCTATTATTGAGCGCTGTTGAAATATCTGCAGATGGGACCTGATCTACGCCCAGAAAGTATTTTTTTACTACGACGATTTCTTTAAAGTGCCCGATCAGTGTGTATGGAAAATCCATTGATACTAAGTTGTATACGACAGCAGGGCCATTTAAAAAATACAGGTTTCTTTTTACAAGATTTTCTAACGGAGAATCAACCGGGGGGATTAAAACTGTAAAGAACTCCAGATAAAGAATAAAAACAGGGACAAGCCAGTAACTGTTAATGACCCTTCTTATCCTGTTTCTGGTTGTCCTTTTTCTTCGGTCAACAAATTTGAAGCCTGGAAGGGGTTCTGAGTAATAGTCAAGGTTGTCTGCTCTCATGCATGAGAAGCAACGCAATTTTTATGCCATGATTTTACATGCAGATAAAATGAGTTGCATTTCGACTACCTATTTTATTATAATAGCCCTGCCTTGAATACATTTAATATATTTAAATCGCTCATTAGCCGTAGTGTGGTGTTGTTGTGGTTAGTCCTGATTATTGTTGCGGCAAGGGTGGATATTGTCTGCGCTGAGGATCCTTTTTCCATATTCCCATATCTTGATGGTTCTATTTTCAACAATGAAGAAGCAGTTGATTCTTCAGAAAATATGCCGCCATATGTGATAGATAAGGTGGCTAAGTATATGAATTATTTTACAACGTCAGGACGCAGTCTTTTCCAGCATTGGCTGGATCAGTCTATGCCATATATGCCTCTTGTTAAGGAAATATTAAGAGAAGAGGGTCTTCCTGAAGATCTTGCCTTTCTTCCTCTGATTGAGAGCGGGTTTAACGTAAATGCCAGATCACGTGCCAGGGCTACAGGGATGTGGCAGTTTATGGCGGCAACCGGGGCGAGTTACGGACTCAGGGTGAACGGTTGGATTGATGAAAGGAGGGATCCCGTGAAATCTACAAAGGCGGCGGCCCTTCATCTAAAGGACTTATATGAGACCTTCGGTACATGGCCACTTGCACTGGCATCTTATAATGCCGGGAGTGGAAAGATAAAAAGGGTGCTTGATAAAAGCGGATCATCAACATTCTGGGAAATAGGACAGAGCAGGGCGTTGGCGGCTGAGACAAAAAACTACATCCCCAAGTTTATGGCAGCAATGATAATAGCCAGGAATCCGGAGGCATTCGGGTTTACATTTATGGAAGTTCCTGCATTTAAATATGATTTACTTGAGGTACCCGGCGGGATGGATGTACACGCTGTTGCAGAACACTCAGGTATTAATTATGAGTTGCTGCATTATATTAATCCGGAATTGAAGGGCAATATTACACCTTTGAGCGAATCCAGGTATATTTTACGTTTGCCGGAGGGTATCGGAACTGTTTTCATAGAGAATTATAATAGGCTTCTGCCTTACGAGAGGGTAGTATTTAAGGAATACAAGGTTATAAAAGGAGACAGTGTAAGTAAAATTGCAAAAAAGTTTGATACTACGGTTTCTTCTATTAGAAAAGTTAATAAGCTTAGCAAAAGAAACAAGATTGTTAAAGGCAAGACCATTCTTATCCCCGTAAGTCTCCCTTATTCTGCTGATGCGGTTAGATTAGTAACTCCACCTGATGTTCTCTCCAATATGGATGAATTGAGCTCGTAGAATAAATCAGGAAGGGCGTATAAAAAATCTACAAATCTCACCAATTGTAGCAAAAGTAATCACCTATTCTTCTGTAGACTTGGTATTCTAACCACATCATATTGATTTTCTAAGTAAAAATGGGGGGAACAACTATCTTGCACGGATTTTGCAGAATAAAACTATATGGCATTTGTGGACCGGGAATAAACATCATTGAATAGCAAAGGAGACTACAATGGAAGACGGACAGAAGATGCGTGACCCACAGACATCCAAGATAGCAATGGAGCTTCACCTTGCAAAGTTTAACTACTATATGGCAAAGCAGGACTGGAAGTCGGCAGTCACTGAATTACAACATGCACTGAATGCAGTCATAGAGATACTTGAGCACGCAAATAAAACACTGAAAAAGGTAGTTGAAAAGTACCAGCCGGTAAAGGTAGAAAGCAAGATTGATGGGGCTGTGAGGAGTGAGAGGATATCAGATGATATGGTGTTAATTGAATATCCCGGGGATAAGATAGTTATTAAGAAACAGACTCCTCCATCTGTCAAGTGAGACCTGGCATTGCTGCTCAATTATCCCCCTTTGATAAAGGGGGATTTTTATTACCATCCTTCTTATGATTCCCGGTCAAGATATCAAATTTGACCCCCGAAATTGGTCTGATTGCTGAGATACGGAATATGAGATCCTTGAATGTAATTGGTTCTACGTCCCGTATTTCCATTATCGTAGGTAAGAAAATTATTGATATGATCAGTCTTAAAACACCTGAAAACAAAAATAGCCACTGAAGGTTTGATATCATTGTAATCTGAGTATCAAAGATTGATATAGATACCGGCAGATAACCCGATAACCCACCGCCTATTGAACCTCCCAGGAAAATACCTGTTGCATTAAGTATGTTGAATATGGCAAAGCATTTCGCACGTTTTGCAGATGGAATGGCGTCGTATATGAAGTTCCCCATACTGAGACTGAAACCTGCCCACGTAAGTCCGGCCAGCATCTGAATTAACAATATGAAGTAGAAGTTGTCTGTTAAAAGCCAGAGTACCGGTACTATGGGAAGCGTAAGACCTGTAATTTCAAGCACCTTCCTGTTCCCGAATTTATCCCCGAATTTACCCCAGTTGTGCAGGGTAAAGTATTGAATAAGTACAGCTACAGCAGAGACTATCATGAATTGCAGGTATGAAAAATTAAGGTCTCTCAGCATGTAGACTGCAAAGAAAGGCCCTGCCAGCATTACAGCGAAATGCATCAGGCCGGTGTAGATTACAAAGCGGACAAAAGTCGAATGCCTGAAGCCTGCAAAAAACTCAATCAAACTGAAGTCATCCTTATCGTCAACGTGATAAACGGGATTCTCCATCTTTGATAAAGAATAAGCGGATAAAAGGCGTGCTACTACCGCTGAAACAAACAGGAGTGAGAAGCCAACCCATGGCATGCCGGTTTTTTGAGTGCCATGCAGAAGGAGGCCGCCAAGTGCGATGGCACCTAAGCTATACATACTCATTATCCTGTTACGATATCCGAAATATGCACCACGGTTTGATTCAGGGACAATATCACCCATAAGGCTATTCCAGGGCGGAGTTGCCAGGTTCCCGAAGATGAAATACGCGGTAACACTGATTATCAGGAGAACAGATGCATAAGGTTTAAACATTAACGGAAGCAGGAGTATCGGTATCCATGCAAGGGCTTGTGCAACGACCCCGTAAATCATAATGATCATCCTGTCTTTTATCCTGTTCAGGATGCTGACTGAGAGCAGTTGAACAAATGCACCGAGGAGCTGAGGGATTGAGGCAAGCAGTCCAATCTGGGAGTTGGACAGCTTGAGAAATATCGCAAACGGGCTTATATAGCTTTCTCCGGCGCCACCCATAATGGCAAAATAGATGCCATCCTTGATTGCGTAAACGAGGCTTTTTGAATAAGAAGATGCTTTGCTCATTATGGGAAAGTTTTGCCTAAAATCATTATTATGTCAAATACACATGAAACTCCTTTTTTTTTATAATGAGTTATGCTAAATTTGGCCATGCTGAAGATTAGGGTTTTCTTCTTTGCCCTTTACGTAAAAGAATCTGAGATCTTAAAGAGACCTGTCAGGATTGCCCTGATCATTACGTCGTTGCTGGTTCTGATGCAACACATTTTGCCGGACATGGTGTTTGCAGAGGAAACAGCTACCATTTTCAGCAAAGACTATGGGCGCTTACTTCTGCTCGATACTGAATACACCTTATCAAGGCCGATGCAATGGGAAGCAGCGGAATGGAAAAAGTTTTCCCTTTACATGGCAGGTATTGGCTCTATACTTCTTCTTGATGATGAGATATATGACGGGATACAGCGAAACAGGACTGAAGCAACAAGTGATGTTGCACGTGTTGTTGAGGAGTTTGGATCTTTCCCATCATTTGGTATAATGGGAGCATTCTATGTAGGAGGAGCGGTGCTCGATAACTATAAAGCAAAAACCGTAGCGATGGATGCCTTTGCGGCAAGCCTTGTCAGCGCCGGTTTAATTACATCAACACTTAAGGTTATTGTTGGCCGAAGCCGTCCTGATGAGGGCGATGGTACCTACAGGTTTCAACCATTTGGCGGACACAACTCATTTCCCTCAGGTCACACAACACAGGCATTTTCTCTTGCTTCTGTGATTGCAGGGCATTATGATGAGTGGTGGGTGGATGCACTCTCTTACGGTATCGCGGGTGGAGTCGGCCTCGCCAGGATTGAGCAGGAGGCACATTTTCCATCAGACGTAGTTGCAGGGGCGATTATCGGTACTGTTGTGGGAAAGACCATTGTACGATATAACAGGAAATTTCATAAAAATGTTACAATAAAACCGTCAGCAGATATGGAAGGCGCCGGGCTCAGTTTGAAGATAGAATTTTGAATATCTATGGTGTTGTCCTGAGAGAAGTCGAAGGAGTGAGGTGGGTTTCTTAAGATGAACGTGAAATATCTTTTAATCCGTATGATTGCTTTGCTACTGGTAATCTTTGTGGCTTCCAGTTGCTCGGTTACTCAGGCAAACCAACCCCTGTCAGCTAACGGTTATTCCCTCGTATATGTTGATCCTCCGCATGCATATGGCAGCATAGACCGCAAGGCGCTGCGTGAAGCGATTGTTACTAATCTTTCATATCTGCAGAGAATAGACCCTGATACGGAATTTGACTATGGAGGGAAGATAGTCAGGGCAAAGGAAGTTGCAAAGACTCAGAGGACTCTCCTCCAGATTATTGAAACTGCAGAATCAAATGAGATGGTAGAGCTTCTCATGGATTATATGTTTGAGTGGTACAAGGCAGCCGGCGTTGATGGAAGGGGGAATGTGGTATTTACAGGCTACTACGTTCCTGAGGTAGAGGGGAGCCTCTCTCCTTCTGAAAAATATCGCTATCCCCTTTATCGCCTACCTGATGATCTGAAGAAAGATGTACCCTATTATCCTCGTGAGGTAATAGACGGAGACAGGGCTTTGGATGGCGAGGGTCTTGAGATTGCCTGGCTTGCTGATCCGGTAGAGGCATACTTTCTACATATACAGGGTTCCGGTACGATAAGACTCCCCGATGGTTCTACAATTGGAGTTCACTATGCAGGCAACAATGGACACTCTTATACGAGCATAGGGAAGTTCATGATAGAACGCGGCCTTATTAAGCCTGGTGAAGGGAACCTCATGGGATTGAAGAGGTATCTATCGGGACATAAAGATCAGATGTATGAAATACTGTATCAAAACCCAAGGTACATATTTTTTAAGCTTGATAATGAAGGCGCCAAGGGTAGCATCCATGTCCTTTTGACCCCAGGCCATTCAATAGCGACAGATCCCACAATCTTTCCAAGGGGAGGACTGTCTTTCATAAAAACCACTGCGCCTGTTGTTGATCAATCCGGCAAGGTTCTTAAATGGGAGCCTGTAAAACGCTTTGTTCTCAATCAAGATGAGGGGGGAGCAATAAAAGGCCCCGGCAGAGTGGACCTGTTCTGGGGCGCCGGCTTTGATGCCGGACTTTCTGCAGGCTCCATGAAAGAGCGA
>Ga0209322_10000505_pt1 | contig 22770 bp, 19 predicted proteins | sample Rifsed19ft1_FD_184013 | JGI IMG/M metagenome (GOLD analysis project Ga0209322, IMG submission 184013) | Soil microbial communities from Rifle, Colorado, USA - sediment 19ft 1 (version 2) | ecosystem: Environmental > Terrestrial > Deep subsurface > Rock core/Sediment | place: Rifle, Colorado... | reverse complement strand
TCTCAGTCAGTTGCCTTCGAGCGCCCTGAGGTGCTCTACGGCCGCGTTATCCCCGAGCTCTACGGCCTTCCTGAGGCTTATATGGGCGCTCTCCCTGTCGCCGATCTCTGCGTAGGCAAGCCCGAGTTTTGTATAGGACTCCGCGTCAACAGGAGGAAGCGAGGCGGCTTTCCGGAGGTCTTCCAGGGCCAGTGCGTATTCGCCGGATTTCATGTAGGCGGCGGCCCTGTTCTGGTAGACCGGCCTGTAATCGCCGTTTTCTGGTTCTAAATCCAGGGCCTTGGTGAAATCCGCCACTCCCTCCGGTATGCGCCCGATACTGCTGAATGCGATGCCCCGGTGAAAATAGGCGTTAAAGAGGAGTTTTGAGCCGGGCTTAAGCTCTATGCCTTTGGTCAGGTCAGCCGCAGCCTCTCTGGAATTTCCATTCAACAGGTGGGTTATCCCGCGTCCCACGTACCCGTTAGCATAATCCGGGAACACTTTTATCTCCTGCGTCCATAAAGAGACGGAATCCTTCCAGACGCTTATTTGCTTTACGGTGAGAAAGGAAAGGAGCGCCGATATTACCGCTACCGCGGCCAGCATCGGGGCAAACGCCTTTTCATTCCGGCGGACAAGATACCCGGCCCCGGCCGCCGCCAGGACCGCGAGGCCTATGCCGGGGATATACATGTACCTGTCGGCGGCAGCCTGCTTCCCGAGCTGCAGGATGCCGATTACTGGCAGGAGCGTAACCAGGTAATATGCCCATGCGGAAAGCAAGGCCCCGGTCCTTTTGAGCATCAATACCGTGAACGCGGTTATGGATGCCAGGAGGAGCGCGTACGCGGCGAAGTACAGGTTTAAGCCCGATTCGAAGTCCCTGGGATAAAGAGGGGCAAGGCTCAAGGGCACAAAGGTCTTGTAAATATAAAAGAGGGCGCCCCTGGAGGCAATATGCAGCCTGTCGGCCAGAGGCATCTTTTCAATGGGGACCAATGTCCCGCTCTGCGTCAATATTGAAAGGACCCCGACCATGAAACTTAAACCGAAAAACGGGAGCTTCTCGATGACCAGGTGTTTAAGGCCTTTTGTTCTTACGCGGCCAAGAGGGTAAAAGTCGATTATAAGGAGGAGCAGCGGCATGGTTATCGTCATGGGTTTGGATAGAAGCGACAGTATGAAAAAGAAGAGGGTCAAGAAGTAATAATATGACGGCCTTGAGGGGCTTTTTGCATAGCTTAGATAGGCATGGAGGCTCAATAGGAAAAACAGGGCGTTCAGGACGTCTTTCCTTTCAGTAATCCAGGCCACGGACTCCACACGGAGCGGATGAACGCCGAAAAGAAGGCCTGAGGCCAGCGCTATGACAAAGAGCCCCTTTATCCGGAATCCTTCTCTCGTACCGGCCAGCCTGGCTGCCAGAATGGCGACAAGAGCTGTGTTCGCTGAGTGCAATATGGAATTTGTAAGGTGAAAGCCGAACGGGTCCATACCCCAGATGGCATGGTCCAATGTGAAAGACAAAAGCGTTAATGGCAGCCAGTGGTCGCCAACCACCGCGGTAAAGGCCCATTTCAGGTCAAGGACGCGGATATACGGGTTGTCGGTTACGTACAGATGGTCGTCCCAGTTCACAAAGCCGTTTTCCAGGGACGGGAGATAGACCCCGAATGTAACGGCAGCGGAAATAAGGGCGGCTAAAAGTATGAGCGCTTTTGAGGCAGATTTTTGCATGAGGTCTAAGGAAACCAGGGCTGAACAGGATTTGAGAAGAACATACTCAGTTGCCTTCCAGTACCTTGAGGTGATCTAAGGCCGCGTTATCCCCGAGCTCTACGGCCTTCCTGAGGCTTATATACGCGCTCTCCCTGTCGCCAGTCTCTGCGTAGGCAAGCCCCAGCTCAGTGTAGGAGGCTCCGTCTATCGGCTCGAGCGAGGCCGCCTTCTGAAAGTCGGCGATCGCCTTCCAGTACGTCCTCTGCTGCATGTACGAGGCGGCCCTGTTCTGATATGTGAGCTTGCTCTTCGGGTCAATGAAAAGGGCCTGGGTGAAGTCCGCTATGGCCTCGGGCACCTTGCCCACGTTGCCGTAGGCGACCCCCCTGTGCGAGTAGGCGTCGAAGAGCACCTTTTTTCCGGGCTTGAGCCCGATGCCCTTCGTGAGGTCTGCTATGCCCTCGTTGAACCTGCCGAGAGCGACATAGGTCATGCCCCGGTGGACATAGCCGTCCCCAAGCTCGGGGTAGGCCTTTATCTCCTGTGTCCATAGCGACAGGGTGTCCTTCCATGCGGCTGCCTGTCTGACAGTCAGGAAAGAGAGGAGGGCCGAAACGAGGACAAGGCCCGCCAGTACAGGCACAAATGCCTTTGCCCGCCTCTGGACGAGCCAGCCCAGCGCGGCGGCAGCGAGGAGCACAAGGCCCATTGACGGCAGATAGGTGTACCTGTCGGCGGCTGCCTGCTTGCCGACCTGAAGGATGCCTATGACCGGCAGGAGGGTGACGACGAAATAGGCCCAGGCGCTCAATATTGCCCTGGTCTTTTTCAGCATGAAAATGGCGAATGCCGTTATCGCCAGCAGGCCTATTACATAGAGGATAAATGGCGCGTTCAGGCCCATCTTGAAGTCCATGGGGTACAAGGGCGCGAGGTCAACTGGAAAGAGGGTCTTGTAGATGTAGAAGAGCACTCCTCGAACGGCCACGTAGAGCCGGGCGAATAGCGGCATGTCGTCCACGGTGGAAAGAGAATGAGCGCTCTGCGACCAGATCGAGACAAGGCCCGCGGCAAAGCTTAAGCCGAAGAACGGGAGCTTCTCGATCAGGATCCTTCTTACGCCCGCGCCTGTCCTTTTCAGCGGATAGAAGTCCATTATAAGGAGGACTACAGGCATGGTAACGGTCATCGCCTTCGAGAGTAGCGAGAGCACGAAGAAGAGCAGCGTCAAGACATACCAGCCCGGCTTCAATGCCTTTGAATAGCTCGCGTAGGCGTGCAGGCCGAGGAGGAAGAAGAAGGCGTTCAGCACGTCCTTCCGCTCGGTCGCCCACGCGACCGATTCGACGTGCGTGGGGTGTATGCCGAAGAGAAGGCCCGCGGAGAGGGCGATGAGAAAGAGGCCCCTGGGGGAGATATCATTATCCAGCCCCCTTGCGAGCCTTGCCGCCAGAAGGGCCAGCAGGAACGTGTTCAGGGTGTGCAGTATGGAGTTGGTGAGGTGAAATCCGTAGGGGTCGAGGCCCCAGATGGAGTAGTCGAGGGCAAAGGAGAGGAGCGTAAGCGGCAGCCATGTGCTGCCGACAAAGGCGGTAAAGGCCCATCTAAGGTCGAAACTTTTTATATTGGGATTGCCGTAGATATACTCCGGGTCGTCCCAGACGACAAAGCCGTTGCCCAGCGATGGTATGTAGACGCAAAAAGCCACGGCAGCCGAAATAAGGGCTGCTGCGAGGACGAGCTTTTTTGCGGGAGTGAGCTGTGGCATTCCGGTCAGATGGCTGGCCTTGAAACAGGCCATTTTTTTCTGCTATTTTCCGGTATTGCGTGATATATTGTCAAGATAAATAAGGCCTTGGAGACGCTATTCGCCGGAGTGCCGGCAAACCAACCCCTATGACATTCGTAAGGACGCTCGCGGTCTGGCTCCTGGGCCTGCCAATAACCATAGCCCTCTTTGTTGTCGTGCTCCTGACGCTGCCCTTTGAGAGGCAGGGCAGGGCGATACATTCCATCGGCGCCTTCTGGTCGAGGATACTCCTCGGCCTCGCCGGGATAAGGGTAGAGTTGAGGGGGATGGACAATATCCCGAGGGGCACTCCTGTAGTTCTCCTCTCGAACCACCAGGGTGCCTTTGACATACCGGCCCTGCAGGCCTTTTTGCCGCTCCAGTTCCGCTGGGTCGCGAAGAAGAGCCTCTTCAAGATCCCGATAATCGGCTGGTCCATGAGCCTCGCGCGCTATATCGCCATCGAGAGGGAGAACCCGCAGGAGGCCATGAAGAGCATGGAAGAGGCCTCCTTGAGGATAAGAAACGGCACGTCTGTGCTTGTCTTCCCGGAGGGCACGAGGTCCGAAACAGGGGCGCTCCTGCCCTTCAAGCGCGGCGCCTTCATGCTCGCCACAAAGAGCGGGGCGGCGATCGTGCCCGTGGCCATCAGGGGCACGTCCACCATAATGAAAAAGAGCGGTTTTCTCATAAGACCCTCCAGGGTGACCATATCGGTCGGCAAGCCCATATCCCCTGGTGAGTCAGACGAGAAGGACCTCCGTAACAGGACTAAAAAAGCCATTGAGGCCCTCTTAGCCGAGGGCATGAGAGCTGGCGCATGAGCGGGGAAGGCAAAACGGCGGAGAGTCTAAAGGTAATACCCCTTGGCGGGCTTGGCGAGATAGGCCTCAACATGATGGCGATGGAGTACGGAGACTCCATCATAGTCATCGACTGCGGCCTCATGTTCCCCGAGGACTACATGCTCGGCATCGACATCGTCATCCCGGACGTGAGCTACCTGAAGGCCAACGCCGATAAGGTAAAGGCCTTCATCATAACCCACGGCCACGAGGACCACACCGGCGCCCTGCCCTTTGTCCTTAGAGAGGTAAACGCCCCCATCTACGCCACCGCGCTCACCATAGGGCTCATAGAGGAAAAGTTGGCGGAGTTCGACATCTTGAAGAGCACCACCTTCGAGACGGTACGGCCCAGGGACAGGGTCTCCATAGGCCCCTTTGACATCGAGTTCATACGCGTGAGCCACTCCATCGTGGACGCCTGCGGCCTTGCCATAAGGACGCCCGTGGGCACGGTCGTCCATACGGGCGACTTCAAGATGGACCAGACGCCTGTGGACGGAGAGGTCATGGACTACGCCCGGTTCTCCGAGTACGGGGAGTCGGGCGTGCTCCTTTTCATGTCGGATTCGACCAACGTCGAGAAGGAGGGCTATACCCTCTCCGAGCGCGAGATAGGCTATAACCTCGAGGAGATATTCAGGAAGTGCTCTGGAAGGATAATCGTAGCCGCCTTCTCTTCGAACATACACCGCATACAGCAGGTCATAGACGCTGCCGCGAAGTTCGGCAGGAAGGTCGTGCTCAACGGCAAGAGCATGGTCGCCAACGTCCGGATAGCAAGGGCGCTCGGCTACCTGAGGGCGCCGGACGAGCTCTTCATAGACCTCAAGGAAGTTGACGGCATACCGCACGAACACCTCGTCCTCCTCACGACCGGCAGCCAGGGCGAGCCGATGAGCGCCCTTACCCGCATGGCGATGAACAACCACAAGCAGATAAAGGTCGCCAAGGGAGATACCATCATACTCTCGTCCAAGTTCATCCCGGGCCACGAGAAGGCCATATCGACCATGATGAACCACCTCTACAGGAGGGGCGCGGACGTCATCTACGAGAAGGTCTCGGAGGTACACGTCTCGGGCCACGCCAGCCAGGAAGAGTTGAAGATAATGCTCAACATGGTAAAGCCGAAATACTTCCTGCCCGTCCACGGCGAGTACAGGCACCTGGTGCTGCACGGCAGGCTCGCCGGCAAGGTGGGCGTGCCTGAGGAGAACGTCATAATTGCCGAGGACGGGGACGTGGTGGAGCTCACGGCGGAAGGCGGGCTCGTAAGGGGAGGCAAGGTTGAGTCCGGCAGGGTCTTTGTCGACGGCAAGGGCGTGGGCGACGTGGGCGAGATGGTGTTGAAGGACAGGAGCCACCTCGCGCAGGACGGCATGGTGCTCACCGTAGTCGCCATAAACAGCACCACAGGAGAGATAGTCTACGGCCCGGAGATAGTCACAAGGGGGCTCGTGCACGAGGACGAGAGCGCGGACCTCATAGAGAACGCGAAGGCTGTTATAATGGATACGCTTAACAGCATAAACGCGGAGGTAAAGACAGAGCAGCTCGAGGTCAAGGAAGAGGTGAGGAGGGCCTTGAGGAGGTACTTCAACAAGACACTGGAACGGCGTCCGGTCATATTGCCGGTCATTATAGAAATATAAGATTTTAAATTTAATTCTACAAGGCTTCCGGAAACTCCGTTTTTAAACAGGCTGCTCAAAAAGTTCCATATGCAAGGCGTCGAGGAGCGAGGAGCGAGTCGTACTCTTCATGTACGTCGCAGCGACGAGCGACGATGACAACAAAGCAGATGGACTTTTTCAGCAGCCTCGAAGAGCACAGGCGCATTATGAAATCAAAGGTCTTTTTCGCCGATCTCCGCACCACACCCAGAAGAAACCTCTTAGACAAGATAGACGACCTCCTTGCGGCTGTCGGCGTAAGGGAAAGGTTCAGGAAGGGCCACCTTGTGGCCGTCAAGCTCCACTTTGGCGAGAAGGGCAATGCCTCCTATGTGCGCCCCGTATTCGTAAGGAGGGCGGTGGACAGGATAGCCGAGACCGGGGCAAGGCCCTTTCTAACGGACACCAATACCCTCTATGTGGGCAGCCGGGGAAACTCGGTAGACCACTTGAAGACAGCCATAGAGAACGGCTTTGACTATGCCGTTGCAGGGGCCCCGCTCATCATAGCCGACGGTTTAAGGGGCGAGGCAGGGCTGCCGATAAGAATTGAGGGCAGGCATCTCAAGGAGGTCAGCATCGCTGGAGAGATAGCCTCGGCCGACGGCCTACTGGCAATAAGCCACTTCAAATGCCACGAGCTTACCGGATTCGGCGGGGCGTTGAAGAACGTGGGCATGGGAGGGGCGAGCAGGGAAGGCAAGCTCGTCCAGCATTCGAGCTGCGCGCCGGTGGTAGACCCCGATGGATGTAATGCCTGCGGAGACTGCGCGCTTGCCTGCCCGTCTGACGCCATAGAGGTCGGGAACGTCGCGGTCATAATCGATAACGCCTGCATCGGCTGCGGACACTGCATAGCGGTCTGCCCGCAGGGCACCATAAACGTGAGGTGGAACGAGACTGCCTCGAGGCTCCAGGAGAAGATGGTAGAGCACTTCGAGGGGGCCGTGAAGGGCAAGGAGGGCAGGTGCGTATACCTGACCTTCGTCACCCAGGTGAGCCCGGCCTGCGACTGCTACGGGCACAACGACGCGCCCATTGTGCCCGATGCCGGGGTGCTCGCTTCGATTGACCCGGTCGCCATAGACCAGGCCGCCGCCGACGTGGTGAACGGGCTGGCAGGGCTTGAGGGTACGGCATTGACCGCCGGCCATGAGCCTGGAGGGGACAAGTTCAGAGGCGTGCACCCCTCGATAGACTGGGAAGTCCAGCTGGATTACGCTCAAGACAGAGGGCTCGGAACGAGGGATTACTCTCTTGAGAAAGTCTGAAAAAGACCCGTCTTTAAGTAAACGGAGACCTGACATGGCCGTAAAAAAGATAGGCGAGCTCCTGGTGGAGTCCGGCCTTATTACGGAAGAGCAGCTCGAAGAGGCGCTTGCCGCCGGCAAGGACCAAAAGGGCCTCAGGATAGGCGCTATACTTGTAAAGATGGGCTATGCGGCCGAGATAGACATAGCCCAGACCCTGTCCTACCAGCTCGGCATCCCGTTCGTCGACATGGCCGCGGCCACGGTCGACCCCGAGACGTTGAAGCTCGTGAACGAGAAGCTCGCGAGGAAGTATATCCTCGTGCCCCTCTTCCATGAGAAGAAGGTGCTCCGGGTCGCCATGACGGACCCCCTTAACCTCAACGCCATAGACGACCTGCGCTTCTCTACCGGCATGGAGATACAGCCGTGCGTGGCCACGCTTTCGGACGTGACTGCCGCCATAGGGAGGTACTACCACCTGAACGAGCCCATTGAGGAGCTCATAGGCGACCTCAAGAAGGACAGGCTCGTGGAGGTCATCCACGAGGCCGACTCCAACAGGGACCTCTCGGAGCAGGTCAAGAAATCCACCGCGCCGCCTATCATAAAGATGGTGGACTCCATCATCATCCACGGCTTTGACAGCAGGGCGAGCGACATCCACATCGAGCCGCAGGAGAAGGGCGTAAAGCTCCGCATCAGGGTGGACGGCCTCATGAGGGAGACCATGCAGCTCCCGAAATGGGTGCAGGGGCCGGTGGTGTCGAGGATAAAGCTCATGGCAAGGATGGACATCGCCGAAAGGAGGGTCGCCCAGGACGGCAGGCTCAAGGTGCGCATAGGCGACAAGAGCCTGGACGTAAGGGTCTCCTCCCTTCCCACGCAGTACGGCGAGACCGTGGTCATGAGGCTCCTCGACGCGAAATCCGCGATGGTGGACATAAACACCATCGGTCTTCTCAAGGACGAGCTCGCGAGGACGCTGGATGTAATCGAGCGCCCGCAGGGCGTCGTGCTCGTCACCGGCCCCACAGGCTCGGGCAAGACCTCTACCCTTTACGCGATGCTCGCCCACATCAAGAAAGAAGAGATAAACATAATCACCATAGAGGACCCCATAGAGTACGAGCTCAAGGACGTCAACCAGGTCGCTGTGAACGAGAAGACCGGCCTTACCTTCTCGTATACGCTCCGCTCGGTCCTCCGTCAGGACCCGGACGTCATACTCGTAGGAGAGATGAGGGACACCGAGACGGCCGTCATAGCGCACCAGGCCTCCATGACGGGGCACCTCGTCTTCTCGACGCTTCATACCAACGACGCCGTCTCCTCGATAACGAGGCTCAGGAACTTAGGGATACCTTCCTACATGATAGCCTCGTCATTGAACGGCATAGTGGCCCAGAGGCTCGTAAGGATGATATGCCCGTTCTGCAAGGAGGAGCACACCCCGACCGAGCAGGAGATAAAGAAGGCGGGCGTCAAGTGGTCCGGGAAGGCCAGGCTCTACAAGGGCGCCGGGTGCGGCGTATGCGCCAACACCGGCTACTCGGGCAGGACGGGCATATTCGAGGTGCTCACGGTAAGCAGCAGGCTGAAGGCCATGATCGCGACCGACGCCCCGGAGCACGAGTTGCTCGAGGCCGCGATGGAGGCGGGCATGATGCCGATGCACCTCGACGGGCTCAAGAAGGTGGCCTCCGGGATTACGACACTCGAGGAGCTCACAAGGGTCATCTACATGGGCCGGAGCGAGGAGGAGAAGAACGGGGTCTGCCCGTCATGTCTCAAGGCCATCCCTGCCGGGGCATCGGCGTGCGCGCATTGCGACGCACCGGTGCCCACGAGCTGCCCCTCGTGCGGCAGGGAGCGCAAGCCCGATTGGCTGGCCTGTCCATGGTGCGCCTCCAGGTTCGACGCCTCAGGCGAGGCGGCGGCGACCTGATCGGAAAAAATTGACTTTCCCCCGGAAATCCTGTATAAAATGCATCTCTGAATCCCTGCCTGCTTTTCACCCTGAAGGGATCTTTTGCCTTTTTGTTTGCGGAGTAGTTACAATTGTGATACTATTTCGCAACCTTACGGTAATCTTCGCTTTAATATCCAAATACGGAAAGATACACCTGGCGGCTTGCCGGGGATCAATGCCGGAATCGAGAGATGTTCGTTGTGAGGGCCCTTGCGATAGCCGTTATCCTGCTCCTCCTGCCGGCCATGTCGAACTGCGGGGAGCCCCCTGACTTTGACGCGGCGCCGGCGGATAGGCCCAATCTCGAGCACAAGAGGAAGCCCGGCGAGTTCAAGAGGAACAAGTACGGCGTAATAGACCCGAGCCCGGACGTCATATCGCTACAGCACCTGCCCAAGGACAGTTACGGATTTGTAGACTGGGCGAAGGCCATCTCGGACGGGCTGATATCCCCGCAGGAATCCATCAACGGAGCAAGCCCCAGGCTCAAGCCCGAGGACAGGGAGCGGTTCGACGGCGACATAGTCCTGAAGTCGAAGAAGGCGTTCATGCCGGACGTGCTCTTCCCGCACGCGGCGCACACGGAGTGGCTCAAGTGCTCGACCTGCCACCCGAAGATATTCAGGAAAAAGGCCGGGGCTACCCCGGTCTCGATGAACGGCATCTGGAAGGGCAGGTTCTGCGGGGTCTGCCACGACAAGGTCGCCTTCCCGACGAGGAACTGCTTCAAATGCCATTCTGTAAAGAGAGAGTCCAAGAGGTAGGCCGGACTGGGAACGCCCAATCCCGCGATCAGCCTCAAAGGCGCTTCAAAGGTCTCCGTTGCGGCTTCTTTACCTCAGATTCAGTTGACCCTGAAAAGACAGGCGAAGCGTAGATGGACTACAAGGACTTCTCTAAAAAGGAACTGGCGGAAATCCTGGACATCATACAGTCGACCCTGACCTGCAGGACGGAGAACGACGTGCTCGCCGCGGCCGGCAGGGTAAAGGAGCTTGTCTCCGCGGACATGAGCGTCTGCGCCCTCGGAGAAACCTCCACCGGAAGGCTCCTGAAGGTCGCGAACGACAACTGGCCCGGAGGACGGCCCGGCGCATACAGGCCTGAGGAGCATTTCAAGAACGACACCATCTTCCCCTTCAACTTGGAGCACTCGAGGGCATACACCTGGTCCGAGTCCCAGCGACGCTTCCCGGAAAAGCAGTTCATCGACCTCATGAACAGGGCCGCCGAGTTCCGTCTCAAGTACGGCATCTCCAGCGGCATAAGCCTGGACGGCCCCAGCTGGAGCATCTTCTCCTTCGCGGGCGACTGCGACAGGTTCACCGGCCATCACCTCAGGGTGCTCGACATCGTCACGCCCCACCTGCACCAGGCCTTCGTCAGGGTGTGCGGCGCCCAGCCCAGGGCCGATTTCGAGCTCTCGACAAGGGAGAGGGAGGTGCTCGGCTGGATGAAGGAGGGGAAGACCAACTGGGAGATCTCGGTCATCCTCAGCATCAGCGAACGGACGGTGAAGTTCCACGTCCAGAACATCGAGAGGAAATTGAACGCCGTCAACAAGGCCCACGCCATAGCCATAGCCCTCGATAACGGCCTGGTAACGTAGCCGTCCTTTAAAGGCCCTCGCCGTACCCCCAGCCTCGTGCCTCACGCGGCCCGCCCGCAAATCCCCGGATAACGTTCTACAGGCGCTTCACCTGTACCAAAGTGCAGGGGAAGGAAAACCGCCCGCATTGTATAATCGCGCGGCATCATCACCGGTTCGCCTAAAGGCGCAGGACTGGGAAGGATTTCCGCGATTGAAGGCATCAGACGCCGTTTTCTTGAAGGAGCACAGGGACCGCCTGAGGGCGCGTTTCGCCGCCCATGGCTTTGATGGGTTCTGCAAGGAGGAGATCCTGGAGCTTGTCCTCTCTTACGCTGCGCCGAAGAAAGACCCGAGGCTCCTTTCCGAGGAGCTCCTGAAGAGGTTCAAGGGCCTGCGCGGGCTCCTTGACGCCACGCCCGAGGAGCTCGGGCAGACCGGCTGTTTCGCCGAGAGCGGCTACGTCTTCCTGAAGCTCCTGAAGGAGGCCGCGGGCGCTTACCTGAACGAGCGCATAACAGGCGAGGAGATCATAACCGACGCCAGGGGGCTCCTTGATTACCTGACCCTCACGCTCTCGGGAGAACGCATCGAGAAGTTCCTGGCCGTCTATCTGAACGCCAGGAACGAGGCGCTCGCCGTCGAGGTCCTGCACGAGGGGACCATAAACCAGACCGTCGTCTATCCGCGCAAGGCCATCGAGAGGGCGTTCAAGCACAACGCGAGGGCCGTCATCTTCGTCCACAACCACCCGAGCGGCGACCCGACTCCGTCGGGCATGGACAGGCAGCTCACAAAGGTCCTCGACAGGGCCGCTGCGGCGGTAGACCTCACGGTGCTCGACCATATCATAATCGGCAGGTCGGGCCACCATAGCGCCCGGGAGCACGGCTGGGTGATGGGCTTTCCCATGCACCACCGGGCCGCAAGCCCCTGACAGGCTGCTGAAAAAGGCCCATCTGCTTGTCGAGTCGCGGAGTCACTGCGGCGTCGTAAAGGAGTACGCCTCCTTCCTCGCTCCCCGATTTAACTGGGGCCTCGCATCTGAACCTTTTTGAGCAGCCGAAATAGCCGATGCACTCCGTTGCTCTTTTTGCCCTATCCCTCTTTCCCGATATTCAACGCCTCCCTGACCTCGGCGAGGAGCCCTGACATCGAATAAGGCTTCTCCAGGAACCTGTATCCCCTGCTCTCGAGAGTCTGTCTCTGGCTCGGCTCGAGATAGCTGCTCGTGAGAAGGACCGCGGTGTCGGGCTTTCTCGAAAGGACGTCGAGGGCGAGCTGGAAGCCGCTCTGGTCCATGAGCACGACGTCGCTCAAGAGCAGCCGGAACCCGTCCTCCCTCTCGAGCGCCTCCCGAGCCTCCTTCGCGTTGCCCGCCCCCACTACCCGGAAGCCGTGCTCCGCGAGCGCGACCCTGGTGAACTCCCTTACCTGACGATCGTCCTCGACAAGCAGGATCGATTCCCCGGCGCCCTCGATATGCCGCGAGGCGCGTTCTGCGGTGACGGCGAGGGCCTGCTTCTTGGCCGGGAGGTAAATCCTGAAGGTGGAGCCCTTGCCGGGCTCGCTCGAGACCGTTATCCAGCCGTTGTGCTGCTTTACGATGCTGTATACGATGGATAGGCCGAAGCCCGTGCCCTTGCCCGCCTCCTTGGTGGTGAAGAAGGGCTCGAATATCCTGGGCAGCAGGTCCTTTTCTATGCCCGTGCCCGTGTCGGCGACCGAAAGGCAGACTACCTCCCCGGGGCGCGCGTCGGGAATCGATTTCGCCTGCTCATCGTCTATTACGATGTTCTCGGTCCGTATGGTAAGCCTTCCGCCCTCCGGCATGGCGTCCCGGGCGTTCACGGCCAGGTTCATTATGACCTGCTCTATGTTCCCCTCGTCCGCCTCTATTATCCAGAGCTCCGGGTCGAGCTCAGTGGAGATCATTATGCTCTCCCCGATTATCCGGCTGATCATCAACAGCAGGTCCTCGACGAGCTTGTTTATGTTGAGGGGCACAAGCTCGAAGCGCTGGCCGCGGCTGAAAAGCAGGAGCTGCCTGGTGAGCTTCGAGGCGATCAGCACCGACGTTATGATGCTGTCTATCTTCTTGTAGACGGGGACCCCCTTGCCTGTGTCCTCGAGGGCCAGCTCGGCGTTGCCCCTTATGGCGGTGAGTATGTTGTTGAAGTCGTGGGCTATGCCGCCGGCGAACCTGCCTATGGCCTCCATCTTCTGCGACTGGCTGAGGCGCGTCTGTATTATCTCCCGCTCCCGCTCCGCCCTTTTGCGGTCGGTTATGTCCCTCACAACGCCGGTGAAGTGCACTTCCCCGTGGAGCATGAAGTTGTTGAGCGCGAGCTCCATCGGAAAGGTCTCCCCGTTCTTGCGCACGCCCTCGTACTCGGCTATCCTGCCCTGTATCTTGCTTACGCCGGTCTCGATGAACCTCCTGAGCCCCTCCTTGTGGAGCCGCTTGTACTTTTCGGGGATAATGACGCTCACCTCCTGGCCGATGAGCTCCTCCCTCGTGTAGCCGAAGATGAGCGCCGCGCTCGCGTTGCAGTCCACTATCTTGTCGCGGGAGTTGGAGATGACTATCCCGTCAAAGGCGGTATTATGGACGAGACGGTACCTGGCCTCGCTCTCCTTCAACGCCTTCTCGGTGAGCTTGCGTTCGGTTATGTCCTCGCCGGAGCTGAGCGTATTGACGGCCATGCCCTTTTCCGTGAGCACGGTGTTATGCCACAGGATCATGCGCTCGCCGCCCTGCCTCGTGAGCACGGGGTTTTCAAAGTACCCGGCCGTCTCGGTATCCCCGGCGAGAAGAGCCCTGAACACGAATGAGATTTCGTCCCGCACCCTTTCCGGCACGAAGTTCTCTATCCATTTCTTCCCGAGTATCTCGTCCTCGGCGTAGCCGAGTATTTCGCAGCCCCTCCTGTTTATGAGCTGGACTTTTCCCTCCTTGTCGAGCACAAGGACGATTATCCCCGCCGTTTCAAGGTATCTCTGGAACCTTGCCTTCTCTCTTAAGGCGGCTAACTCCGCCTCTCGGCGCTCTTCTATGGCCGTCAAAAGCGGCCGGAAGACGATGAGATAGAGGCTCGGCAGGAGCAGGAACAGGAGCAGGGTGGAGTCCATGAGCCCGTGGACGAGAGGATTTTCATGGGGAACAAATACGAGCAAGCCCATTATCAGGGCCTCTACTGTGAATATCATCAGGCCAAGGAGTATTACGAGAAATAGCGGGGACCTGAAGGGGCGTACCCCCCTTTCCTCCCAAGCTTGCGCCGGCCGGCGCTGCTCGACAATATCCGTAAGCGGCTTGAGGATCAGAAAATAGAGGACGGGGAAGAGTATGAGGAGCAGCAACGCGGGGTCAAGCACTATCAGGACCGAGGGATGGATGAGGCCGGTTTCGGGCGCTGTCTCACGGCCGCCTCCGAAGATATTGCTTACGCCGCCGCTCAGGAAACGCATTACGAGCAACACAAGGATTTCGGCGATGAATACGGAAAGGATGAGGGCCCAGAGCATCCTCCGGGGAGACCTGAAAGGCCCTGGTATACGCTCAAGCTCTGTCCCGCTTAAATCCTTCATGAACGCAAGGAGAGGCCTGAAGACGAAAAAATAGAGAAGAGACGAGAGTAAGACGATATGCAGGACTGTAGTCAGCAGTGCCGGGTCGAGCCCCATCGGGACCGCGGGAGGGAAGGTCCTGATGAAAAAAAGGAATACCATTGCCAGGAACTCGCTACAGAGTATCACCACAATGAGCGCGAACATCAGGTCGAGCGAAGTCCTGTAGGGCTTGAGATCAGGCCTTTTATCTCCGTTGCGGGTGCTTCCTTTTTCATCCATAGATCTTCCTTGCTGTTATGCCTGCTTTTTATGTCAGGCCCGGACTTCCCGTCAGGCGTATCGGGCTTAATATCTGAATATTCTTTATTTTTTGTATTTAGTCAAGCTTGACAGAAGTCAAGATGGCGTGTAGATTTTTTAAATATAGCACAATAAGAGGTCCCGTATCGGGCCGGCACCCGCATAACCAGGGGAGAAAAAGATGAAAAATACCGTTATTGCTGCATTTTTTATCGTTATGGCGCCTCTCGATGCGCTCGCGTACCCGAACGGCACGCCGAATTATGTTACGGACACCGGCCCTTTTTGCGCATCCTGCCATTCGGCGGCCAAGATCGAGTACATGCCCGAGATGACAGCTGACCTCGCCAGGGGCGAGGTGGCCGAGACAAAGCACTATGGCGCGGTTAAAGCCGCGGCACCCCCTTCTCCATATATGGAGCTCTCAAGCAAACAGAAGGAGGAGATAATAAGGGTCGCCAGGCTCATCGATTCGAAATCGTCGGTCTCTCTCTCAGCGCCAGGGAGGGTCAAGGCAGGCCAGGATCTTACGGTCACAGTCCAGGCGAGGGGAGGAAACGGCCCGGCCATCGGCGTGATGCTCGTTGACAGGGCTCTGAGGTTCCAGGCCCGTCCGATATCGTCCTCCGGGTGGCATATATCCGGGCCGCCCGAGGTCAGGGGCCAGGACGGAAAGGCGCAGACCATATGGATAGACAGAAGATACAAGGGCCTCTTGAGGAACCTCAACTACGTAATGATAGAGGAGCAGGCATTCGACCTTGAAAAGGATATCCTGCCCGGCGCCTCGGTGACGTTCACCCTGAAGGCGCCCTCGCGCCCGGGCGCGTACACGATGGCCGCGGCCCTGCTCTACGGCACCGAGAATACGGAGAAGGCGGGCTTTTTCCAGAGGTCCTCAGGCCGCATCCTCTTCTCGGACGAGCTTGAAATAACGGTTGAAAACCCATAGCGAGCGCACTCCCCGACAGCTTGCTGCGGGGTCAAGCGGGCGAATAGAAATGATATTTTCCTCCGGTTTCGGAGCTCCCCTGGCTTGCCGCGGGGAGCTTCAATGAGCCTGGACGGTTTTTCCGCCCGGTCATTTATTTTCGTGAAATCTGTTTTTTCTATTTACAAGCGGCCCGACTTTGAGTACATTATCCGGAATCACCTTCGTCCGGAATTGAAATCAGCCCTTTACCATTTCATGTTCGAGCCGGGCGTTTTGTCGCGGGGCGCCTCAGTTGCCCGTTTGACAAAGAGTACCCAAAGGGCTATGCTTGCTTCATAAATTCAGCCATGAATCCTTTTCGGTCCGTCCGTCAAGGATTTTTTTGTAGGGGGAGACTATAATGCGCCTACGTGTCGTTCACGGTGAAGTAGGCCCCTTGGAAAGGAGGCGGATAGAATCCTTCAGGGGGGTTTGAAAAACCATTCGTCACGACTTCAATTTTTCAGAACAGAAAAGCAGTTAAAAACGCAAAACACACAGTAAATAGGAGGAAGTAAATGAAAAAGCTCGGATTCGCTCTCGTTGTCGCTCTCTTCGGTTTCTCCACCCTCGTGACCGCCTGCAAGAAGCAGGAAGCCCCGGCACCCGCTCCGGCACCCGCCGAGCAGCAGCCCGCTCCGGCAGCCCCGGCTGATCAGGCAGCTCCCGCACAGCCTGGCGCCCCTGCAGAGCAGCCCGCTGCACCCGCTGCTCCCGCGAAGTAACAGGGCTTAAGCACACGACGCAAAGATTCCGGCGGACCGGACGGCTTAGGCCGTCTGGTCCGCCGGTTTTATTTTCAGCAGCCTGGGTTTGTATAAATATATGCCGTCAATCCATCTCCGAACGGAGGGCACCTTGGATGAGAGAGGCGTCTTCATAGCGACTTCAGGCTGGCAGTACGGACACTGGACAGGCCCCTTCTACCCCGAGGACCTTCCAAAGACAAGGCTCTTTGATTACTACTCCAGCCGGTTCAATACCGTCGAGGTAAACAACTCGTTCTACAGGCTCCCCGAGGCAAAGACCTTCGAGCGCTGGCGCGAGAAGAGCCCCGGGGGTTTCATCTTCGCCTTGAAGGCAAGCCGCTTCATCACCCATGTCAAGAGGCTCAAGGAGCCCGAAGGCCCCATTAAGAATTTCATGGAGAGGGCCGTTCTTCTTGAAGAGAAGCTCGGGCCCATACTCTTTCAGCTCCCGCCGAGATGGAACATCAATACCGAAAGGCTAAGATTCTTCCTTGAGGCCTTGCCAGAGGGCTACAGGTACGCCTTCGAGTGCAGGGACCCGAGCTGGTTCCATCCTGACGTCTACGCGCTCCTCAAGGCCCACAACGCGGCCTTCTGCATATTCGACTTCGATTACATGCTCTCCCCGAGGCAGGTCACCGCGGACTTCGTCTACATAAGGCTCCACGGCCCCGCCGGCAAGTACAGGGGGCAATATTCGGACGGAGCGCTTCGAGATTGGGCCGGGTTCATAAGGAATGCTAAGAGGCGGGCGAAGGCCGTCTACTGCTATTTTGACAACGACGAGGCAGGCTACGCCGCCCTCGACGCGATGAGGCTCAGAGAGATGCTCGGGAAGAAGTGAGCCGCGCTTCGGGGCCTTCAGGGCGATGCGTTCTTCAGTACGCCGCCCTTCAGGAGTTTGAGCCCCCTGAGGAACTCCAGAGACCTCCTCGCGGCCTCCTCGGGCCTGTGGAGCCCCCCGTAGAGCTCGACGGTTATGAACCCGTTATAGGAGCGCGCCTGGAAGAGCCTCAGGATACGGCCGAAGTCCAGGTTCTCCGCGCCGGGCATGAGGTGGAATCTCCTCCTCGAGCCCTTCAAGTCCTCGAGGTGCACGTGGAATATCCTGCCGTCGAGGAGGTCGAGGGTCGCCTCCGGCTCTTCGCCCAGGATGTAGCTCTTCAGGATGTCGAGGTTCGCGCCCAGGTACCTGGAGCCTATCTCGTTGATAAGGCAGACAAGCTCCGAGCTCGACTCGATGAGGAGGCCCGGCTCGTACTCGAGGCCCACTCTCACGCGCTTCTCCTCCGCGTACCTGACTATGCTTCTCAATGAGTCCCTGAGGAACTCTATGCTCTCCTCGGGTGTCGCCTCCGGCTGTATGGGCCCCGAGGTCACGCTTACGCTCTCCGAGCCCAATACCCGCGCGAGGTCGATGCACTTCTTCGTGTACTCGACCCTCCATCCCCTGATGTAGTGGTCCGGGTCGGCGAGGCATGGCTCGAAAAGCGGCTCGCCGTCGCCCGATGTATAGTAGCCCCGGACCGTGTTCGCGTTGATGTTCGAGACCTTGAGGCCGGTCCTCGTGAGCGCGGCCTTGATCTTCCTGATATCCGGCTCGCGGAGCGTATGCGCGTACAGGTGCGGGATGTCCGCAAGGAGCTCCACGCCCTCGTAGCCGGCCTGAGCGATCTTGTCCACCGCCTCTATCACCGGATAGCCGGTAAAGGCGCTGGTGCTGAAAGAGAACCTCATGTGTGCACCCCGTTTTGTCTGGCGTCTTGCGCGTATTTGAACAGCATGCCGGCCTGTTCGTGGAGGAGTTGCTCCTCGACCCCCTCGGGCGCCTTGAAGAAGGAGGCGAGATGCCTCATGAGGCCCGACTCGCCCCGGCGCCTGGCGAGCTCCGAGAGCCTGGCGAGGTCGAGCACCAGCGGGGCCGCGAGTATCGAGTCATATCCCTGCCAGATGAACTGCAGCGACATCTTTGTCGAGAGAAATCCCCTGAAGTGGATGAAGTTCCACGCGGTCTTCTGGTCGTCGAGCGAGGGCACGTAGTCTATGTGGACGCTCGAATGCGGGCTGTAGCCCAGGGCCTTTGGAAGCAGGCTGTCCTTTGTCTTTATCTTCGATTCCTTGTTCTCCGGGTCGCTCAGGACCATGCCGTCCATGTTGCCCAGGATGTTGAAGCCCTCCCAGGAGAGGACCTCGAGATTGCGCAGCAGGAACATGGGTATGAGGGCGGATTTGACGAGCGTCTCGCCGGTCTTGCCGTCGCTGCCCATCACGGGTACCCCGCGCTCCTCGGCGAGCCTTATGAGCGCGGGCAGCAGGGCGGCGTTCGAGGGCGTAAAGTTTATGTACGGGCAGCCTTCGAGGATGGCGGCATAGGTATAGAGGGTCGAGGCCCTGAGCTCCGAGGAGCGGTCCTCCTCAATGCACATCTCGAGCCCGCCGATGGACGCGTGCGAAGGCAGCTCCTCGATGGGCGGCTCGGTCGAGGCGAGGTTTACGACGACCACGCAGTCCAGCGAGTTCCTCTCGCGGAACTCCTGTATGTCCCTTCGGAGTCTCATGACCTGAACGCCAAGCGCCGCGTTACGGTCCTGCCCGGAGGGAGAGCAGATGTGCTCTATCGACCTTCCGCAGTTGGTGCTTATGCCGGGGTAGATGTTCTGTCCTGCCTCCGCGAGGTCGGCTTCTATGGCCGGGAGTATCCCTGAAGGGAGCTGCGAGGAGAGAAAGAAGTTCCGCGCGCTCTCGAGCGGGGAGGAGCGTCTTATGTCCCAGCCGCCGAAGGCGAACGAGGCTGGGTCAACGAGGGAGAGGCCCGCGAACTGCGGAAGCTCCGTTACCATGCCGGAGCTTCCGCACAGGCCCTTTCTCATGGCCAGGGCGCCGGCGATGACGGCCGTGGCTATGTAGCCCGAGGCGCCTATGAAGAATATGCCTGTCCTGTTCATGCCGGCACAACGCCTTTCAGGCTCTCTTCAATCGCGTGTATGCCGCCGGGGGCGATTGCCATCGAAAAGCCGCCCGGATGGCGGCAGCCGCGCATGCCAAAGGCAAGGGCGGCTGCCGCGGAGGGCACTAAGTCGGGTCTCATCCCGGCCTCCTTGGTTTGCTGATCTCGCGTCGTTTTTGAGAAATTCCTGCAAAGGAAGGGAGAGCGGTGCGGACTAAAGTTCCCTTATCTGGATTCTATGGCAATAATGGTGTTTGTCAAGGCGGTCGCGCGTCCGCGGGAAGCATTGCGGAACAATGCGGAATGTAAAAGATGGTAAGCCGTTGACGGGAGGTAGCGCCGGGCCCCTGACGGGGCCCGGCGTCGATTGTCAGGCGGTGCCGCCTTTTTCGAGTTTCTCGACCATCTCGGTGAACATGTCGCCCTTGATCGTGGTCTTCTCACCGCATTTGGGGCATTTAATTATCGCGCCGTCCTTGAGCTCCCGGGCCTTCTTCTTGAATACGGTCTCGCAGACCGGGCAGGTTATGTCTATTATTACGTCGGCCATGTACGGCTCCTTTCATGCGTTCATGGGAGATTTCTACCATAAAACGGGGTGGAAGGGCAACAGGCTTCGGGAAAGGCGCGCCTCTGGCGAGGGCAAAAAAAAGGGCCGCTGAAAGCGGCCCTCGTCAGAGGCCTGAAGCCGCGGCCTTTGTTTTAGAGAGCAGAAAGTCCCCGAGCCTCTTATCCACCTTTGACACATGGTTGAAAAACCAGTCGGCGAGAAGCTTTCTCGTCTTTATCGCCAGGAGCTGTCTCGCCTCTGGCCCTTTGCTCATCTCGGAGCGAAGCGCGGCCATGTTTTCCATGAAGGCGTTGTGCTCTGCCCTGTGCGAGGCCGCTTCGGGAAAGCCTTCTTTTTTCATGGCCTTCTCTTCCTGGACAAAGTGGGTCCTCGCGTACCGGTTCAGGAACTCGTTGATCTCATCGACCTCGCTTTGCACTTTTTTGTGCTTTATGCAATCGATGAACCTGTTGATCTCCTCGAATAATTTCCTGTGCTGCTCGTCCTGCCAGTCTATGCCCGTGGCGAGGTTTGGCGTCCATAACAGGCTCATATAGTACGGCCTCCTGTGAATTGATGTCAGCATCAGTTCGGCGGCAGGGCCGGGAAACTTTAGGGTAAAACCGGGATGAAAGGGCAGGGCCGGGTTGAATTCAGGTTTAAATCCTTTGGACGATTGATGGGATTTCCAGAAAAAAAGGGACCGGGCTTAGAGCCCGGTCCCTTCTGTTTTCGATGGTGGCCAGGGAGGGAGTTGAACCCCCGACACGGGGATTTTCAGTCCCCTGCTCTACCGACTGAGCTACCTGGCCGTAAAATAACAAGCAAATAAAATAATATTAACCCGTCCTGTTGTCAAGTCAATTTGTCCGCTCCTCCCAGGGGTTTATTTTCACCTCAACCCTTTTTCCTGCCGTTTTTTAGACCTTTCGGCGCTGGCTTTTTAATTCAATGGGAGGGTCTGCTCGCTGAGGCAGGCGCACTTCACCCTCCCCTCAATCCCCTCCCGTCAAGGGAGGGGAGGAAAGAAGTTCCGAAGTAATCAGCAAGCTGGTTTTAGTGGAGGATTTAAAGTCTCAGTAAAGGTCGCCCAGGGCGTGCTGCACGACCGAGATGACGGCTATGGCGGCTGTCTCGGCCCTCAATATGCGGGGGCCAAAACTTACCTTCTTGAAGCCCGCTCTTTCGGCGTCTTCAGCTTCCTCGGCGCTCAAGCCGCCCTCGGGCCCGACGAGAACCGTTATCAAGTCATGCGGCGAGAGCGCCTCCTTGATGCTCAAGCCGCCCTCCTTCTCCCATAACTGGATCCTGAGGCCCTGGTCATGGGTTGAGAGGGCGTCCCTCAGATCCCTGGCAATACTTACCTCCGGCAGCACGTCCCTCCCGCACTGCTTTGCAGCCTCTATGGCGATCTTTCTCCAGCGGCCTCTCTTCTTTTCTTTCGTTTCAGCGTCGACCCTGGGCACTGTCCGGGGCGTGAGATAGAAACATACTTCCATTGCGCCAAGTTCCGTCGCCTTCTGCACGATGAAGTCCGGCCGGTCGCCCTTCAAGAGCGCCTGCAGAAGGATTATCTTTACGGGGCTCTCACTCCTGCCCTCTTCCGGGCCTTCGATGGTTATAATGGCGGAGCTTCTGCCGATGGATCCAATCCTGCCTGAGAGGGCGAGCCCCCTGCCGTTGAAGAGGCTCACAGAGTCCCCCGGCGAGAGCCTCAGGACCTTCTTGAGGTGATGAAACTCCTCGCCGTCAAGCTCGACCTCTCTTGCTTGAGCGGAGAGCCCTTCCTTGAAAAAACGCCTCATCTGCCGCGCTCTTTTGGGGGGAGCTGAAAGAGGAGCGCGACCCATTCGCCGGTCTTATATTCGCGTTTGAATCGGAGGCCCGTCTTCGCGTAGGCCTCGATGACTGTGCCGGATTCCTTTGAGAGGATGCCTGAGAGTATGAGCCACCCGCCGGGCCTCACCCGGTCTTTAATGGGAGGGGAGAGCCTTATGAGCTCTCCGGCGAGTATGTTTGCCGCGACAAGAGAGAAGCGCCCTTTTATGGTCTCGACCGGCCTTGCGCTCAAGGTGACTTTGGCCCTGTTGTCCCTGGCGTTCTTTTTTGCGACATCGACGGCTACCCTGTCTATGTCGATGCCCACGGCCTTCCTGAAGCCTAACTTCATGGCCGCTATGGCAAGGACGCCTGTGCCTGTGCCGACATCGAGGATGTCATTGTCATGGGCAGGGGGCAGCAACTTGTCCTTAACGAGCCTCAGGATCGCCTTGAGGCACATCTTCGTGGTGGCGTGCCCGCCGGTGCCGAAGGCCATGCCGGGGTCAATCTCTATTATCTTCTCGCCGGGTCTTTTAGCTGATTTCTTCCAGGTGGGTTTTATGACGATCGAAGCGCCCTTGTACGTGACGCGTATGGGCCTGAGCCCTTTTTTCCACTTCTGCGACCAGTCGGTCTCCTTGAGGGCGGATGTCTTGAGACGCCAGCCGATCCTCCCGAGCTGTGCCCTTATCGCCTTGAGCTTCCCTTCCTCTCCGAGGGGCAGGTAGGCCCTGAGCGAGACTATTTCCCGCGAATCCTCCTCTTCGGCTGTCTCGTCCTCCCAGAGGCTGTAGGATACGAGAGTGCCAGCCGCGTCCTTATCGTTCTCCTCGAGCACGCCCGGGCTTCCGGCAGAGATGAGCGCCGCGGTCGCCGCGTCCTTTGAGCCCGCAGGCCCTCTCAACCGCATCTCTATCCAGCCTGCCGCCAATCCTTTAAGACCTCATGTTCACGAACTGGAGGGTTATGTCCAGATCTTTTCCCTTCAGGGCCTGTATGGCCTCCTGCAGGTCGTCTATCTTCTTTCCCGTGACCC
>Ga0209322_10000501_pt1 | contig 22913 bp, 19 predicted proteins | sample Rifsed19ft1_FD_184013 | JGI IMG/M metagenome (GOLD analysis project Ga0209322, IMG submission 184013) | Soil microbial communities from Rifle, Colorado, USA - sediment 19ft 1 (version 2) | ecosystem: Environmental > Terrestrial > Deep subsurface > Rock core/Sediment | place: Rifle, Colorado... | reverse complement strand
ACCTCCACACCGGGAACATGCTGGTATCTCCCGCCGCAACCATACAATAAGACTGGCACACAGTTCTGTAGTGCCTCTTCGATCGTGGTTGAGGAAAAGCTGACCAGTAACTCGGCAAACCCGAGCACATCGAGGAAGGATTCGTTTACACTCAACGTAACGCGTTCAAAGAAGGGTACCAGCGCTTGAAGATCTTTCAAGCTGATGTCTGGTGATGGACGAAACTTCACCACCAGGTGAACGTCCGGAAGACCTTCGACGGCTGCGACGAGATCACAAATTGACTGCACATATTCTTCGGGTGTTTCATACACATGAAATCGGTGGACACCACGTCCTTTCGGGGTGCTCGCATGGACGATAACACGGCGAGACAAATCCCCGTTAAGCATGCGTTGGCGCAGCAAAGCACTCCTCTCCCGGTCTACTGGACTACCCCATATCACAGGTCCTGTTCGTACTCCCTTGCTCGTGGATGGAAATGCTTTCAGGAAGCCTTCGGCGAGGCGAGATTGCAGAGCCACGAACGGATACGGTGCCCGCAGCAGGCGGTGGCCCTGCTCACCCCACTCGATGCGTTCGAGGTCGCTTTTCGGAAATACATGTGAGCCGTGGCTGATCAGTAAGGCAGGAAGACCCGCCCCCCGACACAGTTCCCCCATAAACATATCGTCATCACGGTTCCCCGGGGAAAGTACTGCAGATGGCTGCAGTGTATCGAGGAGCAATCGAAGCGTCGCGGTCCGCCTGTGCAAACTCAAGATGAGGGGACCGATACCCTTCTCAAGCTTTTGCTTTACGAAACGGGCAAACGAAACCCCTCGGTGGGAAAAAACATCGCCGGCTCCATCGATTTCCGCGGCTAAACGTTTTATTACTTCCTGAAGGGCATGCCGAGATCCTCTGTCCTCCGGGGCCGTCTGTTCAAGTAGTCCGAGCCATGCCTCAGCATCGTACGGCGACCCGTCTTTTGATCCGAATAAACCTGCCAGTCCTTGAAGGTTACCCCACTCACGCATCAACACTATCGAGAGATTGCTATGTTCATGTGCGAGAGACCCGGCCAGATCAGTCATTCGATAGTCACGAGCAGTAAACAGTACTGGATGACGGGCTCTGAGGCGGCGCAGGTATGAACGGTACACAGGTGCGACAAGCGGCGCCACGATCCTTCTTGCAATAAATCCCTGAATATCTCGGGTAATCTCGCGACGTGACTTCTTCAAGTGATGAATGGATCGAGTCTCGATGGCTTCGAATGTCAGACCGCGGGCTTCGCAGAATGCCTCGGCCACTGGTGTCAGATACCTTTCCCTCGGACCAACCATGTGACCAGATACGTTGAGTAAGGAAGAGGCACAGGTCCGTATGACTCTGGCTTCATACGTCGTTGTCGCGTTATGCATGATCTCGAGAAGCCACAGGAAGTGATGGACGAAGATTCTGATGTACCATACGAGAGATTGTTCATAGGCAAAACTGACACCCAGACTGTCCTGAAACTGCACATGCTTCCAGATCCACTCGGATATTTCGTGCGATTTGCGTAGCGCGGTGGCGTGTGACTCGTTCCTAAAGTACGAGATGCTCTTCTCCGCTGTAAGTCCCCGTTGTATCAAGTAGGCGTATGTCTTCAGACTCAGCGAAATAATCTTTGATGTTCTCGAACGGATAGTACTTGAGTTCTCCTCGTCGAGGTAGGCGTCTGCTTCGTCGGGAAATTCTAGGAAGTTTATGATCACCGGTTCTATCTTCATCCTCTGCGCGGTACACGCTGTCACAGTTACATTATCGGTCATACGAATCCTGTAACTGCACAACCTTATCATCGCCCCATATCGCGACATACCGTTGGCGTGCTAGCTCCATTGCTTCCTCACGCGACAGGCCCTTGCCGATACCCTCAGCCAACCACCCAATGTACGTTCCCATCCTCTCGGCCGCTCGCCCATCTCGAAAGGAGTCCAACTCCTCCAGCATGGGCGACCAACTACCCAATTGGGCTGCCGACGCCGGGTCCCTGCGATAAGCGTTCAGAGCCCGCCAGAGATCATCCCAATCCTGGAAGACAACACGTCCCTTGCCTAGTTCGTAAAGAGGGTGGTCTATCAGGCGCTCACGATCAATAAGTAAAGTCGGGGTACCGGCGAGAGCGCTCTCCACTGCTGCCGTTCCGCCAAAGAGCAAGCCGATGGCCACATCGGCTGCTTGGGAAGCTTCACATGGCAATACGGATGAGGCTGTTTGCCCTTCGTCGAACAGAAAGCAGCGCCCTGTGGTAAGAACTTCATCCAAGAGAGCACTCAGATGACTCAGCCGTCTCCGTAACGTCGCGGGTTTTTTTGGTTTTAGGATAAGTCCTACTGTGGGATCCCCAAGGACTTTTGTGAGAATGTTCCTATAGTTCTCTCCCGCATGTTCATGCGATATATTTTGTTTTTTGTCGTCCACAGAGCTTTCGTCAAAAAAGCAAATGATGAATTCAGCTCCAGCACGCTGGAGTTTAGACCGCACTTTGCTTGCGGAGGGACGTACGTGATCAAAGGCGTGGTCATGGATGTACCCCGCGACCACGAACTGTGAAATTTTCGAGTACGAGCGCAATTCGGAATCCGTGCTACCCACCGCAAAACCGAAGTGTACGTCTACCGCACTCGCTCTATAAATACTGGCAAAGGGTTCGTAAGATTTTTGGTAACTCACGCTAAGACCGCCCAAATCCGCAAGGGCTTGATCTGCTGCCACACGCTCGGCGTACCAATCCCCATGACTGACGTGCAATCTAACCCCGAACTTTCTAAAAAACCCATGCCAGTAAGCGTATTTCAGAACGAATGCCGATAATTTCTTAAGTAACCAAAAAGAATGACGACGATGACGCGCGAGAGAGAGCAGCCATTGCCCGATCATCCACAACTCTAACCGCCACCACAATCGTAGCGTTTCCCAATCAGACCACGGAGACCACACATCCCTTTCATCAAAATCGGGGGCAAGATACTTCATACTCACCCGACGGAATGGCATACGACCATTCCGTCGCGGAGAATAGATCAAAATCCCGTTAGTCGCATACAGACTGTACGGTAGCCAAAAAACATCCGAATGTCTCATCGGGTCGAAAGCTAGCTCTCTACCCGTGTATTGCACAGCCACTTCCGGAAAGTACTGCAGCGTACCATTCTCATTGGGCCTCACGGGACCCCTAACTCCTCCGGCATCCAGCTTCGGTTTCAGTCTCGCCGCTAATGCCTTCAGTATAAGAAATGTCCTCTCCCAAAGAAGTCGTACGAACGCACGCCAGGCTTTGACCCACGAGGGTAGAGATCGATACCAGCGGACGGACATCCCGTGCTGGGCGGCATATGCCTCGAGGTACTCAGACCAGCACGAGAGGCCGGCATAATAGATGACTGGATCCTTTTCCCCTATTCGGTCTCGTCGCCGGAGCCACTCCACCACGTTTATTTGGAATAATCTCCACCTTACTTCCTCATCTACGCATTTCGCAACGTACAGTAGCAGTCGGTTGCCGTTAAGTCTTCGGGATAATCGCATAAGAAAGGCATTTCCTTCAATCTCTCGAACCCTTGCGGACCGCCATAGACATATAGCGTCGTGCGACAATACACGCGAATGGCAGAACTCATCGTCAGAATTTCGCACTTCTGTCCACGAATAATCGGCTTCCTTCACCTCAACTGGGGCAAGCCGACTCAAATATCTTCCGCAAGCTGTGCTACATCCGGACGCCGTGAAGTAATAGATTCGAAGTCGTGAACATCCTTCTCTTACATAGCTCCATAACCATGAAAGCACTACCACCAGCAGGAGACGGATCGAAAGATTTTCGACAAAAATAGTTTTAGTAAACACCATCATGCCTATTTGGAATCCTAAGAAGATTGCCAGGTCGAAACGGTAGCAGATTTGACTGAAGCCTACTGCACATGTTTATAGAAATCTTCTCTTAGCAGGCCGAGACGTACTGCATCTCGATATTCTCCGTCCACCAAATACTCTTTGTGGAATCTTCCCTCGACCTTAAATCCCAGCTTCTCGAGGGTGACGACGCTTGCAACATTGTCCGCAACGGCACCGGCAATGATCTTTCTCAGTCCAAGACGCTGAAACGCATATTCGATAAGAAGACTCCAGGCCTCGAAAGCATAGCCTTTGCCCCAGAAATCCTTTCGTCCAATCATGAGGCCTGTGTCTGCAGTGCGGTGAATCCAGTTAATCCGATTGAGGGTAATGTTGCCGATGTGCTGGTCGGTTTCTCGATCCACAATTGCAAAAACGAGGTCTGCCGTGCTGTTACGAAAGTGCTGGAGATATCCGCGCATCGTTTCAAGAGTTGAGGGAAATTTACCCGTTTCTAAGTAGCGGGTCACTTCAGAGTCGTTAAGCCACCCAAGGTATTCTTCCCCAATGTCAGATTCTTCGAGCAGACGCAGATACAACCTTTCACCGATCAAGAATGGCCGCCGCATGTCTCTAAATCCTCATGTTTTACAAAAGCCTATCTTCATTCCTCGTCTGTTTACGTGAACCCATCACTTCGCTCAGGATTGTTTGGGCCACTCGAAGTGCTCCCTGCCCATCTACCAAGCCCTGACCGGCGGCGCTCATGGCAGAGCGTGCTCTAGAATCCGAGAGCAAGGAGATAACAGCATCGCCTATGGCAGAAACAACGCTGCGATCATCAGCCCGACCCACAGGTCTTACAAAACCAGCCTGAGCAAACAATTGTAATTGTTTATCCTGATTTGACGCCATCCGCACCGCCACGGTAGGGCATCCCGTACGTGCCAGCTCGTACAACGTCTGCCCGCCCGCCGAAATTGCAAGGTCTGCTTCCATCATCAGCCCACACACCGAGTCTGGGGAGTAAACTAACCTTATCTGCCCATTCGCACGCCGTGCGACAGCCCGTACCTCCTCGATGTTGTTAAAGAAAGGCCCAATTATAGCGCTTATTGAGAACGACCCTCGCAAAACACTCAGAAAACTCAATACTCTCGGCATAAGATTGCATGGATCAGCGCCTCCAAGGGTCACCAGTATATTCCGGACAGCATTGGTTACCACCCGTGAGGGTATCTTCCAAAACTCATCGCGTAGTATTGAGTATTCTGTTCCTAGTAAAAAAACTGTGTCCCCAAAGGATGAATGGTAGGTTAACTTCCTCGCATGTGCATCTCCATTAACCACAAGTTGGCATGGGAAAGGATGAGGTGCTGCATCCTCGATAGCACAGACGAATAAGCCGTTGCACCGAAGTTCATTTAGGTAATCAGCTCCCTCACAATCAGAATCAACCACAATTGCAACGCACCCATTTGTATTTGCAATAGCGATTGTTTGTGAAACATCATCCTCGCCCCAGGACTTGATGGCCCCCAGCGTGTGGCCTTCAAAACCAAGACGCTTGACCCAATCGTGTATTATCAGCCCCTTGTTCATCAAAAAAAGACACTCGGCACCAACGTGGCGTAACGCCCCGGCTAGCGAGAGGCATCTTTGAAGATGACCCACTCCAATGTCGGGACTAGCTTCTACTCGGAAGAGAACAGACGTTGCGGCCACTTATCCATAACCTCGAAAATTGAGAAGGCCTCTCTTACTTATTTTCAAGGTGTACTCGGATGGCGCTCGTACACCATTTCATAGGCTTCGACGCCTTCAATCTCTCTGTACCCTCGAAAAACGAACCCAGCGCGCTCAAACGCAAGTACCGAGGATGGATTGCTTTTCTTAATATGTGCAATGATACGCTGAAGAGTCTCAGCCTTGAGAAGCTGATCCGAACCGTTCTTGATAACCGCAACGCCGTAGCCCTTACCCCGTTCGCCCTTGTCAAGGCTGACGCTGATTTCGGCCTCGCCCTCGTTAATATCGAATCGCACGTAACCTACTTCGTGACCGCGATGATCCATGGCAATCAAGATCCGCATGTGCGGATCATTCAACTTCCGCGCGAACCACATTTGATGTGCTTCAAGGGGGATATATTCCGTATTGAAAGAGGCTTCCCGCGTCGCTTGCTCGTTCCGCCATTCCCACACTCGGTGGGAGTCTTCCATCACAGCCGGGCGCAGGGTCACACGACCTGCAGTAGGATCATACATAGTCTTCCTTCTCGATAGCGCTCTCAGCCGGGATATTCCGTCTCGCGCGCTTCCCCAGCACATCCCAAAAATCCTTCGGTTCCAGGCTAGCCTTCAGGGTGCCGGATCGTAGGACAGCGATATTCTCTTCTGTGAATGGCTCGCCGGCTCGAATATCGCGCACCGCAAATACACTTCGGCGGGCAAACCATCGTAGCTCCATTTCAACGGGATGCATTTCCTTTCTCCCATTACCCAAAACTCTTTCCGCCTCACGAATCTTCTGAATCATAAGGCGCAATTGGTCCGGTTCAAGGGCGAATCGGTGGTCTGGTCCTGGAAGTTCATTGCTTAATGTGACGTGTTTCTCGATCAGGTTTGCTCCTACAGCCACCGCAGACAACGGGCCGACCAAAGGATCTCGCGAATGGTCCGAGAGGCCTACCGGCACGCCGAACGCTTCCTTCATAGAAGCGATCGCCCGAACGTTCAGGGAATCCAAAGGCGCGGGGTAGGCAGCCGTACATTGCATCAAAATGAGGGCGTTGTTACCAGTCCGACGAAATTCATCCACCGTCTCCGCAACTTCGTTCAAATTCGCGGTCCCTGTGGATATGATGACCGGCTTACTTTTTTTGGCGACATGGCGAATGAGGGGGATGTGTGTCATCTCGTAAGAAGCAATCTTGAAAGCCTCCACATGTCGCTCAACTTGATCGGCCGATACTTCGTCGAATACCGACGCAAGGAAAAGAACATCTTTATCACGACAGTACGATGCGAGATCGGGAATCCACTCATAGGGCATCTCGAGCTCGGCTATAATGTCATAAATCGGCCTCGCCACCTTTAGGTAATCACTAAAGCCTGCGCTCTTGGGGTACAGACTGTTAGCCCTGAAGACTTGAAACTTGACAGCATCGGCACCAGCTGAAACAGCTACATCTATGAGTTGTTTCGCCTGCTCGAAACTTCCGTTGTGGTTGCTCCCTGCTTCGGCAATGATAAAGCAAGATTCACCATCTCCAATCCAGCGGTTCCCAACCCTAACCTTTTCAACCATCGACCTTTCGAGCATCGCCGCTACGCCTGACGAAATACAGCTTGTACCGGCTTTCCCTCAAGTCTCTGCAATGGATCACCAGACCTGATAGCCTCAGCCATGATCTCCGTGGCGGCCCTATATGCCCGCAGGGTGTGATCAATGTCGGCGTTGCTGTGGCTGTAGCATACGTTATGGCCCCCAGAGAAAAGGACGCCCCGCTTGAGACACTCTTGCTGGAAGAGGCTCTTAAGCACCAGGGACTCCGATCCTGTCTCATCTTTAAAAGTGACTACTGTCCGTGGAGGGAGGCCAATACACTCGGTGTAGCGGTCAACTCCAAATTCCCTGGCTAGTACGTTATAGCCATCCTTTAGCTTTTGCCCCTGTTCCCAGAGATGGCTAATGACGTTTTTTTTTCGCATCTCGCTAATAGTGGCAAGCGCCGCTGCTAGCGACACGGTCTCGCCGCCAAAGGTAAACGAGAAGAATACCTCATCGAACAGTTGCATGATCTCTCGACGGCCCACAACGGCCGAGATGGGATACCCATTGCCCATGGCCTTACCGAAACAGGCCAGATCGGGGATCACTCCAAAGTACTCCTGGGCACCTCCCAGAGCTAACCGAAAACCCGTGATGATCTCATCGAAAATCAGCAGGGCTCCCTCACGACGGGTCAATTCCCTGATTCGTTCGAGAAAACCTTGCTCAGGCTCGATGACGCCGACCGGCTCCATAATGACTGCCGCCACTTGGCCAGAATGTTCGGCAAAGATCCGTTCCAGACTGGCAATATTGTTGTATTCGAAGGGAATAGTCAGGTCCTGTACGGCCTTTGGTACTCCTTTGTTTCGAGTAGTCGTGCCAATATACCAATCCTGCCACCCGTGGTACCCACAGCAGGCGATAATTTCCCTGCCGGTGAACGCCCGCGCCAACCTCACCGCCCCCGACGTCGCATCCGAACCATTCTTGGCGAAGCGCACCATCTCTGCACAGGGAACGATTTCCACGAGTGTCTCGGCAACCTGAACTTCCAGGGGATGAGGAAGGGAGAACGTCGTTCCTTCATCCATCTGACGTCTTACCGCCTCCGATACGCGGGGATAATTATGACCTAAAACGATCGGCCCCAGTGCCATCGGATAATCCACGTACTCATTACCGTCCACATCTATGACTCTACAGCCTTTTCCAGACCTAAGGAATATAGGACTTGCTCCGAAGGTAAACTGCGTCCATCCCTTGCTGAACGTTTGACTGCATCCGGGGATGACTCGCTGTCCCCTCTCAAACCACTCCTGAGATATTCCGTATCTTACCGCCATATCCGCCCGACACCCGCATCTATGTTTCCGTTTATAGCCCTTATCTCAGGATGCTCATCCAGGAATCTTATAATCGAGGCGATCGGAATAGGCATCTCACCGCCAAATGCCTCGTAAATTCTTCGCATCACTATAAGATCCTCAGGGTAATCCACGGTCAAACGAATGTCTGAACGGCGCACTTCCTTAGGCGGCAGTAGCTTTACTGTCTTGAACTTATCAGGATTTTCATAGATATATAACGAAACCCACGCACTACGATGTCTCTCTTCGCCCTCTAAGTGCGAACGCTTTAGTGCCGAAAGCTCAATTATTTCGGCATACGTCCCATCGGGTAAATTTTCACATACTGTCAAATCTGAGCCATGTTGCAGATGTGTTTCGATCATTTCATTGAGATTATCAATGTACAGAAAAGGATTCTCAGTTGTTGTACGGAACACAGTATCAGCCCTCGCAAATTCAGCGGCTTTTATCATCCGCTTTAGTCCGTCTTCTTCATCACCAAATATGTAGTCCAGACCAAGGCGCTTTGCAACTTTCACAAAGGCTGCATTTTCCGGTCCTTCACTTATCGCAAGTATAATGTCATCGATGCGAGAGACCATCTTTATCTGTGAAATCAAAAGCTCCAAGATCGTCTTATCTCCGATCAAGTGTAAAGGTTTAGCATGGAGTCGTGTTGAGGTCGCTCTACAAAGCAAAACTGCGACCACCCGTTTGAGGTCACCTGGCTTTTCCGCAAGATCCTTGCTTTGAAGAACCTGATACTTCTGAACGGGCTGCAACAGGGTCCGGCCAATAGCGCTCTCCAGGCTCCATAAGTCACTGGGTGAATCTATTCTCAACAGATCAAGGTCTTCGTAGGTTAAACTTTGGCCAGCTTCCAAATCCTTACGGGCTACTACGCGTTTCTTCATCTGCTCACGATAGGCGAGCTCTCCATTACCCACGTCCCCGCCAGGCAGACCAATGCACCTTCGCGCTTCTTTTACACGTGTTACCATTTGCCCGAATTCATCGGGGTTGAGCGCAGATATATAGTCCTCGCGCTTAATAGATCTCGCTAGATTAATATGCTTCTCTACGAAGTCAGCTCCAGCGGCGAAAGCTAAAGGTGCAATGACTTCGGCGAGGGGAGTCTCTCCGTCTATGTGATCGGCATAGCCAACAGGCAGTCGAAAGCGCTCTTTGAGCAGACGGATGCGGGCCAAATTCGTATCTTCGGGACTCGTCGGGCTATTCTGAACACCAAGAATCAGGGCCACATCAACCTTACCCTGTGCGTGCAAGATCTTAATGGCATGGCTAACTTCGCTCAGGGTGCTACCGCCAGTCGATAACAAAACAGGCTTCCCTAAATCGGCCAAATGACGCAAAAACGGCAAGTTGGCCGTATCAGCAGCGTGGACCTTAAGTGCGCTGACTCCTATTTTTGCCAGCTTTTCAGCCGTGCGCGGCCCAAAAACATTTGCCATTACCTTTAGGCCTTGCCTACGAGCATGTTCAAACAACTCTTGCCACTGAGTAATTGGGAGCTCAATCCGGCGATATAAATCGAAGTAGTGATAGCTAGGCACGGCCAGCTCATCAGCGGCAAACACTTGAAAGTTCACTAAATCAGCCTGCGCCTGCGCTGCGGCATCAATACTCGCCAAAGCCAAGTCAAACGACCCTTCATAGGACTGCGCTACCTCCGCAATGATAGTAATTTCCTCAAAGAAGTTGCTCATTCTTGCTTCCTTTTTTTCACTACGGGCTCAGATTAATTATTCTCCTCTCGACAGCAGAAGTCTTTGCAGCCAAAGCAATTTGTAATACAGCTCGCCCACCCTCAGCATCGAGTGCCGGCTTTTCCTCCCCTTGAATGCAAGCAACGAAATGTTTCATTTCTTCCATAAACATATGGTTCCTTTCACAATTGATATTCTCTAAATAAACTTCCACACTGCGATCTACTTTCCCATACAGACTCACTACTTGAGTGATGTAATCCCAAACGATCACACCTTCTTCTCCGATGAGTTCACACGATCGCCGATATGTCCTTTGAAGATAATCGAGGTGGATATTCGCCACGACTCCAGAGGAAAATCGCAGGAGAATTTCCGCGTTATCCTCCGTGTCAATATCCAATTTGCTGATCTTGTCAGCGCAAGAGAATACCTCAGTCACATCACCAAACAGCCAGCGAAGATAATCAAATTCATGAACAGAGTCCAGTATGACCCCTCCACCAGCAACTTGGTTTGCAGAATAGCCATCGCGGTAATCACTATCCGGATGCCAGAAGGGGAGATAATACCCACACTGGGCACGAGCGGCTAAAGGCCTTCCTATACGCCCTTCCTCCACGAGCCGTTTGACTAACTGCAAGCTTGGGAAAAACCGCAAATTGCATCCTACCAGCACGACTCGGTCTCTAGCAGCCGCTTCTTTGACTAGATCCTCGGTATGTTCTAAGGTATGGGAAAGCGGCTTCTCGACAAACACGTGCAGACCTTGTTCAATAGCATTACGAGCCTGGCGAACGTGCAAAGATGTTGGTGAGCATATCAATGCAGCATCCGCCTGTTGTCCCAAAGCCTCTGTCTCATTTTGGGTTATCAGGGATCCGGGGACGATCGTCCTCGACTCTTCAAGTTTTGCGAGATCCGGGTCACACACGGCTGCAACCTGATGTCCCAGACTCAACACGTTTCGAAGATGACGCCGTCCAACAGAACCCGCTCCAAGAATGATGAATCGCACTCGACACTCCCGCTAAATTCAGATGTCCGCAATAGTCGCCGATCGAAATACCGGCTTTCTATCCTGCTCCTCCCCAGTATGCGGATGGCGAACCGTGTTTTGAGCGCCCAACTCGGTTACCGCCCACCAGGAAAGTTCGACGATCTCTTCATCCGGCAAATCACTGAAATTGGTCCGAACTGCTTCGCCCTGCTCGCCCAACTTCAGAAAATACTTCTCGATGAGGTCCTCATCGGCAGGGCCCTTTTCTCCCGTGACTGCCTTCCGGATCAAACCCATGTCGAGCGCGAGGTCCCAGAACTTTGTGGCCGGATACGCCGTGGTGAAAAAGAACACCTCTGGTTTCAAGCCGACCTTTTTGCAAAAGTCAACAGTCTCCTGGACCGTTTCGCGGGTCTCTCCAGGTGAGGCAATCATAAAGGAACAGTCGGCATAGCCAAGTACCCGCTGGGTCTCCTTTATAGCAATCTCGATCTTTTCGGGCGTTTGTCCGCTCTTGTCGATGGCCTTGAGAATCTTTGCGCTGGCAGATTCGATCCCATATCCAGCCTGTCTCATCCCGACCTCATAGGCTTGCTCTAAGAAATTCCGACGCCCCTCGCGTCGAGCCCTGAGTACCTCATCCGCAACGATGTTGGCGCGACAGGTGCAACCCCACATCACTTCCAGACCCCTGCTTTCCCGCCTCTCGCGTAACTCTTTGCAGAAAGCAAGAGCCCAGCGATAGTCCGTCATCATCAAGTCATCAAGAAAATGGATGTACACCACCCCATAGCGCTCTTTGAGGTACTCCATTTCGTCAACGACCTCTCGCGGGCTTCGCAGCCGATACAGCTTCCCAAGGTAGGCCGCATAGCAGTAATCGCATGCGTTCCCGGCATAGGGGCAACCGCGTGAAGCAATCATCGAAACGGAGTGCTGTCCAGAGGTTGTTGGGGAACCGTCTTGCCACTTACTTTGCCAATTCAGGTGACCCACAGGGTTGAGCTTGTAAACGTCGTCAATCGGCCATGTCGAACGCAAGGGCCAGGGTAACCAATCTAAACCCTTTTGCTGATTCTGGACGGAGGGACGCAATCCATTATTCCGAACCTCCCATTCGCCTGCTCGAATTTTGTGGCGATACGCGATACCCTTTAACCCTTCGAGTGACGCAACTGTTTCAAGGCGATACAACAATTCGGAGAAGGTCACATCACCCTCTTCCTGTACAGCGACGTCGATCGGAAGTCGCCTTACCATAAAGTCGGGCATTGAGGAGGCAATGCCGCCTCCCAGAACGATCGGAACGTCCGGATATACACGCTTGCAAATCCCGACAATTTGTTTGATTCGGCTATACTGCGTGATAATCCCCCCTATCCCGATAACGCTTGGTTTCTCTTTTTCCAACTTTTCAACGACCTTTGTCTCTACCCATTTCGAAAATTTGTCCTCTTGGTCTTTGACAGGTTGCCGGCGCTCGGCGTTGAGATCCAATATATCAACCCTATGTCCATCCATCGCCGCCACGGCGCCGACGTAGCCCTGACCAATTGGCATGATGTTTGGGTAAGACCACTCGCGAATGGGCGGATTGATGAGGAGCACGTGCAGCCCCTCATCCCGCCGCGAAAACAGTTGTTCCGAGTCCTCGCTCGTGATCCGAGACCAATCAGGGTTCAAAATTTCCCCCGTAGGCCCGAATCTCTCGTAAAATCGGGACGGCATGTCCGTCAACCGATCCCCGCGGAGGTTCGTGAGCGGAACCGTTGTCGTAAACTTAGCCACGATTATTTTCCTCCCCTCGGCCCATTGCGGGCCACATAGTAATTGACATTCGCGTAACCTTAGCGGGCATAATAGCTCATGACTTTGTTTACTGCTTCGATCACCTCTTCAACGTCCTGGTCACTCATGCCGTGAAATACAGGCAAACTGATCAAGCGTTCATAGGTTTCTTCGGCCACAGGGTATTCTCCCCCGCGGAAGCCGAACTGCTTTCGATAAAACGGATGCAAATGCACCGGGATATAATGAACATTCACGCCGATTCCTTCAGCCCGCAACGCCCGAAAAATCTCGGCCCTGTCGGCACATAATCTGGGAAGATCCAAGCGAATAGGGTACAAATGCCAGGCAGGGTTCACGTCCGGTTGCACTTGCGGTGGCAGAACGCCGGTGAGGTCTTTGAGAGCATTACTGTAACGAGCCGCGATCTCACGTCGCCTTGCCAGATTCATCTCGAGGCGTCCGAGCTGAGACAGTCCAAGGGCGCATCCGATGTCTGTCAGGCGATAGTTATATCCAAGGGCCACCATCTCGTAATACCACTGCCCATTGATCTGGCGCTGGCGTTCTCTCGCATCCAGATCAATGCCATGATTCCGGAACATGCGAAGCTGGCGGGCCAACTGGGAGTCGTTGGTCGTCACCATCCCCCCCTCACCAGTGGTGATATGTTTCACCGGGTGAAAGCTGAAGACCGTCATCTGGCTGATGCTGCCCACCCTTTTTCCTTTGTATTGGGATCCCAAGGCGTGGGTCGCGTCCTCAATAACCGTTAAACCGTGCCGTTCCGCTAGGGAAAGAATCGTATCCAGTTCTGCCGGGTGGCCTGCGTAGTCTACTGGCAGGACCGCCTTTGTATGGCCCGTGATGCGCTTCGCCACCTCCTTGGGATCAACATTCATCGTATCAGGACATACATCAGCAAAGACCGGTGTTGCGCCCATATACAATACACAGTTGGCCGTGGCACAAAAGGTCAAGGGAGTCGTAACAGCCTCATCCCCCGCACCCAATCCCGCTGCGAAGGCCGCCCCGTGGAGCGCCGCTGTTCCTGAGCTGAAGCTGACTGCATACCTGCTTCCAACATACGTTGCAAACGCCTCTTCGAATTCAGCAACTTTGGGACCCGTGGTTATCCACTCGCTCTTCAGCACCGAGACAACTGCCTCTACATCTTCTGGTTCCACCGTATGATGACCGTACGGAAGGCACGTCCGCCGGACGGGAGACCCTCCGTAAAGAGCAAGCTCTTCCTTTTTTAGAGTTCGATTTCCAGATTGGCGACGCACGTCTGGAGTTCCTCGGGACTTAACCACTGCACATTCGTATCACTCCCGTATTGAAAATCCTGGGAAACATATCTACCATCGCGATGGTTCCCTGATTTCCAAAACGGATGCTCCGGCTCGATGACATAAAAGTGATCAAATTCTTTCGTCCGAGGCGATTCTTCCAGTGTAATCAGCTTCTCGTGCAGCTTCTCGCCCGGTCGCATTCCAATAGTTTCTCTTCTCGCCTCGGGAGCAATGGTCTGAACAATGTCCATTAGACACATCGATGGTGTCTTGGGCACAAAAACCTCACCTCCCACCATGCGGCCTATGCAGTTAATAACAAAGCGCACTCCGTCTTCAACCGTTATCCAGAATCGGGTCATCCTCTCGTCTGTAATCGTAATCGTTCCGCTCCCACGTTGCTGGAGAAAGAGAGGAATGACACTCCCTCGGCTGCCGACGACATTACCGTACCGGACGCAGCTAAAACGCACCCGTCCGCCTGAATATGCATTAGCTTGAACAAAGAGCTTCTCGGCGACAAGCTTCGTTGCACCATATAGATTCACGGGATGAACGGCTTTATCTGTGCTGATGAACATCACCTTTTGAACGCCGTTGTCGATCGCAGCATCAATCACATTGGCAGCACCCATCACGTTTGTCTTCACTGCCTCTAGAGGATTGTACTCTGCTGCCGGAACCTGCTTTAGGGCGGCAGCGTGCACAACAATGTCGACACCGTTCATTGCTCGATAGAGACGGTCCTTATCCCGAACGTCTCCGATGAAAAAACGTATCCGATTGTCCTTAAATCGCTGGGCCATCTGCAGTTGCTTCAGCTCGTCTCGGGAAAGGATTCGTAGGACTCTGATGTTGAATTCTTTGAGTACGATTTCAGCAAACTTTTTACCGAATGAACCTGTTCCGCCGGTTACTAGGACGACTTTTCCATCAAGCGGCATATCTAACCCCCTAACCTCTACGCTTAATGTGCGAAAGCCCTTTGGGTGCTCGTAACTCGTCCCCAGGACAGGACTTCATGCCCGCGAAGCACCGGAACGAGGTCGCGGCCGCGCATACCGTTAGCTCCAGTAACCCCGATTCTCACGCTGGAGCCGCTCCTTGACGCTCTCCCACCAGCCCCGATGTTCTTGGTACCACGGGATAACCTGCTTAAGCCCATCCTCCAGAGAGACTGTAGGCTCCCAGCCGATCTCGCCCTTGATCTTGCTGCTATCGAGAGCGTAGCAAAAATCGTGGCCGGGCCTATCAGGGACGAACGTAATGAGAGACTCCGGCTTTTGTAACAGAGCGAGAATGAGCCTGGCCACTTCGAGGTTCGCCCACCCGGCTGGACCACCAACGTTGTACGTCTCTCCGAGACGACCTTCGTGCAGGAGTAGGTCGAGGGCACGGCACACATCTTCGACATAGACCCACTCCCTCACATTCTTCCCGTTCCCGTAGATCGGGAGCGGTTTCTCATCCAACGCATTCGTCACTAACAGAGGGATAAACTTCTCGGGATATTGGTACGGTCCAAAAGCGTTCGACGGGCGCGCCACTACAATCGGCGCGTCGTATGTGATTGCATAGGCCTGGACCAGATGGTCCGCGGCTGCTTTACTAGCTGCATAAGGCGAACGCGGCCGTAACGAGCCTTCCTCCGTGAAGGGGCCGTTGGGTCCCAGAGTCCCATAGACCTCATCTGTGGACACGTGCAGGACCCGGCTCACCCGCATTTTCCTAGCAGTATCCAACACCACTTGTGTTCCAACAGCATTCGTCACGATGAACGGGGTAGCATCTTCGATGGACCGGTCGACATGACTCTCCGCAGCGAGGTGGATGACTGCATCAGCGCCTGCCATGGCTTCAGCGACTGTCTTCGGATCTTCGATCCTCCCCTGGATGAAGCGATAGCGTTCGCTTGATTCAATATCGCTCAGGTTCTCTGGGTTTGCCGCATAAGTGAGGGCATCAAGGTTCACGATCTCATAAGAGGAACGAACCCGTAGAACGTACCGAATGAAGTTCGAACCGATAAACCCCATGCCTCCGGTGACTAACAGTCGCACACTATCCTCCCGTAACAACTGAGGCAGGCCACTTGTACGGAATCTCTTCACTGTTCCACGGATATCGGTACTCGTCCGGATCGTTATATCGATAGGGCAAGGTGGGAATGTTCACGATCCGGGTCTCGGGGCACTCGATGGCGGTAAATCCGTGAACCACTTCAGGGGGGATCTTAATTAGACGGGGCTCGTGATCCCGGCAGGGAGGTCCTTCCAATACAAATTCATCCACCTTCCCGTGGGTCGGAGAGTCTCGCCGGTAGTCGTATAGCACGACAAGTGCCTTCCCACCAACGCAGACAAAGTGGTCCGTCTGCTGCTTGTGGTAGTGCCAGCCCTTGGCAACACCTTGCTTGCACCCTGTAATATAGACCTGCCCAAACCCTTCGAACATGGGGTCATCCACCCGGAGGATCTCCATGAGGAAGCCCCGCTCATCCAGCATCAGCTTCAAAGGCTTAATCACAACGCCGGCGATCATCAGGCCAGTTCCACGGTGCTTTGGTCGCCTAGGATAAACTTCTGCGTTTTCGGCCTGGTCTGCCCCTTGAAGATCACGGCCTCCTTCCCGATGATGCTCTGCTCGATCCGGACCTCCGCGTCCAGGATACGCGCACCCTCCATTATGATGCTGAACTCGAGCTCGCTATTGCGAATGACGCAGTTTGGCCCAATCGCGGTGAAGGGGCCAACATAGCTTTTCTCAACAAGTGTGTTGGCGCCGATGATCGCGGGGCCCCGCACAACACTGTCCACGATCTTGGCCCCCTCCCCGACACCGACCTTTCCCATCAACTGCGATGAGGGACTGACGTCTCCCTGCACAGCTCTCTCCTCATTCTCGATGAGCTGGTCCAGGACCAGGCGATTCGCATCGAGCAGGTCTTCCGGCTTTCCCGTGTCTTTCCACCACCCCGTGATCTCGGAGTAGCCGACCTGGCAGCCCCGGTCAATCAGGTATTGGTGTGCGTCCGAGATCTCAAGCTCCCCTCGCGCGCTGGGCGTGATCGCGTTGACCGCCTCGAAAATATGGGGATCATAAAAATATATCCCTGTAACCGCGTAGTCGCTGCGTGGGTAGGGAGGCTTTTCCTCAACACGGACGATCCGGCCGTCACGGATCTCCGGTACCCCGAAACGCTGTGGATTCGGGACCCGAGCAAGGACTAGATGACAGTGGTCTCTACCCCTGCGAAAGGTCTCAAGAAACCGCTGGATCCCTCCCACGATGATGTTGTCTCCTAGGTAAAACACGAACGGGTCCTTACCAACAAAGTCTTGCGACACCTTTACCGCATGTGCCACTCCCCGGGGGGCATCCTGAACGATATACGTGAGTTGCACCCCCCAATACTTTCCGTGACCCAGGGCTTCACGGATGACGTCACCAGTATCGGGGTTTATGACGATTCCAATTTCGTTGATGCCGGCTGCGCGAACCGCTTCGATGGCATAGTAGACCATGGGCTTATTTGCGATCGGGATGAGATGCTTGTTGCTGGTGTGTGTGATAGGACGAAGTCGGGATCCCCTGCCCCCACAGGTGATAACGGCCTTAAGTTTCGGCGAACTCCTCACCAGTTATACCCCATACGTCCTATCTGCTTCTCTAAAAAGGACTCCCGCATCCTCTATGGTGTCTCGAGGCAGCACCCCTTTCACGTCCACGAGCACCCTGGCTCCGTCTTGGCGAAGAATCCCAAAGTAAGCCTCAAGCTCTTTCTGCCGGAACCCCTGGTGGGGAACGGCGACCGGCCGATCCTCAATTCGTCTCATTCCACCTTCACCTCGACGGCCTTCGCCCATTGGCGGTTTTGCAGGTACCACTTGACCGTGTGCTCAAGCCCCTCCTCCCAGGTCGTCTGCGGCGACCATCCCAAGAGCCGTCGCGCCTTCGAGAGATCGGCCCAGGTGGCGGGAACGTCCGCCGGATGACCGGGGCGAGACTGGATCACCGCCTCGCGCCCCAAAAGGCGCTCGATCGTCTTGATGATCTGCCGCAGCTTGACGGGACGGTCGCTACCCAGGTTGATGATCTCAAAGCCGATCGACTGGAGCCCCAGGAGCGTCCCGCGCGCGATATCATCCACATAGGTAAAGTCGCGCTCCTGCGAGCCATCGCCGTAGAGGATCAACGGCTCCCCCTCGGCGATCCACTTGATGAACCGAAAGACGCTCATGTCGGGCCGACCGGCGGGGCCGTACACGGTGAAGTAGCGGAAGATCGTCACGTCAAGCCCGTAGAGATGGTGATATGTGTAACACAGAGTCTCCGCTGCCTTCTTGGACGCAGTATAGGGGGAGAGCGGCCGATCGGTGGTTGCATCCTCACGAAACGGCCGTTCGCCCTCGCCATAGATGCTTGATGTGGACGCCAGGATAAACTTCCTGATGCCGGAGTTCCGGCAGCACTCCAGCAGATTGAGGGTGCCGATGACATTGGTCTGAAAATAGGGCCAGGGGTTCTTGACACTCGGCCGCACCCCGGCACGGGCCGCCAGGTTTATGACAGCAGTGATTGGTGATTGGTGGGACATTCGGCTGAGCGGTTCGGCCGAGCTCACCGTCGAGGCCTCAGTCGAAGCCCTGGTGATTGGTGAAGAGGTGTTAGGTGTCGGGTGTTGGGTGTCGGGAGTGACCGAGCGATGGGCCGTTGTAAAGAGACCGGAAAGGGCCTCGCGGTCGGTGATATCGAGCCGGTGAAAGGAAAGATTCGGGTGGCCTTCGAGCTGGGCGAGTCGCCACTCTTTGAGCCGCAGGTCGTACGCGTCGTTCAGGTTGTCCACGCCGATCACGCGGTGCCCCTCGCGAAGCAGACGCTCGCTCACCTTCCAGCCGATGAATCCGGCGCAGCCAGTGACTAAGATGTTCATTGGGTTCATGGGGTTGATTGGGTTTGTGGGGTGCATTTTGGGTGTTGGGTTTTACCAGTCGAGGGGAACGGCACTGTCGGCATCAATCTCGACAGCAACCGACTGCTGCAGGATGTCGATGGAAACCACCAGACGGTGCTTGCCTTTCCTCCTCACCAGGATTCCGCTCAACCCCCCCAGCGGGCCCCGGACCACGCGAACCCATCGACCCTCGGTCAGATACGGGTATGGATCGCAGGGGAGCTTGGTGAGACAGATCTCGCGGACGGCTTCAATCTGGTCATCAGGGATGGGGGCCGGGGTGCCTTGGAAGCCCACCATACAGACCACCCCATCCGTGCTCACCACCTGCCGCTTCTGCACGAGGGAGGTGTGCACAAAGACGTAGCCGGGGAACAGGGGGAGTTGGACCAGTTTGCGTCGGTCCTTCCAGCGGGAGAGGACCTCGCGGACGGGCAGAAACGCCTCCATCTCGCGCTTGGCCAGTTGCTCGGCGACCGCCTTCTCGTGGCGGGGGCGCGTGTAGAGGGCGTACCACCGCAGCACTGAGAGTGATTGGTGACTGGTGATTAGTGATTGGGGAGTCGCGGACGACTGTTGAGTCATGGATACTTCCACACGACGACGCTCTCTAGGCATGATCTTTGGCGTTCCGCCTCGAAGCGATGGACCGAACGAGGTTCGTCAGCATTCTTCCGACGGACTGGCAAGCATCGGCGAGCTTCTCGTGATGGCTGGCCGGAATTAAGCCCTCTTCACGAGCAAAAAGGAGAAGGTACCGCGTTTCGGCCAGAGAACGGCGTGCCACGTTCAGAGACTGTGTGAGTTCCTTGGAGTGCATACTTGCGGAGCCCTCCGCTATATTCGCAGGCACCGACAATGCAGCACGTCGTAGCTGGTTCCCGAGGTCGTACACGTAAGAGCGGGGAAACCGGTGCGTGACGCTGAAGATTTCGTGGGCCAATTGGTTAGCCGCCTTCCAGACCTCAAGGTCCTCAAAGCTTCTCACTTTCCCCAGGCTACTCACCCCTGACCATCCTTAACACCTAGCACTAACCACTAATCACCTGTCACCTTTTACCTTCGTTCACTACCCCACCAATCACCAGCCACTATTCACCAATCACCTTTCACTGGCCCTGGGCAGGCTTACGCCCTCTCAGTTACAGCCCACAATCGCTGTAACCATCGAGGAATAAAGACTTAGAGCCCAGAAACTACAAGACTCATCCCGCCCCGTCGGTCTCCGATTCTCGGGCAGGGGTATCGCGGAGAAAAACAATTCTGTCTTCGGGGACCTTCAGGGAGCGCAATCGATCCAGGATGTCTTCGGTGCCATTCCGAACAGCCAGGACGACCCAGTCGTAGCTCAACTCCGGCACCTCAGGAAGTGTCCGCACCTTGTGCCCGAGGAACGTGCTCCCCGCCTTCTCATCATCGACGACGTGCTCAAGGCTGAGATCGACTTCCCAGAGGACGAGGGCCGCGATCTCGGCAACCTCACCCGACCCAACCAGCAGGACCCGCCGCCCACCCGAGAGGCTCAGCGGCGAGAGGCGCTGCCGAAATGTCTCGCGTAATTGTGTGTAATAACTCAGAGAGTACTCCACATATTGGTAGGCCAACCGAGCCTTCTCGGCAATTCCCCGGGGAGTGAGGAGATACTTCAGGCGGGAGCGCTTGACGTTGACGATCTTGACATAACCCTTTCTGGCCAGTCGCTTGATATAGAGGTTGGTCAGGCCCAACGCCATCCCGAGCTTCTTGGCCAGCGCGCGTTGGGTAACGCCCTGCCCCTTAGCAATTTCTGTCAGCAGTTCCAGTTCGCGTTTCGCCTGGGGATCCATGGTTTTTAACCCTTTGATTTCAGTAGATTATGCAGGATTCGGGCCAAGTTGTTCAACATTCGAACATTACACGGAATCCTTGTCAAGGAAAATCTGGAAAGTGGGGGTCCGCCAGACGGAACCACCTGGAAAGGAAGTCCGGGGGAAGGAGGGGGAAGTGGTCTTACGCTTCTCTACCGACCTCGATCATCTGGGCCCGGTACAGACGGGCGTAGGTACCACCGCACGCCAGGAGCTCTGCATGAGTCCCCTGCTCCACGACCTGACCTTCGTAGAGAACCAACACCTTGTCCGCCCTCCGCACGGTCGAGAGGCGATGGGCGATGACAAAAGTGGTGCGATGTTCCATCACGCGGTCCAGCGCCGCCTGCACCAGCTCCTCTGATTCCGCATCCAACGATGAGGTGGCCTCGTCCAGGATCAGGATCGGGGGGTCCTTCACCACGGCCCTGGCAATGGCGATCCGCTGGCGCTGTCCCCCGGAAAGGAGGACCCCCGACTCTCCAATCCGCGTCTCAAGCCCGTGGGGAAGCTTCTCGATAAACTCCAGGGCGTTGGCGATGCTGAGGGCCCGAACCACGCGCTCCGGGGACACATCTCGCCTGCCATAGACGACGTTATTGAAGATGGTGTCATCAAAGAGGATGATCTCCTGAGTGACCATCCCGATCTGTTCGCGCAGGGACTTCAGCGTCACGCGACGGATGTCGACCCCGTCGATCTCGACCACCCCAGCGGTCGGATCATAGAAGCGGGGGATGAGGTTGACCAGGGTGCTCTTGCCGGTGCCGCTCGGTCCCACGATGGCCACGATCTGACCCATCCGGGCGGAGACGGCCACATCCCTGAGGACTTCTTGATGCCCGTCGTAACTGAACGATACGTGCCGAAACGCCACCCGTTCCCGCATCGGCGGCAGGACGATCGCACCGGGAATCTCTTGGACCTCCGGCTGTGTATCCATCAGTTCAAAGATCCGCCGGACGCCAGCCATTCCATGTTGAATGGAGTTATTCATCTTTCCGATCTTCCGGACCGGCTGGAAGAACAGCGCCAGTGTGAGGAGAAAGGTCAGCAACTCCTCGGGAAGGATGAGCCCCCGAACGACCAGGTAGCCCCCCAGCCACACCATGAGGAGAACGCCGCCAAAGGCCAGGATCTCGATGACCGGCGAGGAGAGTGCATCCACCTTCGCAATCCGCATGCAGGCCCGGAAGAGCCCCGCATTCTTCTGCGCGAACCGGAAGCGTTCGTACGCCTCCATGGCGAAGGCCTTGACGATCCGGATGCCGCTCACCGTTTGCTGGAGGAGGATGTTGAGCTCCGCCCGCCGTTCCTGGATCGCGGTCCCCCGCGCCCGCATCTTCTTGCCGAATTTCACGATGGGGTAGACCGCGAGGGGAATGCTGGGTAACGCGATCAGCGCCAAGGGCCAGTTGATCAGGAACAACACCACGAGCAAGCCCACCGCGCTGAACGGCTCTTTCAGGAGGCTGGCGAAAAGCCACAGCAGGCTCCGACCGCAGAGATCGACATCGAAGGTCAGGCGGGACATCACCTCGCCGGTCGGCGTGCGAGTAAAGTACCCGACGGACAGGGCGTGGAGATTGGCGTACAGATCGTCCCGGAGGTCCCGCTTGACCGCCTCGGCGACATAACTGACGAGGTATTCCTCGAGATACGAAAAAATCCCCCGGAGGATCGCCCCCAGAAGGAGGACCAGGACACCGAGCGAGAGGAGCGTCAAGGCATTCGATGCCAGTGATTCGGGCAACCGGCTGAGGAGCTGTGGCCCCAGGTCCTGCAAGGGGCCCGGCAGGCTGAGGCGGGGGGC
>Ga0209322_10000497_pt1 | contig 23036 bp, 20 predicted proteins | sample Rifsed19ft1_FD_184013 | JGI IMG/M metagenome (GOLD analysis project Ga0209322, IMG submission 184013) | Soil microbial communities from Rifle, Colorado, USA - sediment 19ft 1 (version 2) | ecosystem: Environmental > Terrestrial > Deep subsurface > Rock core/Sediment | place: Rifle, Colorado... | reverse complement strand
ATGGGTGGCTTGGGGTCGCTGTGACGATTGAGAAAATTGGAAAAAATCTCGATGAGTTTGGTCGATTGTTTGAGACCCTCGATGACTCCCAAAACATTGCTGACGGGGACAGCGAAGCTTTTCATGGCCGTTTCGGTAGTATCAATGGCGCTATTGAGTTTACTGAGGGTATGTTTGATTTCTTTGAGGAGGAGGATGATTTGGATGCCAATAACGGTAGCGACGGCGGTCAGGACGGAAATAGCGACCAGGCTGACGATTTGGGGCAGGGGCATGGATTTAGTATAGCAAGTTATTGGCTGACGATGGTAATGGGGATGACCTTGGTGGTGGTACGGGAGAAGCGATTGGTGACGGAAACTTTGATTTCGTTTTGACCGGGGGAAAAATTGAGCTTAGCGGCGAAATAACCGGAAGAGTCGGGGCTAATTTTCAGATCGTCGTTGATGGTGACGGTGGCGCCGGAGACGGTCTTGCCCTCGATGGTTACCGGGGAGATGGTAACGGCGTCTTTTTGGGGATTGATCACAGCCAACGCCGGTGGGGTAATGACGGCTCGATATTGGAAACCAAGATAAATGACAAAGGCTAAACTGCCGAGAAGGAGAAGCGCCATTTGCGATTGAAAGAGCGAGGCGAGAGAGAATTTGGGCTGGTGACGGGGTGGGGAGACCGAAGATATGGGAACGGCTGCGGCCTGATAATCGCGGCGGAGGAGGGCGACCCATTCGTCCGGATTCTTACCAAGCGCTTGGGCGAGGTTCCTGACGAAGCCTTTGGTAAAGGTGGCAGAGGGAAGTTTCTGAAAATCATTTTCCTCAAGCGCCTGAATATATTTGGCATCAATTCGGGTAAGACCGGAAAGCTGCTGCTCGCTTAGGGCGTGACCGACGCGGGAAGTGCGAATTATTTCACCGATAGTTTTCATCCGGGGTTAGTGCGGCTGAAGAAGTCGTCGGCGTTGGTGATCAATACCTCCCGGGGTTTGGCGCCCTCGCCTTTGCCGACGATCCCCGCCTGCTCAAGCTGGTCGATGATCCGGGCGGCGCGGGCGTAACCGATCGAGAGGCGCCGCTGAAGTAGTGAGGCGGAGGCCTTGTTCGCTTCGATACAGAAGCGGGTGGCTTCTTCAAATAATTCGTCGATCTCTCCAAGGTTCTGGCCGTTAGCGGCTTGGAAAGATCTTTTGTTTGCCTGGGGCTTGGTAACGGCGTCGTTGTACTGAGGATCGATGCCGGTACTGCGAAGGTAGTTGATCAGATCGGTAATTTCTTTATCCTTGACAAAGGCACCCTGAATCCGTTTCGGCTTGGCCTGGTCGGGCGGGACGTAGAGCATATCGCCGCGGCCAAGAAGTTTTTCCGCACCCGGGCCGTCGATGATGACTTTACTGTCGACCATCGAGGTAACGTTGAAGGCGATACGACAGGGGATATTAGCTTTGATTAAACCGGTAATAACGTCGACGGAGGGACGCTGGGTGGCCAGTATGAGATGGATACCGACGGCGCGGGCCATTTGGGCTAGGCGAGTGATATCATTTTCGACTTCGTTTCGGGCTAATAACATAATATCGGCCAACTCATCGATGATGATGACCAAGTAAGGCATGGCTTGAAAACCGGAGAGTTCGTTGTAGGCGGCAATATTCCTGACGCCAACCTCGGCAAAAAGTTTGTAGCGGCTTTCCATCTCGCCGAGAGACCATTTTAAGGCGTTGACGACTTTTTCGGGCTCGACAATGACGGGGGTGACGAGATGAGGGATACCATTGTAGCCAGTCAGCTCAACCCGCTTGGGGTCGACCATGATGAACTTGACTTCGTCGGGGGAGGCGCGGAAGAGAATCGAAGCGATGAAGGCGTTGACGAGAACTGATTTGCCGGAACCGGTGGCGCCGGCAACCAGAACGTGGGGCATTTTGGAGAGATCGGCGATCATTGGCTGACCGGAAACATCCAGGCCGAGAGCGACGGCGGTTTTGCTCTGGTTCTTGGTCATCACTTCAGAGGTCAGCATTTGTTTGAGGCTGACGAATTCCAGGCTGCGGTTAGGAATCTCGATACCGACGAGGGAACGGCCGGGAATCGGGGCTTCAATGCGGATCTGGCCCTGGGGGGCGGCCAGGGCGAGGGCGAGGTCAGACTGGAGGGCGCTGATTTTTGACAGCTTGGTGCCGAGAGCGACTTCGAGAGCGTACTGGGTGACAGCCGGACCGCAGTTAATTTCGATAATCTTGGCCTGAATGCCGAAAGAATCGAGCGTTTTTTCGATAGTGGCGGCGTTAGCGTTCAGGTCGCCGCGGTCGGCCTTGCCTTGCTTCTCATCTGAAAGAAGCGATAAGGGGGGCGATTGCCAGATAGTGAGTTCGCTCGCCTGACGGCCTCTCAACTGGCCTATCCTTGGACTCTTGAGATCGTTAACCAAGATGTCATTTTTCTTACCTTCTTTCACTCTGGCGGTGGCGTCCTCGGGGAGTACCGGCCCCTCTCCGGTTAGACCCTTGACTTTGATCTTGCCGCCACCAAGAGTAATGCCCCTTTCGCCAATGGCGGTAACTTTGGCGCCGGATTTCCTGATGAATTTGAAAAGATTTTCGAGAGCGAGAGAAATATCTTCGATTGAGGTTTCAAAGAGAATGAGAAAACCGATGGCAAGACCAATAACGTAAAAAACATAGGCCCCGGGAGAAGTGATCAGAGAGGCGACAGACAAGAAAAGCTGGTTGCCGACTGTCCCCGCTTTGGTCAAGCCCGTCAGCGAGAGCAGGGTAATGAGACTACCCAGGAAAACGTGGGGGCTGGCGATACCCCACTTAACTTTGGTTAGAACCAGACCGCCGGAGACGAAAACGAAGGGGAGGAAAATCAGGGGCCAACCGAGGAATTGACTGCCGAGAGTATTGATTTTCTCAAGAATGACACCCTGGCGAGAGAAAGAGACCGAAATCAGGCCACCCAGACCGATAATCATGACGGCCAGAATTGAGTTGACGGTTTCTTTTTTTAAAGAAAGAGCAAATGGTTTAGAACGACGTCCTTTTTTCCGGGCCATACGTACCTAGTATAAACCAGAAGTGATGAGGTTGGGGCCAAGGGTTTAACTGTCGATTTTGGGAAGAACTGTGTCAACCATCAGGGCCAAGATTTTTTGTGGTGGGAGAAATGTTTTAGATATCTCGTCTCGAGTTAATTCCAATCTGGAATGCACTCCTTCTGGATCCAGGCCAGTGTATCCCGAAAGAAAGTGGAGAAAAGAGTTGTAACCCAGAGTTATTAGTGTTTCGGGCGATAGTTTGATTCGGTTAGCCAACAACTCTAAAATTGCTGAATTGGAACCCAAGACAGTGGACATATCGTATCCCCGGGCGAGGAGAGGATTGGTTGCATCTGTTGGCAATAGTGTTTCCCAATCGTAGAGACATATTTTGGGTTTTCCGTGCTGATCTTTTAGTAGGGGCGAAACATTCCCATATGTCATTTGATAATGGCAAAGACCTTGTTCGTGCAGGAAACGGGCTGAACTTCCCATGGTGTGAAGTAGCGACAGAAAATAGGTCGAGAATTTTTCGATAACGATTACCTCCCGTTTTTTATTGGTGTTTACTGTTGCCAGTTCAAGTAACGGACGGATCAAATCTTCTGCGCGGGCACCCCTTGCGGGACAACCCCAAACCAGCGCGCTTTGCCTTCCACCCTGGCCGTCGGGGATATTCGAATAATGGATTCTGGCGATTGGCAAAGGCACAAGAAATGGACAGTTGGCAGTCTTGATAAGTCGGGCGGCTCGTATAGAGTTGGTAAATTTTTCTCTGGCGGCCTTCTCTGTGTATGATCCCAGTGGAGACTGTTGCACCAGACTTGTTGTTTCCCCTCCAATAACGACGGTGGTGGTGTGGGTGAAGCGATCGGTGTCTTCTTGGGGTGGACGAATCGAACCGCTGTCTGGGATAAGTATAGCTTGTTTTCCATCATTATCAGTGATGCCAAAGTCGAAGTATCCAGCTCCGGAGATTTGAACTGTATCAAGCGAACCGATCGATTCGATGAGGGGAAATAAGATGTTTCTGCCAACCGCCTTGGCAATAAGTTTGGGGTCAAAATCGCCGTTATAGGTGACAAAATCTAGAACGCGTTTCTGGTCGACCTCTCCGAGGGAATCCAGGCACAACAATTCAATGGCTAGTTCTCGAGAAGGAAACTCGAGAGAATATTCTCTCATTTAGTTGTTGATTGTACTACCGCAGGCAATCCGAAGCCTATGAGTCGGCAGGCGGAAAGTTTAGACCTCGATGACGACGGCGATGATCATCGGCCGGCGCTGGGTTTCCTGATAGAGGAAGCGTTCGAGGGTGTCCTCGATCTTGCGCCTTAAAAAGTTCCAGTCGGTGACCGGGCGGCCGCGCATATCCTTGATGGTGGCGGTAATTTGTTTCTGGGTGTTCTTGATCAGATCGCCAGCTTCTTTTTGATAAACAAAACCGCGGGAGACAATTTCGACTTCGCCGGAGACTTCGGCGGTTTCCGAGTTGATCGGGACGACAGCCATTAGAATGCCATCGGCGGCCAGAAGTTTGCGATCGCGGAGGACGACATGGCCGACGTCGCCAATACCGAGGCCGTCAACATAAACATTTTTAACCTCAACCCGACCGACGACTTTGATCTGGTGATTTTCAATACCGATAACCTGGCCGTTTTCCGGCAATAAAACCTGTTCGGGGGTGTAGCCCATCTCCATAGCTAACTCGCGGTAAAGATACATATGGCGAATGGTGCCACCGATGGGAATGATATTTCGCGGCTTTAAGAGGCGGGCCAAAAGAGCCAGATCGCCGCGGTGGCCGTGACCGGAAACGTGCAAGCCCGGAGTGCTGCCGGAGTAACTGACCCGAACGTCCTGCTTGTAGAGAGTGTCGATCAAACCAAAGACATTACCTTCGGTGCCGGGGATAGCGTCAGCACTGATGACGACGTGGTCTTTCGGCTTTAATTTAATAAATTGGTGTTCGCCGGCGGCCAGACGCTGCATGGCGCTCCCCTCCTGACCCATTGAACCAGCAATGATAATGGCCACTTGGTGGGGTTTGTAACGGTTGATTTGTTTGACGTCGATGAGGGCATCTTTAGGAACCTTGATGTAACCGCATTTAGCGGCGGCTTCGACGTTTTGAGCCACGGAGCGGCCGGCCAGGGCCACCTTGCGGTTGTAACGGATAGCCGCCTGGATAGCCATGTCGATACGGGAGATCGAGGAAGAGATGGTGGTAAAGATTACTTTCCCGGTTGAAGTCCGGACCGCCGCATCAATGGCGTTTAAAAGGGTTCTTTCTGAAGGCGTAAAACCGGGGGTTTCGACACGAAGAGAGTCGGTCAGCATCAGGTCGACGCCTTGGGCGCCGACACGGGCGATACTGGTAAAGTCGGCCGGTCGGTTGTCGATCGGGGTGAGGTCAAATTTGTAATCGGCGCCGTGATAGACCGTCCCGCCCGGGGTCTTGATATAAAGATGCTTGCAGTTGGGGATACTGTGGGTGACATGGATCAGCTCGATGTCAAAAGGACCTAGCTTAAGATGGTTTTCGACGGCCTGCATTTTGTTGGTCAGACCAAATTCGCGAACCTTTTCTTCGGCCAGGGCAATCGACAGGGTCGAACCATAGACCGGAACACCCGGCAAGCGGGGCAGAATGTAAGGCAAACCGCCGATGTGGTCCTGGTGACCGTGGGTGAGAACGATGCCGTGCAGTTTTTTGCCTGGTTTCTCTAAGTAACTAATATCGGGAATGACGACGTCGACTCCGAGAGCAGAGTTATTGGGAAAACCAATGCCGCAGTCGACGACGATTTGATCGTTGCCATATTCGTAGACGTACATATTTTTGGTAACGTCTCCGAGTCCCCCGAGGGGGATGAGTTTAAGTGTATTCATAATTGTTTTCTACCACTTGGGTAAGAATTGTTTGATGTTGTCAGGCGTAATGTGAATGGTCTTGACCTGGCCTTCAATGATTTGCCTGGCAACTTTGTTAGTAATACCGGCAATGGTCCGGTTGAGGGTACGGATACCGGCGTCGTAACCAAAAGGGCGGACGATCTGGGGCCAAAGGGAGGGGTCGATAGTCAGCGTCCCTGCTTCCAGACCGGCTTCGGCTTCCGCTTTGGGTAAGAGATAATCCTCCGCAATCTTGATTTTCTCGGTGTCGGTGTAGCTGGGCATCATGATCGGTTCGAGACGGTCCATGACAGCGGTGGCGACGTTACTGGTGTTGTTGCCGGTAGCGATGAACAAAACTTCCGACAGATCGACGGGATAGTCGAGGTAATGATCGACAAAGCGGTTGTTTTGGCCGGGGTCAAGCAGTTCGACTAAAACACCCATGATGTCCGCCCGGGCTTCTTCGGTGACGCGGTCGATTTCGTCGAGAAGAATAATCGGGTTTTTGACCTGGACCTGACGCAGGGCTTTGATAATGGAACCGGGTTCTGATTCAAGGTGCAAACGGCTTTGGCCGCGAAGGTCGCGGGCACTGCCCATACCACCGAAGGGAATGCGGGCAATGGGCCGGCCGAGGGCCTCGGAAAGGGCGTAAGCGAAGGAGGTCTTGCCGGTACCGACCAGACCGACCAGAAAAACGATCGGCGCCCGGGCGGTACCCAGCCCCCTTTCGGTACGCAGTTTCAAAACTGACATATACTCCAAGATCCTTTCCTTAACCGAGTCCATGCCGTAGTGGTTCTTGTCGAGGGTGGCCTTGATCAGGGTCAGATCAATCGGTTTGTCAACCCGTTTGTCCCAAGGAAGGGCCGTAATCCAATCGATATAGTGACTAGTTTTTTCAAATTCCTCTGAGTAAAAGCCCTGATTGAACATCCGCTGGAGGCGGTCAACCATCGACTTGGCTTTGTCGGCCAATTCCGGGGGTAAACTGACTCCCGCCAATTTTTGGTAAAGGACATCAAGATCTTTCTTGACTAAGTCCTGGGCAGTATCCATATCTGTTTTAAGTATATACAATCGGTTTCACCTGGGAGGAATCCCGAGTACGGTCCACCGTCCCAGGAGAAACTTTTCCCACCGTCCGAGGAGTAATTTTTAGCGGTGGTCACGGAAGCGCTTGAAAGAAGAATCGTCCCGCTGAGGTCGATCGCTCATAGGTCGGCGGCCTACCGGGCGGGGGCCGCGATCACTACCTTCTCTTGAATGACCCCCCGTGGGGTCACCTTCGAGGAGCATGGTGAGATTGATTCTGCCTTGAAAATCGACTTCATAACATTTGACCGTGACGGTATCGCCAACCTTGACAACAGTATTGGCATCAGCGACATACTCTCGGCTCATGCGGGAAACATGAACGAGACCGTCCTTGCCGGGGAGAATCTGGACAAAGGCGCCATAGGGCTCAACCCGGGTAACGGTGCCGGTGTAGATCTTGCCGATTTCGGCGGTCGCCATCAGTCCATCGATGTAGGCTTTGGCCTGAGCTACCTTGGCTTCATCCATACCGGTGACAGTGACACTGCCGTCCTCATCAACGTTGATCTCGACGCCAAAGTCGGTCTGGATTTGACGGATCATTTTGCCGCCCGGCCCGATCAGCTCACCAATCTTGTCGGTGGGAATCTTGGTACTGGCGACCTTCGGGGCGTAGACACTAACGGAGGCGCGGGGCGCGTCGATAACGGCGGTCATTTTGTCGAGGATCGCGAGACGACCAACGCGCGCTTGAGCAATCGCTTTTTCGAGAATTTCGGCGGTGACACCGGGGATTTTAACGTCCATCTGCATGGCGGTGACACCGTCGCGAGTGCCGGCGACTTTGAAGTCCATATCACCGAGGTGGTCTTCGATACCGGCGATGTCACTGAGGGTGACATATTTCATCTTCTCGTCGGTAATGAGACCCATGGCGATACCGGCCACCGGTTTTTTGATGGGGACACCGGCGTCCATCAGGGCGAGGGAACTACCACAGACAGAGGCCTGGGAGGTAGAACCATTGCCGGACATAATTTCGGTAACAACGCGAATGGTATAGGGAAACTCGTCTTTACTCGGGAGTACGGGTATGAGGGCCCTCTCGGCCAAGGCACCGTGACCAATTTCACGACGGTTGGGGTTACCGATACGACCGGGTTCGCCGACGGCGAAGCCGGGCATATTGTAGTGGTGCATGTAGCGTTTGGTCTCTTCGCCCTTCATGCCCTCGATAAGTTGTTCGTCGGAAGGCGAACCGAGAGTGACAATGGAAAGAGCGTGGGTCAAGCCTCTCTGGAAGAAACCGGAACCGTGGGTTCGGGGTAAAAGACCGACGGACACATGAATTGGTCGAATCTCGTCGGGCTGGCGGCCGTCAAAGCGGGTCTTTTTACCAAGAACTAGTTTTCTAACGTAGTCCTTGACTTCTTTATCGATGAGACGAACTAAGGCAATCCGGTCGATCTCGGGGTGTTCGGCCATGAGAGCATCGGCGAGGGGATCAAGTTTCAAACCTTCACCGCCAGAAGTTTTACTTTGGGCGAGAAGATCGGCAACGTCGACTTTTTCTTTGACCAGCTTAACCAAGTCGGCGGCAAATTCCTCCGGTTCGACGATCGTTTTGGTTTTACCGTCGGCGGCAAATTCTTTGATCACCTCAATGATGGTTTCGAGATGTTTCTGACCGAATTTCAGACCGGCAAGAATTTCTTCTTCGGTAACCTCATTGGCGCCGGCTTCGACCATGGCGATGGAGCCGGTGCTGCCGGAAACGACCAGGTCGAGACGACTAGTTTCTTTTTCTTCTTTGGTGGGATTAACCAGATATTTACCAGCGGAGGTCAGACCGAGGCGAACGGCACCGACCGGACCACTCCAGGGGAGGTGGCTGATGGCCAGAGCGGCAGAGGCGCCGATGAGCCCCAAGATTTCCGGTTCGTTCACCCCATCAATAGAGAGTGGACAAACGACAACCTGGACCTCATCAAAGTAATTGCTGGGAAACAACGGGCGGATCGAGCGGTCGATCAAACGGGAGGTGAGAATCTCGTTATCGGAGGGACGGCCTTCTCTTTTGATGAAACGACTGCCGCTGATAATACCGCCGGCGTAATGCTTTTCGCGATACTCGACCTGAAGGGGGAAATAATCCAAGCCTTCGGCCCGTTTGCCGGAGACGGCAGTGGCTAAAACGATGGTGTCACCGCAACGAACAGTCACGGCACCAGCGGCCTGGGCCCCGAAGAGTCCAGTTTCTAATTTAATTTGTTTACCATCTAAATCGATGGTGGTGGATTTGAGTTTCACTCGCTTCCTTTCTATCGGGAAAAACAGGCGGTTCAAGAGGGAGGGTAAAGCTATCTGGTTAGCCTTAACTTCCGCCTCGAAACCGAGACGTTTACCGAATTAACTTTTAAATGGACGCGCCAATACCGAGCGTCTTACTCAACCCGGCGTAATCTTTGGGGTTGGTCTTGCCCAGGTAATTTAAGAGGCGGCGGCGTTTACTGACGATCTTCAGTAGACCACGACGGGAGTGATTGTCCTTTTTGTGCTCTTTGAGGTGCTTGGTGAGCTCCTCGATCTGGGCGGACAAGAGAGCAATCTGGACCTTGGGAGAACCGGTATCGGTCTTCGTAGCCGCGAACTGACTGATGATCTCTTGTTTTTTGGGTGTGGTCAACGCCATAACGGGGGTTATTGTATCAGAAAGCCGGTTTATTCGCCACTAATTCTGACTAATGCCGCGGTTGCCGCCTTTGAAAATCTGGGGCTTCTTTTTCCAATCGTTCCAGACTTGGTTGGGTCGGCCGGACATGGTGGGGCGGGGTTGACGGGGCGGAAGGTTAAAGTCCGGGGGCGGGGGCAATTCGTCGTCAAACATGGGGGGCATGGGTTCCTCACCACCCATGAATGGGGCTCCCCCGAAAGGACTGCCGCCAAAGGCGGAGTTGGCTGGGGGGAAGGCGCCGAAACGACTGCTGGCGGCGAGGGGAGAACGGCCGAGGCGACCACCGGCACGCATCAGATAAGCGACGGTTTCAAAAGTTTCGGCGGTAACTTTCGCTGAAGAAAAATTACGAGTGTTTTCGGATATCACCGAAAGCAGATTGTTGGCGGCGTCGGCACTCGGCTTAATCTCAGACGACTGGAGCAGGAAGGTGACAATTTCTGCCAAACAACCGGCGGTATGAGAATGAAGGGCGAGAGCGGAAAAGTTACTGGGTTTGCTCGAAAGACTTAAGGAAATTATTTTGGCGTGGTCCAAGAAAGCCTTTTCATCGGCGTAGATTTTACCTAGCTCCTCGAGACTGGTGATGCTAAAGACAAAAACCAGATCGGCAGAGGCGCCGGAATAGCTATAGGCAATGGAACTGGTATCAGGAGCTGGGGAACCGGGTTGGGGCTGGATCAAGAGCATGAACTTGCCATTCTCGTCGACGTCGTAGTCAACTTTTTTCAAGTCTTCCTCTTTGAAGTCGAAAGAAATGATCAGATTTTGATTGCCGATGCTGTTTTTGATCTGGTCGACGCCAAAAAGGTCGGCGTTTTCGACTTTGATCGGACTACCACAGCCAATTTGGGCGATTTTGCCGGCTTCTTTGAGGGAAAGAAAAAGGCCCAAAGCGGAAGCAACCATGTCGGTCGTCGGTTCGGGGGGGAGAAGAACAGCGACTGATTTGGCCTCGCCGAGAGCGGTCTTGACTTCGGAAATTAGATTTTGGTCAAACATATCTGTCCTATAGGGTTAGATATGGATGATTATAACGTCTCCGACCTTATAGTCAAGTTGGGGTTCGAGAATGAGGCCGCACTCGGTATCCTTTTTGGCTTCTTTAACCGTTTCCTTACCAACACGCAGGCTGACGACCTTACTTTCCCCCGCCTGCATCGTCTGACGCGAAGCATCTGCGGGCAGGCCGACTTTATCACCCAGACGAATTCTGCCGGAGGTGACCAGACAACCGTAGACGATTTGATTATTGAAAGGGAAAGTCTTTAAGACTTTAGCCTCGCCGACCACCTCGACCCGGCCTTCCTTTTGGATCGCCTCAACCAGCTCTTTGAGGTAGTCGAAAAGCTCGTAAATAATGCCGAAAGTAACAACTTTTATCTTTTCAACTGAGGCCAATTTGGCGACGGTAGCGGCCGCTTTGACATTGAAACAAATAATAACGGCCCCGTTACCGACGGCCGACTGAACATCGGATTCGGTAACGCCGCCGACGCCGGAGGAGACGACGTTGATATTTTCGGGAAGAGAACCAAGGATGGCCTCGAGAGAGCCAGCAACGTCGGCCTTGACAATGACATTAGCCTGTTTGACTTCGGCGGTAACGTCGGTAGTTTTTCCGAGGACAGCGGGGGCCAAGACGGCGTCTGCACCAGGACGGGTGGTGATCAAGTCACCAATAGAAGGCACGGATCCAAAACCAAGAACCAGGACCGGGGTGGCCGGAGTAGCGAGGCTCAGACTTTCTCCCGTGGCCGAAACCAGAGATTTAACCTTACCAATTTTGGTTGGACCGGAAAAGAGATCATCTTTGAGGGTGAGTTTCCCGGTTTTGACGAGAAGAGTAGCGAACGGGCCTTTGTGGGGGTGAAGTTGGCTTTCGATGACCACCGCGCTGGTGGGCTCGGCGCTGGTATCTTTGAGCTCTTCCAATTCGGCCAGGAGGAGGACGTTTTCGAGCAATTGGTCGATGCCCTGGCCGGTTTTGGCGGAAATTTCGACCAAGGGAACGTTACCACCATAACCCTCGACATATTCCCCAACCTCGGCAAGATCAGACTTGACCTTCATGACGTTGGCCTGGGGCAGGTCAACTTTGTTGACGGCGACAACATAGGGAATGCCGGCGGCCTTGATGTGTTCGATTGATTCTTTGGTTTGGGGCATGACACCGTCATCAGCGGCGACGACGAGAATGGCGACGTCGGCGACCTTGCCGCCCCGAGCGCGCATGGCCGAGAAAGCGGCGTGGCCGGGAGTGTCAATGAAGGTTAGTTTTTGACCTTGGTGATCAATTTGATAGGCACCGATGGCTTGGGTAATGCCCCCGGCTTCTTTCGCGGTGACATTGGCCTTTCGGATCCGATCAAGAAGTGAAGTTTTACCGTGATCGACGTGGCCCAGAACGGTGATGACTGGAGGTCTGCCTAGTGTGGCCATAATTATTGCGGGGATACAGTGTCACGGTGACACGTTTTTATATTTTGTTAACTGCAGTGCTTTCTTCCACCTTTGTCTCGGGAACGGTGACGGGGGTCACGGTTTGGCCGGAGGGCAGGTAAGCGGAAAGTTTGGTTTTGATGGTTTCAAAAGAAGCGCTGTCCAGACCGTCCAGTTTCTCGACTTTGTCGAGATTGTGGGTCAGGTCCTCGATACGAGTGAAGCTATTCTCGACCAGAATATTTCTGACCTTTTCGTCCAAACCGAGCTGGTCGATCTCATATTCCTCATTACCGCTGACGACGATGCCCGGATCAACCTTGTCAGAAATAACCTTGATCCTGACCCCAACCAGTTTAGCGGCCAGTTTGACGTTGGTGCCGCCACGACCGATGGCTAAGGATAACTGATCATCGGGAACAGTGACCGTGACCTCGGATTGATCCTGATTGAATTCCATCTTGGTAACATCGGCGGGGGCGAGGGCGGCTTTGAGGAGCTTGTCCTTGTCTTCGCTGTATTGGATGATGTCGATTTTTTCACCGTTGAGTTCGTTGATGACAGCCTGAACACGAACGCCTTTTTGGCCAACGCAGGAACCGACGGGGTCGACCCCTTCCTGGTTACTGGCGACAGTGATTTTGGTTCGATTGCCGGCTTCGCGGGCAATGCCTTTGGCGACAACACTACCGGCGCCAACTTCCGGGACTTCGCGGGCAAAGAGGGCGGCAACAAGACGGGGATCGGAACGGCTAACGATGATTTGCTGGCCCTTGAAGGAATCGCGAATGTCCGCCAGGAGAACCGAGAGGCGCGAATTGAGGCGGTAATATTCGTTTCGGACCTGTTCCTCGGGGGGCATGACAGCCTGGCCGCGACCGATGTCGACAATGACGTTTTTGCCATCCATTCTTTGGACCATACCGGTAACGATTTCACCGAGGCGGTCTTTGAATTCAGCGATGGTGGCGGCTTTTTCGGCTTCACGAACGGTTTGAAGAATGACCTGTTTGGCAGTTTGGGCGGCGATGCGGCCAAAACCGGGGGGGGTGATATCGACGAAGTCCTTGGCGGGAGCATCGGCCCGGCCGGATTTGAGCTTGAACTCGCCACTTTCGGGATCAAGATCAACGGAGATCATCTCCCCATTTTCCTCGATTTTCTTGGCCTCGCCTTCGAAATCTTTGTTGAAGGAAGCGACCAGGGCGGCTTTGACGGCGTCGAGGATGACGTCGACGGGAATATTACGCTCGCTGGCGATTTGATTGAGGGCGGCGGCAAATTCGGTCCGGGCAATTAGATTTTGAGTATTGTTCATTTATTTTGGTTACTGATTGATAAAGAAAAAGGCGGTAACGACCGCCCTGATGCACTTAACCTCCTGAATTATATCACAGGCGAGGAGGCGAAGAACTTGGTGCCGCGGGCGGCGAGGAAGCGGGAGAGATAGAGAACAAAAAGAACAAAGACGACCAGAATTAACTTGAGATACCCGCCTCGAAGGCCGTAATGGATCATGGCAAAAATATAGAGGGGGTGGATGAGCTGGTGAAGCCGGAACCAATTCCTTTTGAGAAGTCGGGTGGAGATATCGTTACTGGTCAGGAAAAGGATCGCCATGAGAATGAGGGTCCAGAAACCCCAGAACTGAAAACTTTGTGGGCCGCCGGAAAAACTGAACTGGAGGAGGTCAAAAAGAGGAACACCGCGAAAAACTTGAGAGGCAACGTGGCCGAAAGCGGCGAAGGCGCCGGCCTGACCGGTTTCCCGGCGAACCGCCAGGAGAACCTTGAAAAGATTAATAGTCGGAAAGAGCCTGGCGAGCGGCTTGGTAAAGATAACGAGGGTAAGAAGAATTAATGAAGCCTGACCCAAAGTTTTGGTTTGATGAGAGAAGGCGAGGAGGACGGAAACAAGAATGCTTCCGTAGAAGATGAGGCCCTTAATTTTCGGCAGAGAGGAGTTCATGGAGCAGTTCCCTTTCGCGACGGTCTAATTTGGTCGGTACCTTAATGATAAACCGGATGTAAAAGTCGCCGCGATGGTTGGAGTTAATTTGTTTAATACCCTTGCCGGTGAGACGGATAAGGCTACCGGGTTGGGTACCGGCTTTTATTTTTAGTCTAAGATCACCGTCGAGAGTGGGGACGGAAGTATCACCACCGATGGCGGCCAGGGGAAAAGAGATTTCGTGGTCAACGATGACATCGACACCTTCGCGTTTGAAATACTTGTCGGGAGAGACGGCGAAGGAAACGTCAAAATCGGAGTAGCGGATGCGGGTGCCGTTATCGGCCCCGGCCGGGATTCTAATGTCATATTTTTTGCCTTGGTGAACCAGTGACTTGGTGACGCCGTTGACCGCCTCGATAAAATCAATCTTGATCTGATAGTGAGGCTTGGCCGGACCACGACGAAAGGGCGAGGCGCCGCCAAAAAAACTTTCAAAGATATCGAAGGGGTCGGAAGCGCCGCCAAAAATATCTTCAAAACCAGCGCCGCCCTGATTGGAATAGGTGTAGGAGAATGGTCCGCTGGCACCTCCAGCGAAAGGATTCCAACCGGCGGGTCCACCCCCGGCAGCCCCGGAAACACCGGCGTGGCCGAATTGATCGTACATTTTTCTTTTTTCACTGTTACCCAAAACTTCGTAGGCGGTGCTGATTTCCTTGAATTTCTCGGTGGCGCCAGCTTCTTTGTTGCGGTCGGGGTGATACTTGAGGGCAAGCTTCCTGTAGGCAGATTTAATCTCTGCTTCGGAGGCCGATTTACCAAGACCTAAAACTTCGTAGTAATCACGCTGGGTTGCCATAACGATTGATTTTATCAAACTTTAAGCTCGAGTGCTAAGAGTCAGGACTCTCTGGAATTCCTCGGGGAACTAAAATCATCCATTTAGTCTTCGTCTGGTTCGCCGCCGGTAACAGCGTCGTTGTCCCTAGCGGCACCACCTTCGTTCTCCCAGTTTTGTTCGGCTTCTTCGTCTTCAGCTTCCGATTCGACTTCCTTTTCGTTTGGATCGGGCATGGGCTTGGCGTTATTCGACGACTTCGCCTTCTTCGGCTGACTTCTCCGATTTTTCTTCCGGCTTTTCCTCTGATTTCTCCTCGGGTTTTTCTTCTTTCTTGTCCGCTTCGGCAGCCGCTTTGTAGAGAGCCTCGCCGTGTTTTTGGGCGATGTCAGAGGCTTTTTTCAAGGCGTCACTGATCGAGTCGAGGGTGGCGGTGTCTTTTTTGGCTTCATCCTCGAGTTCTTTGAGGGCGGCTTCGATTTCCTCTTTGGCCTTGGCCTCAAATTTATCACCGGCGTCCTTGAGGACCTTGCGGGTAGTGAAGACGAAAGTTTCAGCCTCGTTGCGCTTGTCGGCGAACTCTTTCTTGCGCTTGTCTTCCTCGGCGTTCTTTTCGGCCTCGGCTTTCATGCGCTCGACTTCTTCATTGGAAAGGTTGGTCACATTCTGGATGGTGACGTGCTGTTCCTTTCCCGTGCCCTTGTCTTTGGCGGAAACTTTAAGAATACCATTGGCGTCGAGATCAAAGCTAACCTCGATTTGAGGAATGCCACGCGGGGCCGGGGCAATCCCGTCGAGGACGAAACGACCGAGCGGCTTGTTGTCGCCAGCCATGGGACGCTCGCCCTGGAGAATGTTGATCTCTACCTGGGGTTGACTGTCGCTGGCGGTGCTAAAGACCTGAGATTTGGTGGTCGGAATAGTGGTGTTTCTCTCAATGAGCGGAGTCATCACCCCACCCATGGTTTCGACACCGAGAGTGAGGGGGGTAACGTCGAGAAGAAGAATATCTTTGACGTCACCGGCGAGAACGCCTGCCTGAATGGCGGCGCCGAGAGCGACGGCTTCGTCGGGATTGACACTCTTGTTGGGTTCCCTACCGAAGAACTCTTTGACTGCCTGTTGAACCTTGGGCATTCTGGTCATACCACCGACGAGGATGACTTCTTTGATGTTTTTCTTATCGACTTTGGCATCTTTTAGGGCCAGTTCACAGGGCTTGATCGTTTTTTTGATGAGGTCGTCAACGAGTTCTTCGAGTTTGGCGCGGGTCAACTTCATTGTCAGATGGAGAGGCTGACCCTCTTTGCTCTGAGTAATGAAGGGCTGGTTGATTTCGCTTTCGGTGGCCGAAGACAACTCGATCTTGGCTTTTTCAGCCGCGTCTTTAATTCGTTGAAGCGCTTGCTTGTCGGCAGACAGGTCGACACCGTTTTCTTTTTTGAAGTCGTCGAGAATCCATTCCATAAGGAGGTGATCAAAGTCGTCGCCGCCGAGGAAGGTGTCGCCGTTGGTGGCTTTGACCTCGAAAACACCGTCACCTAGTTCGAGAACGGAAACGTCGAAGGTACCGCCACCGAGGTCGTAAACGACGATGGTTTCGTTTTTGCCTTTGTCGAGACCGTAGGCGAGAGAGGCAGCGGTCGGTTCGTTGATAATTCTTTTGACATCCAAACCGGCAATTTCTCCGGCCTGCTTGGTCGCCTGGCGCTGAGAATCGTCGAAATAGGCGGGAACGGTAATGACGGCTTCGGTGACTTTTTGACCGAGGTAGGCTTCGGCGTCGGCCTTCGCTTTTTGGAGGATTTTGGCGGAGATTTCCTGAGGCGTGTAAACCTTGTCGCCCACTTTGACGTCGGCCAGGCCATTTTTACCCTTGACGACTTCAAAGGAGACGTGCTTGGTAACCTTTTTGACATTTTCAGAATCATAGCGTTGACCCATCAGACGCTTGATGGAAAAAATGGTGTTTTTAGGATTAAGAACCATCTGACGCTTGGCGACATCGCCAACCAAACCCTTGACCGGTTCGACAATCGAGGGAAAGATATTTTTCCCTTCGGCGGTCGGAATAATTTTGGGTTTGCCGCCTTCCATAACGGCGACGGCGCTAAAGGTGGTGCCGAGATCGATACCAATGATTTTTCCCATATGTTTTTATTTTAGTAAATATTAATGACTATTGGGTTTCACCTCGGAGGAGTCCCGAGTACGGTCCACCATCCGAGGAGAAACGGTGACAGGAGCAACCTCGCCGGAGCCGACCTCGACTTTGGCGGGGCGGAGAATCTTATCGTATAAATGATAACCCTTGGAGGCGGTTTTGACCACCTTGTCTTTGGGGCCGGCAACCACTTCGGCGCAATCCATGGTCGCCGGGTCAAAATCGGCATTATCGGAGTCGATAACGGAAAGACCTTCAGAGGCGAGAACCTGATGGAAAGTTTTTAGGACGTGACCGAGACCGGCGTCTTTGAGGTGATTTTGGGCCCGCTCCAGGTCGTCAATAACGGGCAGAATTTTGGCGAGTAGGACTTCGTTGGCAAATTTGGCGAGCAACGACCTTTGGGCTTCATGGCGCTTTTCCTGGTTCTGGTAGTCGGCCAAGGCGCGTTTGAATTTATCGTCCAAAAGGGCAACCTGTTCTTTAAGTGATTTGGTTTTTACCATGTTTCGGCGATTTGATTAACAAGATTGGCGACGTAACGAACGAGGGGTAAGTTGTGATCGTAAGACTGACGGCTGGGACCAATGATGCCCATTTGACCGCGGCGGTCCCCGATCTGAACATCGGCAAAAAGACAACCGACCGGTTCGAAAATGTCGATACCCAGGTCGCGGCCAATGAGAAGGTGGATGGGTTGAGTGCCAAGGACCCGGGCGAAAATTTCAGTCAGACGATTACTATGGTCAAGCATGTCAAAAACTTCACGGGCGAGATCGATATCAAAAAATTCGCGGGCGAGAAGCAGATTAGCGTAACCGGAGTGGTAGGTGTGGTTGCGGTCAAGGGTGGCGAAAGAAAGAGATTTGGTGCGCTCGGCGAGAACACGGACGGCCTCGCGGAGAAGATCATCGGGGTTGCTGCGGTAGTCCCAGACATTCTCCTTGACTGCTACTTGTTCGGCAACGGAGAGATCGCGTTCTTTCATCAAGTCGTTGACATAAAACTTGATGGCGGTACTGGTCGGAATGCGGCCGGAGGAGGAGTGGGGCTGGGCGAGAAAACCCTTGTCCTCAAGAGCCGCCATTTCGTTGCGCAGAGTGGCCGGGGAAACACCGAGACGGTATTTGTTTTCGAGGGTAACACTGCCGACCGGTTCGGCAGTGGCGGTGTATTCCTCAATGATGGCTTTAATGATGGCCGTTTGACGAGCGGAAAGGTCCATATTAGCAGTAGAATAGCACGAGTGATAATGGGTGTCAAGGTTGACCGCCGGCTATGCTAAAGTTGAAGAGAGATGAGATTCAAGTGGCGCCAGTTTTTACCGCTGATCGTCGGCCTGGTTGGAATTGTAGTAATAGTGATTGTGATTCCGGCGGCGGTGCGCTATGTGGGGAGGGCGGCCGGTTTTCCGGCTAACTTGGTGGTTGATTATGACGGAGTCCTGGGGCAAATGCCAACTCCATGGCGGAATTTAGCGCAGGGGGGTGAAGAGCCGAAGGCAATGCTGGGTAATGTGACTAACGAAATCAAAGCCTTGCGGCCGGAATACATCCGCCTGGACCACATCTATGATGCTTTTAAGGTGGTCAGCAAAGAGGGCGGGCAAGTGCGCTATGACTGGAGCGGCTTGGACATCGCGGTAAACGAAATCCTGGCGACGGGCGCGAAACCAATGTTATCGCTCTCCTATATGCCGCCGGCGATATCACGGGGGGACATTATTGATTTACCAACCAACTGGAACGACTGGGGTCAGGTGGTTAGAGCGACGGTTGAACACTACTCTGGGAGGGGTAATCGCAACATCAGTGGTGTGATCTATGAGGTTTGGAATGAACCGGATTTGTTTGGCAGCTATAAAACTTACGGCGATAAGAACTATCTGACAATGTATGAAGTATCCTCGAGGGCGGCCCAGGGTGCAACAAATGTTAATGCTTTTGAAATTGGCGGACCGGCAACGACCGGGCTATATCAAAATTGGGAGGAGCGGCTAATCAAGTTTGTTGACGAAAAAAACCTACGCTTGGATTTTCTAAGTTGGCATCGCTATGACACCGATCTAACCCAATTTGAAGAAGATGTCGACCGGGCGCGGAGTTGGGCGGAAAAAATTCCGGCGCTGGTTAACCTGAAGTTTTATATTACCGAGTGGGGCCATAATAGCGAGAATGATCCGGGCTACGACGGTAAATTTGGGGCGATCCACACCATTGCCGCCAGCCGGGTAATGATGGCGAAGGTCCAGCGGGCGTTTGTTTTCGAAATTAAGGACGGGCCAGGAAACGAGAAGTATTGGAGCCGCTGGGGGCTATTGACCCACGAAAAATTCGGGGCACCGGAAAAGAAACCCCGCTACAAGGCGCTTGAACTTTTAAATACTTTGGGGCCGTTTCGCATCAGTCTGGCGGGGGAAGGCAGTTGGGTAAAGGGAATTGCCAGTACGGATGAAGCGGGAGATATAAAACTGATGGTCGTCAATTATGATGCGAGCGGAAAACACTCAGAATCGGTGCCGATTACTTTTGAGAATTTGCCGAACGGGAATTTCAAATTTACCAGGCGGGATTTTCTGGGCGGGACGCGGACAACACCGGTGGCGACGACTGCGGCGACCTGGCGAACGGTCGAGTATTTCGTACCCAATTCTGCAGCCATGATAACGTTAGACTTCTAGATGTGCGGCGACCTGCCCGCAATCGCTGTAGCGATAGCTACTGCAGGCGGGTGATTACCTTGGATTTTTAGATGTAAAAAAACTCAGATTTGAAATAATTTTTTTAGCTTTCTTCTCACTTCCAATACTTTATTTTTAGACAAGACGCCAATTTCACCTCTTAGGCTTGAGGATTCGAAATTCGTCAATTTAAAAAGTCTGATTGTTGATTTCTTGGTAAGTCCTGTTCCCTTTAGCTTATCCAAAACAACATCTCCATCTAACGACCGAACTTCTCTTGAAGTAATATAAGCGGCTATTATTGTTCCATATCTGCCTTGTGGTGGACTTAATTGCAACACGGGTCTACTCTTTTGGCTCAAGTTTTCCGTAAACGGAAAATCCGCCAGAAAAATTTTGTACATTTTTAGAATTTAACCGGTTTTAATTTACTCTCGTCCCAGAAAGGTTCTTCGTCCCCTTCTTCGTCCAAACTCCATACCCTGGCGGTATTCGCCATCATTTCTTTCACGGTGGGATTACTGTCATCATACTTTGCCCTACGCGATTTTACCGCCTGAGCTCCCACAGTCACTTTCACAATCTCTGCGTCGGTAAGAGTCGGATATTCCATCATCCGCAAATAATCAATCTCCTTCTTTAAATCTGCTGTCACTGTCAGTCTTATCGTGTTCATAGTAAACATTATCTATCCAAAAATGACAATTGTCAAGGCCGCCATGGCTTACCCGGCTGGTGCGGGCGGGCTACAGGGTCCAACCCTGAAGTGCTGGCGGACGGTCGAGTATTTCGTACCCAACAGCGCGACAATGATTACCTTGGATTTTTAATCAGTGATTTCGACTGTAGAAGTGATTTCGATTCCCTGGAAAAACGTTTTCCTGGTTGTGGTTGGCTTAAAGTGTTTATCCCGATCGAGCATCATGATCATCTTCCAGTCATCGAGCGTTATCTCCCGCTCTCCATAAATAGATTGGATGTAAATATCCTCCCGCAACAGGGCTAGGTGTGGTATCCCCGCTGCCCAGTAGAAGACGGGCCTGTAGTCAATACCGTTAAGGTTGAGTGTTCCGATACAAAATGATATTTGACCGTCATTTTCAGGAAAGCTTTCAATAGAGGCGATCCCAAGACATTTTTCTCCGATAGCAAAATGGACTTCGGCTCTCTCACATGTTTTAACCATATTACGCATATTACAGGCTAGTGTTCTTCTTTGCAAGCATGCTCTGGTGGTGGGTGATGAGGAGAGTAGACACCCGGCAGGCAAACTGCCGGGTGTCTATTTGGGATCTAACTACTGATTGCCTCAATGACTTTCAGCGCCAAGTCGGCGTCGCCTTTGAGTACTTTCAGTAGCGCCTCGGTTTTCTTGAGATAGTGCCGACGCACGTCATCAGGGCTGTCCCAAGAAGAGAAGTGCCACGGACAATCGCCATCAGACTCGTGACTTCCTGCATTGCAATAGTGCTGATGCAGTAGCTCAGCGACCGCCTTCTCATTTGTCGACAGTTTACGACGACGGACAGTGATGGTTGGTTTTGGCACTGACGCCTCATTTTTTAAAGTCCGGCGGGCCTTCGGTGTATCCTTTTTCCTGCATTCCGGCTGTCCATGGGGATAGAGAATTTCTTGTCGAGTCTTGCCACCAATTAGCGACATGGTTGTCTCCTTTGTTAAAGTCCTTTAGCCCAAGCGTATTGTACACTTGAGCCGGTTTTTACATGATATGGGTATTTATGGCTGATAAAGGTATGGTTAAACAGCTCGAAGAGTTACTTGAACCAATCAAGAAATCGTTGGGGGGCAATTAACACCAGACTTGATGGCGTAGATGGGAGGTTGGTTGGAATAAATAAGAGGTTGGATGGCGTTGATGAGAAGTTGAGACAACACACTGAATCACTGATCAATATCGGGGATACGATAAAAATATATGGCGATATGTATCAAATTAACGCCTAGTCGTTATTCTTGGCCGGCGCGGTCCCGTGGGCATACGCGGGATCTACGCTTCGCTCCGAACGGCGGCGAGGAAGGCTTCCTGAGGGAGGGCGACCTGGCCCATCATTTTCATTCTTTCTTTGCCTTTTTTCTGTTTTTCGAGCAGTTTCCGATTCCGGGACATATCACCACCGTGGAGCTTGGCCTCGACGTCTTTGCGGTAGGACTTGATGTCCTCGCGGGCGATGACTTCGCCACCGATGGCGACCTGAATGGGAATCTCAAATTGCTGGCGGGGAATGGCTTCCTTGAGGCGTTTGGCCAGAGCCAGGGCGCGGGGGCGAGCTTGACTGCGCAGACAAATAGTGGCCAGGGGTGGGGCTTCTTCGTGGTTGAGGAGGACCGTCAGTTTTACTAAGTCGGCCTCTTGCCAGCCGACGGGCTCGTAGTTAACTGAGGCAAAACCGGAAGAGGCGCTTTTGAGGCGATCGTGGAGAGAGGTAATGACCTCGATCATGGGAATGGTATAGGAGAGTTCGACCAACCGGTCAAGATAGACCATATCGATCAGGGTACCGCGGAGGAGCTGACAAACATCGAGGACGGCGCCAAGATAATCCGGTGAGACGACAATTTCGACGCGGGCGACGGGTTCTTTGGTGGTCGCGACAAAAGCGGGATCGGGAAATTCATTGGGGGTGTTGAAGGTGATTTCTTCGCCGCGGCGGCTAACCGCCCGGTACTCGACACTGGGCGAGGTGGAAATGACGGGCAGATTAAACTCGCGCTCAAGCCGCTCGCTGACGACCTCGGCGTGAAGCAGACCAAGGAAGCCGACGCGAACACCCTGGCCGAGAACGAGGGACTTGATCGGTTTGGTTTCCAGGGCGGCGTCATTGAGTTTCAATTTGGCCAGGGCGTCAAGCAAATCCTGATAGGCGGCATTATCAATGGGGAAGACATCGAAATAGACGTTGGGTTTGATATGGCGAAAACCGGGTAGGGCGGGCGCTGTCTGGTCGTGGGCCAGGGTAATGGTGTCGCCCACCAGAACCCGGCGGATATCTTTTTGGCCGGTGACCAGATAACCAACCGAACCGGCGGTTAGGTCAGCCTTGGCAATTCGGTCCGGAGATAAGATACCGATTTCGGTGGGGGTAAAGGTTTCCTTGGTGGAAATGGACCGCAACTGATCCTTGGCCGTGATGGCCCCCGAGAAAAGCCGGACAAAGGCGATGACGCCTAAGTGGGGATGGAAAAAAGAATTAAAAATCAGGGCCTGGAGGTGGTCAGCCGTGGTTTCACG
>Ga0209322_10000495_pt1 | contig 23087 bp, 20 predicted proteins | sample Rifsed19ft1_FD_184013 | JGI IMG/M metagenome (GOLD analysis project Ga0209322, IMG submission 184013) | Soil microbial communities from Rifle, Colorado, USA - sediment 19ft 1 (version 2) | ecosystem: Environmental > Terrestrial > Deep subsurface > Rock core/Sediment | place: Rifle, Colorado... | reverse complement strand
TCCACGACCACGATGTCTTCCCGGATGTTGTCTAAAATCAAAGAGAAAAACCCGGAATCTTTCTCCAGTTCCCGACCCCCTTCCATGCATGATTTTACCCGCAGCCTGTCCTTGTGGTTCTTTTCGGAAAAATAAGCAATAAACCTTACGCAATCTCATGGCCATCTGCTGGAAGAAGTGCTACTACCCGACGCGTCAGGGTGCGGAATACGGCTCATTTGTGGCTCGCGGAGACAGGGTTGGGATTAAAGAACGTATTGATGTTATCCGATATACGTATCGAGAACTGCTCGCGAGGGAAGCCATGGACACGCAACGGAAAGAGACAATTCTGGTAATCGACGACGAGCCGGTTGTGGTGGAGGTTTTAAGGGGACTCCTCTCAAAAGAGGGTTTCGAAGTCGAGTCGGCCCCTGACGGCCTCGAGGGGCTGTCACGAGCGAAAGAGATTCGACCGGATCTCATTCTTCTGGACATTTCCATGCCGAAAATGAACGGCTTGGAGACATGCCGAAGGTTAAAAGACGGGAACGGCACCCGCGGCATCCCCGTCGTGATGTTTACCGCCCAGGCCGACAGGGACTCGAGGATCACGGCGCTCAAGGCGGGGGCGAACGATTTCTTAAGCAAGCCCGTCGACAATACGGAACTCGTGGTCCGGGTCAACAACCTGCTGAAAGCAAAAAAATACCAGGATTTCCTGGAATCTCACAGCCAAGTCCTGGAAGAGCAAGTCGAGGAAAGAACGAAGCAGCTTCGAGAAGCATTGCTCGACACGGTACACCGGCTGACGCTTGCCGCGGAGTACCGGGATGAGGACACCTACACCCATATCAAGCGGGTCAGCGAATACACCAAGGTTATTGCCAAGGAGTTGGGTGTCCCCCCGGAACAAGCCGGTATCATGTTTTACGCCGCCCCCATGCACGACATCGGGAAAGTCGGCGTACCGGATTCCATTCTTCTCAAGCCGGGCAAACTGACCCCGCAGGAATTCGAGATCATGAAGACGCACACCACCATCGGGGCAAGGATCCTCAAGGTATCCGATAGCCCTTTCCTCAAGTCCGCAGAGATATTCGCGTTGTCCCACCACGAAAGATGGGATGGGAAAGGGTATCCTCTGGGGTTGAAGGGGGAGGAGATCCCGATCGAAGGGCGGATCATGAACATCATCGACCAGTTCGATGCCTTGCGGAGTAAACGTCCCTACAAACCTCCCATCGACCATGAAACGGCCGTGAAGATCATCACCAAGGGCAACGGCAGGACCACGCCCGATCACTTCGACCCGGAGATCCTGGGTCTTTTCAAGAAGAACTCCGACACGTTCCGGGAAATTTTCGACATGTATAAGGAATAACGTGCGGAAGGTGCGCAAAGGTTGCTGCGATCTCCCGCACCCTGCTATGCTATCTTAGGCTGCCTGCGGTAACGGTTCCACAGGAAAGAGGCGATCCCTATGCGAGTTCGGCACTTCCACGTCCGCCCGAACATTCCCCAGGAACTGCTCCCGCTCGTCGATCTGGCGAGGAACCTGTGGTTCTCCTGGAACTGGGACGCGGTGCAGCTGTTCATCCGCCTGAATACGCAGCTCTGGGAGAGGTCCTACCAGAACCCGATCCTGATGCTCGGTTCCCTCACGCAGGCCGAGCTGGAAGCCGCCGCGCGCGACGAAAGCTTCGTCGCCAACTTGAGGCACGTGCATGAAAACTTCACCCGCTACCTCCAGACCCCGGGCTGGTTCCGGGAAACGCACGGCGGAGAGAAGGATTTCCTCGCGGCATACTTCTCCTGCGAGTTCGGGATCGACGAGGCGCTTCCCATTTACTCGGGGGGCCTGGGCCTGCTCTCCGGGGACCACCTGAAATCGGCCTCCGACCTGGGGCTGCCGCTCGTCGGGGTGGGGCTCCTGTATCAGAAGGGATATTTCCGGCAGCGGCTGAACCTCGACGGCTGGCAGCAGGAGCTGTACCCCGACAACGACTGGTACAACATGCCGGTCGCCCTGGAGCGCGGGCCGGACGGGAAGCAGATTTTTATCGAGGTGCCGATGGCCGGCGAGAAGGTCAATGCGCGGATCTGGCGCGTCCAGATCGGCCGGACGCCCCTGTACCTGCTCGACAGCAACGTAAAGGGCAACTCTCCCCGCATGCGGGAGATCACCTCGACGCTCTACGGAGGGGACCGGGAGATGCGGATCCGCCAGGAGATCCTCCTCGGGATGGGCGGCGTGCAGGCGCTGCGGGCGCTGGGGCTTTCCCCGACGGTCTATCACATGAACGAAGGCCACTCGGCGTTCCTTGCGCTCGAGCGGATCCGTACACTGATGGCGGAGCACGGGTTGTCGTTCCCCGAGGCGCGGGAACAGGTGTTCGCTTCCAATGTCTTCACCACCCACACCCCCGTCCCGGCGGGAAACGAATTGTTTTCGACGGACCTCGTCCGGAAGTATCTCCAGCCGGTGGCGGAGGAGATGAAGCTCCCGTGGCAGGAATTCCTCGGCCTGGGGCAATTGGCGTCGAGCCGGTCCCCCGACTTCGGAATGACGGTATTGGCGTTGCGGATCGCCGCCTTCACGAACGGGGTGTCCCGCCTGCATGCGGAAACTTCACGGAAAATGTGGCGCGACCTGTGGCCCAACCTGCCCGAATCCGAGATCCCCATCCGCGGCATCACCAACGGGATCCACACCCGGACTTGGCTCAGCCACGAGGTGGGGGAGCTCTTCCTCCGCTACATGGGCCCCCGCTTCAGCGAGAAGCCGGCCGATCCCTCGGTCTGGGAGCGCGTGGACGCCATCCCCGACGGCGAGCTCTGGCGGATCCACCAGGCGCGCAGGGATCGGCTCGTCTTTTTCGTCCGGAAGCGGCTGAAAGGGCAGCTTCAGCGGCAGGGGGCGGGCCCGGCAGCGCAGCGGGCCGCCGAGGAGGTGCTCTCGCCCGAGGACCTCACCATCGGCTTCTCGCGGCGGTTCGCCACCTACAAGCGCGCAAGCCTTCTTTTCCGGCAGCCGGAGCGGCTGATCCGGCTGCTGACCAACCCGGAGCGCCCGGTCCAGATCCTTTTCGCCGGGAAGGCCCACCCGCAGGACCATCCCGCCAAGGAGATCATCAAGTCGGTCATCCACTTCGCGTCGGACCCCCGCCTCCTGGGGCGGCTGGTGTTCATCGAGGATTACGACATCAACGTGGCAAGGTACATGGTGCAGGGCGTGGATGTCTGGCTCAACACCCCCAGACGTCCTCTCGAGGCTTCGGGGACGAGCGGGATGAAGGCCGCGGCGAACGGGGCGCTCAACGTCTCCGTGCTGGACGGCTGGTGGTGCGAGGGCCACGCGCTCGATACGGGGTGGGCGATCGGAAGCGGCGAGGTGTATGACGACCCGGAAGGGCAGGACCACATCGAGTGCGAGGCGCTCTTCAACCTGCTCGAGCAGGAGATCGTCCCCCTGTTCTACGAGCGGGACAAGGCCGGGCTGCCGCGCGAGTGGATTTCCATGATGAAGTCGTCGATGCGGAAACTGGGCGCCTACTTCAACACCAATCGGATGGTCCAGGAATACGTGGAAAACTGCTACCTGCCGGCGCACCGGGCGGGGGCGCGGCTGAAGGAGAACGGTTTCGCGGCGGCCAGGGCGCTTTCGTCCTGGCGGGCGCGCGTCACCGCCGACTGGTCCCGGCTGTGGCTCCAGATCGAGGACATCCGGAAGGAGAGGGAGATCCCGGTGGGCGCGGCATTCGGAGTCGCCGTGCGCGCGAATCTGGGATCGCTGTCCCCGGAGGACGTTTCCGTGGAGATCTGCCACGGTTTGCTCGACCCGTCGGGGGAGATCCGGGACGGGGCGATCGTCCGGGCGCGTCACGAGAGCCGGGACGGGGGCGGGGACATCTTCCGCGCGGAAATCCCGTGCGGGGTCACCGGGCGCTACGGCTACATGGCGAGGATCCTTCCGCGGCACCCCGACCTGGTGAATCCGTTCACGCCGCTGCTTTTGACCTGGGAATAAGACGGACCGGATCCCTTAGCCGGCTGGTTCGGTCCGCTTCGGCGGCTTGGGCGGTTTTACCGTCGAAACGAGGATCGCCGCAAGGAGCGCAAGCAGCGCAGCGATGCGGAAAGCCGTCGCGTAGCTCTCCGTAGCGTCGAAGAGTTTCCCGCCCACCATCGGCCCGATGATCCCGGCGGTTCCCCAGGCGGTCACCACGACGCCGTAATTGTTCCCCAGGTTGCGCACCCCGAAATAGTCCGCCGTCGCGGAAGGGAAGACGGCCAGCTGGGACCCGTAGCAATACCCGATCAGGAACACCGACCCGAAGAGGAAAAGGCGCGTTTCGACTTCCGTCTCGAGGAAGAGCAGAAGCGCCGTCACCCCCATGACGAGGGCGAGCGTCCTCGTCCGTCCGAAGTGGTCGGACATCCATCCCGAACCGATCCGGCCGCACCCGTTCCCGACGGACAGGATCCCGACCGCGATGGCCGCGTCCGGGCGGGAGAACCCGGCCCCCTGGGCGAAGGCGGCAAGGTGCCCGATGACCATCAGCCCCGCCGTGGTCCCCAGCGCGTAGGCGGGCCACATCCGCAGGAACGTCCCGGTGCGCATCATTTCGAGGGGCGCGTACTCGTGGAGGGTGCGGTACCCGCCCTCCCCCGGGGGAGGGGCTGTCCAACCTCCGGGGCGCCACCCCTCGGGGGGATTTCGAAGGAAGAACGACCCGGCGACGGTGACAAAGAAAAACCCCGTCCCCAGGATGGCGAAGGTCGGCCTCCACCCGTACCAGTGGATGAGAAGCCCCGACAGCGGAGCGATCAGCGCCCCCCCCGCCCCGTAGCCCATCACCATGAGGCCCGTCACGAGCCCCCTCTTGTCGGGAAACCACTTCATCCCGACGGCGAGCGGGCAGGTGTATCCGACTCCGCTGGCAAAGCCGACCAGGACGCCGTAGAAGACGTACAGCCACCAGAGGGAATGGGTATACTGCGAGAGGAAGACCCCCGCCGAAAAAAGGAGCGCGCCGGACAGAGCGACGGGCGCCGGGCCTTTCCGGTCCTGCCAGCGCCCCCCGATCAGGACGCCCGTCGCGATGCAGGCGATGGAGAGGGTGAAGGCGACCGACACCTCGGCACGCGTCCAGCCGAACTCCTTCTGAAGGGGGCCGAGGAAGACGCTCCAGGCATACGCGGCGCCGAAGCAGAGGTTCATCGCGACGCCGCCCGCCACGCGGAGCCAGCGATTCAGTGCGCGCGGCCGGTTCGCGGTCACCTGCCCCGGCTCCATCCGTAGATTTCCGCACAGCGTTCCGGCGGCATCCCCAGGAAATAGGCCAGTCGCAGTCCCCACATCAGCAGGATGGTCCGCCCCGGCCCGAAGGCCTCCCACCGTCTGCCCGAAGTCGTGATCCGGGCGGGAAGCAGGAGGGTCTTCCCGCTGCGGGTGAGCCGGCGGGAAAATTCCACGTCTTCCATGAGGGGGATCTCCGGGAATCCGCCGATCGCCTCGAAAGCATCCCTCCGCGCGAAGATCCCCTGATCGCCCGTGTAGGCGTGAAAAAGCATCGAGCGGACGCCGATCATCCTTCCGGTCAGCCGGAGAATCGCCCTGAGGTAGGCGGAAGCGGACGGAGAGACGGACAATCTCACGGAAAACGCCCCCCCGAGAAATTCCCCGTGCCGGACGGCCGTCCGAATGGCGGCAACGGACCCAGGGGGGAGCACGGTATCCGCATGAAGGAAGAGCAGGATGTCCCCCGAGGAGGCGCGAACCCCCGCGTTCATCTGGGCCGCCCTTCCCGGTGGATGGCGGAGCACGATATCCGCCAGCGGGCGCGCGATTTCGACGGTGCGGTCGGCGCTGCCCCCGTCGACCACGATCACCTCGTCCGCACCGGCTTCGCGGCCGGACCGTATCGCCGCCGGCAGCGATGCCTCCTCGTTCAGCGCGGCGATGATCACGGATACCGTCATTCGCCCATCACGGGAGTTCCGCCGCGCCCCGGCCTTTCCGGATGCGCTGGATGGTCCCGGGCAGCAAGAAGGAAAGGACGAGCAGCATGGCGGGAACGAGAATGTTCGCCTGGAGAAGATCGGCCGGGCCGCGGAAGGTGGCCACGATCTCCCTCAGGTTTCCGAAGAAGAAGGAGACGATTGCGATGGCCGGGAGGATCCCCAGGAAGGTCCCCCAGAAGTAATCCGGGAACCGGATCCGCGTGGCCCCGGCGCCGTAGTTGAGGACGATGAAAGGGAACCAGAAAATGCGCAGGTAGAAGATGACCGAAAAGCCGTGCTCTCCGGCCTTCCGGTCCAGATTCGACAGTTTTCCGCTCAGGAATCGTTCCGCGAAGTCGCGCAGGAAGTAGCGGCCCAGCAAGAAAGAGGCGGACGCCCCGGCCAGGGCCCCGAGGAGGCTGCACACCGTCCCTAGGTACTTCCCGAAGATCAGCGCCCCGGCCGCCGTGAACGGCGTCGCGGGAAGAGCCAGCACGCCGATCCCATAGAGCAGGACGAAAACGGCGGGCCCGAAGGCCCCCGCCGCGCGGACGAAATGGTCGATCCGCGCCACCAGCTCTTTCCTTCCCTCCGGGGAGAGGAAGAGGCCTCCGAAGGGAGTCAGGAAGAGCACGTAGCCCGCGAGTCCCGCAAAGAGAAGGAAGATGGTGATTTTCAGGAAGTTTATTTTATGGACGGGCAAACGCTGCTCCTTCGCGGAATGTCCCTATCTTACGGGACGGCGAAATCGAAAGGAAGGCGGGATTCCTCATTAACCCGTTGAATGGACGACCCCCCCCACTTACAATGAAGGGAAACCCGGGGGACATCAGGAAGGGGAGGAGGATGCGAAGAGACCGGTTTGCGAAGGTGGTGTCGCTCCTGCTTGTGGTATCGGTGGGATGGTTGGCATCGGGCTGCTTCGGGAAGTTCCAGTTGACGCGGATGTTGCACGAGGCGAACCAGTCGGTGGAGGACAAATACCTCCGCAGCGCGGTGACCTGGCTCTTCGTGATCCCCTACGCGCTCACCGGTGTCCTGGATATCTTCATCTTCAACCTGATCGAGTTCTGGTCGGGCGAGAACCCGATTGCGGAAGGACCGTCGACGAAGGTGGTTGCATGGGGGGATGAGACGGTGACGATGACGCTCGCCAGGGAAGGCGGCACGACCCTCGCAACCATCGAACGGCGCAAGGGCGGGGCGCTCCTCTCCACGCTGGCCATCCGCGACGACGGGAAGGGCTCCGTGAGCTCCGAAATGGTTGCGCCGGGCAAGGAGACGGTGCGGTCGACCGCGGCCATGTTGCCGGACGGGTCGGTGGAAGTGGTCACTCTTTCACGCCTGGGGGTGAAGACGGAGAGGCACCCGGCATCCGCAGTGGAAACGGTTCTTGTGCGGACGGCGCGGATCGCAGGCGAAGTGCGCCAGGCCCTGTCGGGCGCCCCGGGACCGGGGTCTCCGGCCTCGCCCGCACGGGTCCCCAAGGGGGACATTCCTATCTCAAGTTCCACGTTGAGGAGTGTCCCCCCCCAAAGTTGAGGAGTATCCCCACAGAGTTAGAAGGGGGGTTCCCTTCACTGAATGGCCCCCGGCGGAACACCTCCGGGGGCCGGATTTTTTGGAGGAAGTCATGCGGTTCCCTCGCCTGTCGATCGCCGACCGGGGGCTTCAGTTCAAGCTCACCATGGTCATGCTGATCCTTCTGGCGTGCTCCATGGGGTCGGTCTTCATTCCTTATTACTTCGGCCGGGAAAGCCTGAAACTCGATCTCGAGGACAGCTTCCTGGAACTCTCCAACGCGATCCGCGTGAGCATCGACCAGTTGACCGCCCCTGCGGCCTCCGAGGAGGACCGGCTCCGCGGATATGTCGAGTCCCTGAAAAAGACGGGGATCCGCGAGGTGTCCATCGTCGGAGAGGACATGGGAATCATCGACAGCACCGACCCCGGGAAGATCGGCAAGATGTCCCGGATCAAGCTTCCCCCGGAGAAGCTCGTCATCAACGCCACCTTCGGAGAGGAATCGCCGGGAGGGCGGTCGAAGGACCTCGTGATCCCCGTCACGGTGGGGGGCGACACGATGGGGTATATCCACGTCCGCATGCGGATCGAGGACTTTACGGAGACCATCCGGAAGAACCTGTATCTCCGGTTCTTCAGCACCCTGCTCATCTTCTCCTTCGGGCTCGTGCTGGCGGTCAGCATCTCCTCCCATTACGTCCGGCCGGTGGAGGAACTGGCGCACGCCGCCGAGAAGGTGGCGGCCGGCGACCTGTCCCAGGAGCTGCCGGTGCACGGGAAGGACGAGGTGGGGCGGCTCACGCGGGTGTTCAACGAGATGATCGCCAGGCTGCGCCAGAACCGGGAGCTGGAGGAGAAGGTGCGCGAGACCCAGTACCTGATCCAGCTCGGGCGCCTTTCCTCCGGCGTCGCCCACGAGATCCGCAATCCCCTGAACTTCATCGCGCTGGCGATCGACCATCTCGGCGTGCTGTCCGGCAGCGGCACCCCGGAGGCGGCAAAGGAAAAGGCCCAGATCATCGGGCGGATCAAGGAGGAGATCCAGAGGCTGAACGAACTGGTCACCAACTTCGTCACGTACGGCCGTCCCCAGGCGCCTTCGCTGGCGGAGGTGCAGTTGCCCGAAATCGTCGAGAGCGTGCTCCGGGTGGCGGATGGGCGGCTCCGGACGCAACGGATCCGGTGCCGGCGCGATTTCCGGATCGGGCCGCCGGTCCAGGCGGATCCCGACATGATCCGGCGCGCCGTGCTGAACATCGTGGGAAACGCGATCGACGCGATGCCCAACGGCGGCGAACTGCACCTCTCGGCCGGCCCGCGGGAGGAAGGCGGGTACGAGCTCGTGATCGGCGACACCGGGCCGGGAATCGCCGAGGAAAATCGCGACAAGATCTTCCAGCCGTACTTCACCACGAAGCCGTCGGGCCTGGGGCTCGGGCTGGATCTCACGCGGAAGATCGTGGAAGCGCACGGGGGGAAAATCGTGGTAGATTCGCAACCGGGGAAGGGCACCAGGATCCACATCCTCCTGCCTGGGGAGCCCGCGGGGTGAGAGCGTGAAGGGAACGATCCTCGTTGTCGACGACGAGCGGAACCAGCGGGAGATCCTGGGCTCGATTCTCAAAAGCGAAGGATACTCTCCCCTTCTCGCCGGGAGCGGGGCGGAGGCCCTGCGGGCCCTTGAGCGGGAGCCGGTCGACCTCGTGCTCACCGACCTCGTCATGCCGGGGATGACGGGGGAGGAGCTGATCGATGCGGTCCATGCCAGGAATCCGGGCGTGCCGATCCTCCTCACCAGCGCCTACGGGACGATCCAGACCGCCGTCGACGCGATCAAGAAAGGGGCCTACTACTATTTCGAGAAGCCGGTGGACCGCGCAAGGCTTCTCATCATCATCGAGCGGGCGATCGAGAACCTTCGCCTGCGGGAGTCGCACCGCGTCCTCTCGGAGAAGTTGTTCCCGGGGGCTCCCGCCATCATCGGGGATACTTCCGAAATCCGGGAGATCAAGCGAATCCTGCCGCGGATTGCAAAGAGCGAGGCTACGGTGCTCCTCCGAGGAGAGAGCGGAACCGGCAAGGAGGTGATCGCCCGGAACATCCACGCGTTGAGCGATCGTGCCCACGCCCCCTTCCTGGCGGTCAACTGCGCATCCCTGCCCGAAGCCCTCATCGAGAGCGAGCTCTTCGGGCACGAACGGGGAGCCTTCACCGGCGCCCACCGCCGGGAAATCGGCCTCTTCGAAGCAGCCGAAGGGGGGACGATCTTCCTCGACGAGATTTCCGAGGTAAAGCGGGGAATCCAGGCGAAGCTCCTCCGCGTGCTCCAGGACCGGGAGATCCGCCGATTGGGCGGGAAGGAGAATATCACGGCCAATGTCCGGATCATTGCGGCCACGAACCGGGAGCTGGAGGAGGCGGTCAAGGGCGGAAGGTTCGGAGCCGACCTGTTTTACCGTCTGAACATCCTGAAGCTGACCCTGCCGCCCCTGCGGGAGCGGATCTCGGACATCCCGGCGCTGGCGAAACATTTCCTGGACAAGCACGGCGAGAAGGGGGTTCCGCCCGTCCGGGAGATCACGAAGGACGCGATGCGGCTGATGATGTGTTATCCCTGGCCCGGGAACATACGGGAACTCTCCTCGGCGATCGAACGGGCGGTGGTCCTGGCCGAGGAGGGAATGATCACGCCCGCGGAACTTCCTCCCGAAGTCAGGGGCGAAAAGGAACCCTCTCCCACGGAACCGTCCATGTCTCACCAATACGAACTGCCACCCAGGGGGATCGATTTCGAGAAGATGGAGGAAAGCCTCCTCCGTCAGGCCGTGGAATTGTCCGGGGGGGTTAATACCCGGGGCGCCGAGCTCCTCCGGATGAGCTACAAAACCTATGTTTATCGCCTGAAGAAGTTCGGGATCATCCCGTCCTGACCCTTGTGCCCATTTGAGGAATCCGTTACCCATATGGGCAAAGAATCCGCCGGCTTATGGCCGGCACATGAAGAAACATTCCGTAATTATTAAGGAAATTCATGCAAAAAAGTTGGCACCTTTCTTGGATGTTCTTCTTTATCTCGTATCATAATCTCTCGGTAGGGAGGAAGGAAGATGAAGAAATTTTTCGCGTTGTTCGTAGCGGTGGCGTTCGCCCTGTCGCTTGCGGTCATGGCAGTTGCCGCCGAGGAGAAGAAGGCAGCCCCGGCACCGGCAGCCCCGGCGGCACCGGCAGCCCCGGCGAAGGCGGAGCCTGCGAAGGCAGCCCCGGCGGCACCGGCAGCCCCGATGAAGGCGGAGCCGATGAAGAAGGAAGCGGCCAAGAAGGCCAAGCCGAAGGTCGTCACGGGCACGATCGAGGCATTGGATGCGGCGGCGGGCACCTTCTCGGTGAAGGGGAAGAAGGAAACCGTGCAGCTGAAGGCCGGCGAGAAGGTGAAGCTGGACGGGTTCAAGTTGGGTGACAAGGTCACGGCAACCTACTCCGACGGCGTTGCCTCCAAGGTCGTAGCGGCGAAGAAGGCCGCGGCGAAGAAGGAAGCTCCGAAGGCGGAGCCCATGAAGAAGGAAATGGCACCGGCACCGGCAGCCCCGGCGAAGGCGGCCCCGGCACCGGCAGCCCCGGCCCCGGCAGCCCCGGCCCCGGCGCCCCCGGCGAAGAAGTAATCGCTTTTTTTCGGTAAGGACCGTCCCGCCCCACAAGGGCAGGGGCGCCCCGGGCAGGGGGACACAATCCCCCTGCCCATTTTTTTTGCACGCCGGGGAGCTCTCCTGATCCTCGGGGGGACATTCCTATCTCCACGCCAAGTGTCCCCCCAACTTGCTTGCATTGACTTTTCCTGGTGCCTTTGATAGACATTCCTTTGCTTCTCCCCCCAACAACCATGGAGGTGCTGCCGATGAGCCGAAAGATCAACTTCAACGCCGGACCCGCCACCCTTCCTCTTCCTGCGCTGGAGCGAGCCCGCGACGAATTGCTCGACTTCGCCGGGAGCGGCATGTCAGTGATGGAACACAGCCACCGAGGCAAGGAGTACGAGGCGGTCCATGACGAAGCCATCGCCCTTGTCCGGGAGCTCCTCGGCGTCCCGTCGGGCTACGAGGTCCTTCTGCTTCAGGGAGGGGCCACGTCGCTGTTCGCGGAGATTCCCATGAACCTCCTCGAGAAGGGGAAAACCGCCCAGTACCTCGTCACCGGCGCCTGGGGCGAGAAGGCTCTCGGCGAGGCGAAAATCGTATCGGCGCTGTTCGGCGCCAATTTGGCGGTCCAGAACATCGGCACCGGCGAAGGCAAGGAGAAGAGCTACACCCGCGTGCCGGCTCCCGCCGAGGTGAAGGTCGACCCCGGGGCCGCCTACCTGCACATCACCTCCAACGAGACCATCCACGGCGTGGAATTCAACGTCGACGGCTCCCGCGCCTTCCCCGGTACCGGCACCGTGCCCCTCGTCGCCGATATGTCGAGCGATTTTCTCTGGCGGTCCTTCGACATCACGAAGTTCGGCCTGGTCTACGCCGGCGCGCAGAAAAACATCGGCCCGTCGGGCGTGGTGGTCGTGGTGGTATCGAAGGAGCTTGTGGAGAAGGGGAGAAAGGACATCCCGAAGATCTTCCAGTTCCGCACCCACGCGGAGAACAGGTCCCTTTACAACACCCCCCCCACCTTCGGAATCTACATGGTCCGGAACGTCCTTTCCTGGCTCAAAGGGCAGGGCGGCCTGGCCAAGGCGGAAGAAGTGAACCGGAAGAAGGCGGCACGGCTCTACGGCGTCATCGACGCGAACTCCCGGTTCTTCCGGTCGCCGGTGGAGAGGGAGAGCCGGTCGGTGATGAACGTGGTCTTCCGGCTTCCTGGCGAGGACCTCGAGGCGGAGTTCATCGCGGAGGCCAAAAAGCGCGGCATGGTGGGGCTCAAGGGGCACCGCTCCGTGGGCGGAATCCGCGTTTCCATGTACAACGCCGCCTCCTACGAGTGGGTGAACACGCTCGCCGGGTTCATGGAGGAGTTCGCACGCGTGAAGCAGGGATAACAACCCTTCGAAAGGAGAGTGGCCCGCCATGAAAGTTCTGGCTCTCGACAACCTGCAGAAGGTCGGCATCGACGTCTTCGTCAAGGAGGGGATCGAGGTCGACGTGAAGAGCAAGATGACCCCGGAGGAGCTTGCAGCGGTCATCGACAACTACGACGGTATCGTGGTGCGTGGAGCCACGAAGGCCACCGCCGCGGCGTTCGAGAAGGTGTCCCGCACGAAGGTGATCGGCCGCGCGGGCAGCGGTACGGACAACATCGACAAGGTGGCGGCCACCAAGAAGGGTGTGGTGGTGATGAACACCCCGGGCGGCAACACCGTCACCACGGGCGAGCATGCCATCGCGATGCTGATGGCCCTGGCGCGCCAGCTCCCCCAGGCCACCGCCTCGATGAAGGAAGGGAAGTGGGAGAAGAGCAAGTTCATGGGGACGGAGCTCACCGACAAGGTCCTGGGCGTGGTCGGGATGGGGAACATCGGGAAGGTCGTCGCCGAGCGGGGCCTGGGTTTGAAAATGGTCGTACTGGGGGTCGACCCGTACGTGTCGAAGGACGACATGGCGCGGCTGGGCGTCGAGTACGTTACTCTCGACGAGCTGTATCGCCGGTCCGACTTCATCACCTTTCACACGCCCCTGACCCCCGAGACGAAGAACATGGTGAACGCTTCCTCGATCGAAAAGATGAAAAAGGGGGTTTTCCTCATCAACTGCGCCCGCGGGGCGCTGATCAACGAGGCCGACCTGCATGCGGCGCTGGAATCGGGAAAGGTCAAGGGCGCGGCGCTCGACGTCTACCCCGTCGAGCCCCCTCCGCCGGACACGCCGTACTTCAAGCACCCCAGCGTGATCCTCACGCCGCACCTTGGCGCCGCCACCACGGAGGCCCAGGAGAAAGTTGCGGTCCTCATCGCCGAGCAGATCTGCGACTTCCTGAAAAAAGGGACCATCCGCAACTCCGTCAACTTCCCGTCGGTCTCGGCCGAGCTTCTTCCGACCCTGAAGCCTTACCTGGAGCTGGGCGAGAAGCTGGGAGCCTTCCACGGCCAGATGCTCGATACCCCGCTGAAAGAGCTGAAGGTGGAGTACATCGGGGAGGTCGGAAAGCTGAGCACCGCTCCGGTGACCATCTCGATCCTGAAAGGATTGCTGCAGTACCAGACCGAGGAGGTCAACCTCGTCAACGCCCGCATGGTGGCCGAGGAGCGCGGCGTCAAGGTCACGGAGACCAAGGTCGCCCGGTCGGAGGAATACACGAGCCTGGTCCGCGTCCATGTCGTGACGGAGAAGGGCGACTCTTCCGTTGCGGGGACCGTCTTCGGCAAAGCCCCCCGCGTCGTGAGAATCAACTCCTTCCCGATCGAGGCGGACCTTTCGGGCGGGATCCTGATGCTGCAGAACCAGGACGTCCCCGGAGTCGTCGGACGGGTCGGGACGTTCCTGGGGGAGAAGGGGATCAACATCGCCGGCCTGCAACTGGGCCGGATGCAGGTCGGGGGGACCGCCGTTTCGCTGATCAGCGTCGATCACCCGGTTCCCGAGCCCGTCCTCAAGCAACTGAGCAAGCTTCCCAACATCACCGCCGCAAAATTTCTGACGTTCTAGGAAAGAGGCGACCTACTTGAAGAGCATCATCGTCATCGGCGCCCAGTGGGGCGACGAGGGAAAAGGGAAGATCGTCGACATCTACTCGGAGTTCGCCGACATCATCGTGCGGTCGACCGGGGGGAACAACGCCGGGCACACGCTGGTGGTCAAGGGGGAAAAGTTCGTCTTCCACCTGATCCCCTCCGGCATCCTGCACCCCGGGAAGAAGTGCGTCATCGCCAACGGCGTGGTCATAGACCCGAAGGTCCTGCTGACCGAGGTCGGCCGGCTCAAGGAGCGCGGCTACCTGAAGGACGACGCGCAGCTCAAGGTCGGGCTCCTCGCCAACATCATCCTGCCGTATCACATCGTGCTGGACCGCGTGCGCGAGGAGAAGCTGGGGAGCCGGAAGATCGGGACCACGGCGCGGGGGATCGGCCCCTGTTACGAGGACAAGATCGCACGGAACGGCATCCGGGCTTGCGACCTGGTCCATCCGGACACCTTCGCGGAGAAGCTCAAGGCCAATCTCGAGCCGAAGAACTTCCTCCTGAAAAACTACTACGAGGCCGAGGAGATCCCTTTCCAGTCAACCTTCGAGGAGTACCTGGGATACGGGGAGCGGCTGAAGCCCCATCTCATCGACACCTCGAGCTTCCTCAACGAGGAGATCAACCGGGGTGCGAAGGTCCTCTTCGAGGGGGCCCAGGGGACCCTGCTGGACATCGACCACGGGACCTACCCCTTCGTCACCTCCTCCAACACCACGGCGGGAGGGGCGTGCACGGGCTCCGGCGTTCCCCCGACGAAAATCAGCGGCGTCATCGGCGTCTCGAAGGCGTACGCCACCCGCGTGGGCGGCGGGCCGTTTCCGACGGAGCTGTTCGACGAGGAAGGGCAGCGGATCCGGGACCGGGGGAACGAGTACGGTTCCACGACGGGGCGTCCCCGCCGCTGCGGCTGGTTCGACGCTCCCGTGGTTCGTTACGCCCACCGTCTGAACGGCCTTTCCGGCCTTGCCCTCACCAAGCTCGACGTCCTTTCGGGGCTGCCGCGGATCAACATCTGCGTCGCTTACGAAATCGGCGGAACGAGACGGGACGAAGTGCCCCTCCTCCTCGCTGAATTCGAAGGGGTGAAACCCGTGTACGAGCAGGTGGAGGGGTGGAAGGAGGACCTCTCCGACGCGAAGGAGTTCGGCGACCTGCCGAAAGCGGCACAGAAATACGTGCGTCTGCTCGAAGAGGTGTCCGGCGTGGAGATTTCCCTGGTTTCCGTGGGGCCCGAGCGGAACCAGACGATCGTCCGCAGGAATCCGTTCCGGGCTTGACACTTCGCGCTGCCCGCCGTTAGCATGATGTGTTTCCGGGGAGCCCATAGCTCAGTTGGTAGAGCATCTGACTTTTAATCAGAGGGTCGCAGGTTCGATTCCTGCTGGGCTCACCAGAGCACTTCATCGCGTCCCCATCGTCTAGTCCGGCCAAGGACACCGCCCTTTCACGGCGGCGACGCCGGTTCAAATCCGGCTGGGGACGCCATCAATAATAAAGGGGTTTCTTGCGGATTACCCTGGTTTTCAGAACGGTGTTTTCTGGACGGTTTTTTTTCTTCCCTCGGTTGTGTCCTTCCCTCTGTTGTTGTGGTAACACAGGATTCGTGTTACACTCAATATGCGTAGATGGGAAAGGAGGGAGAAGAACATGGCTCGAAAGAACGTGACCGTGGCCATCGAGGCGGAAATATTGAAGGAAGCGCGTCACATCGCCGTGGAGAAAGGAATGTCCCTGTCGGCCCTGCTGGGAGAGACGCTGGAAGTCCTGGTCCGGGACGACGTCTCTTATCGGAGGGCGAGAAACAGGCAGGCGGCATTGCTCAAGAACCCTCCGGACCTGGGGACGAAGGGCAAGGCGACCTGGACGAGAGAAGACCTCCATGGCCGTTGAGTTCGTCGACACGAACGTTCTCGTCTATGCTTACGACAGGTCGGCGGGTCCGAAAAACCGAAGGGCCGCGGCATTGATGGAGAGGTTGTGGAGCGGGAACGCGGGAAGCACGAGCATCCAAGTGCTCCAAGAGTTCTTCGTGATCACGACACGTAAAATCGCGAGACCCCTTCGCCCGGAGAGGGCGAGGACCATCATCGGCGACATGGGTGCCTGGCGGATCCATCGTCCGTCGATAGAAGATGTCCTTGGCGCCATCGAGATCGCCGAGAAAGCGTGCATTTCGTTCTGGGACGGAATGATCGTTCGAAGCGCCTCTGCGCAGGGTGCAACCGTCGTCTGGTCGGAAGATCTCCAGGCCGGAGGAAAGATTTCCGGCGTTCGAATCCACAATCCGTTTCTGGACGACCGTGCCTTAACCGGACCGGGCACCTGAGCATAGCCACTGCAGTCGATGAGAGGCCGGCTGATCTCCTCCGAAGTCTTCGGGCGGGCGGATGGATGATGCCTATCTCGGTTTGTGCGCCTCCATCCAGGCGGATTACCTGATTACAGGCGATAAGGACCTGCTTTCCGTGGATCCGACCAGGAGTTCCGCATCACTAATAGGCTTAAGGATCTTGATCCCGAGGGAGTTTCTCGAACCGGCCGGTTTTTTTTAGACGGTTCTTTTCCCGTCACCGCCGCCACATCGATTGCATGGCGGATACGACGGTCGCGAGCGCCTTCTGGCCGGAGGCGGTGAAGGTGATGACTCCCGCGATCCCGGCGAGCAGGAGGACGAGAACGCGCGAGGCTTATCGGTCTAATCCCGACATTCATCGCCATTTCTTTCGTTTTCGTCCCCAGGGGGATTTGAACCGGCACGGGGCGCCGACCGGGTGGGCGGAGACACTCCTCTCCCGCATCCCTGTAATGAACCAGGAATGTTCCACGGTGGCCTTGTGGAGCGTGGCAGCCCCGTGCCGCACCGCGACAAGGTCTCCTACGGGATCGCCCTCTCCCCGACGTTTCACGCTGCCTTCGGACGACGTACATTTGCGATGATCGTTGAATTATTTAGCCAGATAACAATAGAATGTCAAAAACGGCCGGAGGAGGCGAACGTGGCTCATCCCGGGAATCGCCGGAAGCCCCGCCTGATCGACAGGAAATTCCAGCTCGGACTCGCATGGCGGATGATGTTCGGCTTTCTCGCGTTCTTCATCGGCGGCCTCGTCATCGTGTTCGCCCCCTCGTTGGTTCTTCTGGCTACGGGGAGCGACCTTGCAGAGCTGGAGCCGGCCGCGAGGGAGCTTCTCGTGCTGCACCGCCGCGTGTGGCCGGCCGCGCTGTTCATTTTCGGCGGAGTGTTCCTCTACACCCTTTTCTTCAGTCGTCGTGTCGTCGGCCCGATCTTCCGGATCAACTCCATCCTCCGTCGGATGCTGGAGGGAGATTACCCACAGAAGGTGACCTTCCGGCGTGGAGATTTCTTCCACACCACGGCCGAACTCCTGGAAAGCCTGTCCAGGAAGGTTTCGGAGGAGCAGGGCAAGGCGCGGCAAGGGGAGAAAGATCCGCAAGGGCCTGCCGCGACATGAGCGGGGCCCCGATCCGAAGGCCCCCCCGAGGGTTCACCCTCGTTGAGCTTTTGATCGTGTTCACCATCACGGCGATCCTGGCGGTACTGGCCTTCTCGACCTACAGCAAGTTCGTGACCAAGGCACGGTTCACACAGGCGCAGACAGCGCTCAAGCACCTCCAAAAGACGCAGGCGATCTTTTTCAGCGAGAATGGCGTCTACACGGACAACGTCGTCCTGGTCGGTTTCGAGCCCACAAAGTACGACTTCTACAATATTTCCGTGGTCCTAGACAACACGTTCCAGGACTTCACCGGGGTTGCGGACGGCTATGGCGTGATGGCGGGCGACCGGTGGCACATTAACCGGAACGGCGACTCGATTCACGATACCCCTAACTTCTGAGGAAGCTCCAGAAGGTCTCCCCTGCAAAGCATCCGACTACCGGCTCCTGAAACGATCGCCGCTGATCGCTACCGGTTGGCGTGGTTGTCATCAGGCCGACAAGACCCTGCACGCCCCCAAACGAATTGGACTTTGGCGGATCCCTTGTTTGTTGACCCTGATGCGCGACAAGCCTCGGCCTTCAGGCCGGGGAAGGATAGCGCGGACGGCGTAGCCGTCCATCGGGTGATCATCGCGGTAGCTGTACCGGTCCGGGCAGTAGTATCTGTCGCCGTCAGCATAAATGAGTAGGTGCCGGTGGCAGGCGAAGTGAATGTGGCAATTGCTGTATCGGCATTGTTGATAACACCAACAGCAGTGCCTGTGAGCTGGGCCCGGTGTAACCCCTGAGGAATTGGCTCAAGTCGTTGAAGGGCTGAACGAAATTATCGGGACCTAATTCGTGGGGACACCCTTGCATTTTTAGGTACGCACGCCTGAAAATAGCAAGGTGATGGACTTCCTCCGCCCGGAAAACCTCCTCCGATACGGCTACAAGGACTGCATCCTTTGCGAGGTCGAGCGCAAGGGAGAGGAAAAAAGGTGCCAGCCTTGTTCCGGCAGGGTCGACCAGCGGGACCGCCTCCTCTGGGAGATCCAACGCGCGAGGATCCTCCGAACCTCGGCGAAGCTGTCCCTGATCTTCCCCGGCATCGGGCATTTTTACAGCGGTCGCCGTCTCCACGGGGCCTTCTGGGCCGCGCTCATCCCCTTGAGCCTTGGGCTGGTGATCAGCGTCTGGAAAGGTCCCACGACCGGGCACTCCCTGCTCCTGCTGGCGTTCGGCCTGATCTATTACCTCGCCTGGGTCGATGCGGGCCGCGGCTTCAGGGAAACAGTGGCGCCTTGCCAGGCAGCCTGCCCGTCCGACATCAACGTCCCCGACTACATCGCCCTCGTGCGCGAGGGGCGCCCGCTCGAGGCGCTTGCCCTCGTCCACGACAGGCTCCCTTTTGCCGCCTTCTGCGGCAGGGGGTGCCCGCATCCCTGCGAGCAGGTGTGCGTCCGGAACGAATTCAATGCACCGATCTCCATCATGGCGATCAAGCGCTACCTGGCCGATGTCGGGTACGCTGTGGGGATCCCGCCTTCCACGGCCACGGGCGAGGGGATCCCCTCGCCTCGGGTAGCCGTTGTCGGGGCGGGGCCGGCCGGGCTTTCCGCGGCCGACACGCTTGCGCGGCTGGGGTGCCGGGCCACCGTGTTCGATGCGAACGCGGAGCCCGGAGGGAAGATCCGGTACGGCGCCCCCGAGTTCCGCCTCCCTCACGAGGCCGGGCTTTGCGACATTCGCACCATCCTCGCCCGGGGGGTCCGTTTCCAGGGGGGGAAGCGACTGGACGCGGATTCCGCCCTTGAGGATCTTGCGCGCGAGGGATTCGACGCTGTGCTGCTGGCGGTCGGCGCGGAAGAGGCGGTCCGACTTCCGGGGGCAGGAGGGGAAGAGGAAGGATTCCTCGACGCGATGACGTTCCTCGCCCGCATCCGGCGCGGGGAGATGCGCCCGATTCACGGCAAGCTGGTGGTCATCGGGGGCGGGGACGTCGCGGTCGATGTCGCGCGGTCGGCCATCCGCCTGGGGGCGGAGGAGGTGACGATCGCCTGCCTGGAATCCCGCGAGACGATGCCCGCCTCCCCATGGGAAGTGGAGGATGCGATCGCGGAAGGGAGCAGGATTCTCCCCTCCACTGCGGTCAAGAAGTTCCTGTTGCGGGAGGGGCGGGTCGCGGGGTTCGAGGCGCTCCGTGTGGACCGGATCGAGTTCGACGCGAAGGGGGGCTTCCTGCCCCACACGGTTCCCGGAAGCGAATTCGAGGTCCGCACCGACAGGATCGTCATGGCCGTCGGCAGCCGTCCCAGGCCGGACTTCCTCCCGGCTTCCGCCTCCCGGAAAACGCTGGACCCGGCCCGCCACGTTTATCGGTTGCTTTTTAAGGAGAAGGAAACTAGAATTCCCGCCTATGTGTGCGGGGACTGCGTACGCGGCCCCGGGACGGTCGTCGAGGCCTCGGCCTCCGGAAGGGCGGCCGCCCTGAATATCTACGAGGACCTCTGCGTCGAAGAAGTCAGGAAAGCGCGGTTCGAGGACAACTACCGCCGCGCGGGGGAGCCCCAGATATCCGACCGGCCCGAATGGCGGATCCGCAGCGAAGCTCCAAGGCTTTCACCGGAAGAAAGGCGGCGGACTTTTCAGGAAGTGGAAAAGAGATTGACCGAAGAAGGTGTTCATCACGAAGCGGAACGCTGTGCCCGGTGCAATCTCTGGCTATAAACCAACAAGAGAGGGGGTGAGTACGGATGAAGAAGTTCGCAGCTTTTTTGACGATCGTCCTGGCGGTGACGTTCTCCGCCGGCTTGGTCATCAGCGCGGATGCACCAGAGAAGATCACCATCAAGGAGATCCAGAAGACCAAGGGGCCCGTGGAGTTCAACCACAAGGCCCACACGACGCGGGCCAAGGCCTGCAAGGATTGCCATCACAAGAACGAGGCCGGCAAGGAGGAGAAATGCTCCAACTGCCACAAGGCCAAAGCGGAAGGCAAGGTGGTCGAGCTCAAGGAAGCGTTCCACACCACCTGCAAGGACTGCCACAAGAAGATGGCGAAGGGGCCGACCAAGTGTGACGAGTGCCACAAGAAGTGATCGGGCACACGGGTCCCGGCAGGATGGAGAGGGCGGGCGATCCCGCCCTCTCTCGTTTTAATTTGACTTTCCGCTATTATTTATGGTTGAATTTTTAAGTTTTACCGTAAAAGATTTTCCCATCTCTCGAAGGTGAATCCCCATGTCGGACGATAAGCGCAGCCAATCCGCGATGGACAAGGTGTGGAATTTCTTCACCTCGCTGAAGCTGGCCATCACGATTCTGATCATCCTGGCCGTCGCCTCCGTCTTCGGAACGATCATCGAGCAGAACCAGCCGATCGAGAAGTATCGCCAGTTCTACGGCGACGCGACCATCCGGATGCTGGATGCCCTGAACCTGTTCGACATGTACCATTCCTGGTGGTTCCTGCTCCTGCTGGTCCTGTTCACCGTCAACCTCTCTTGCTGCACCCTCGACCGGCTACCGCGGGTCGTGAAGGTCGTCCGGAACCCGAAAACGACCCTCGACGACAATCTCGAGAAGAGCCTCGGGCTGGTGGCCCGGTGGAAGAAGAAGGGATCCCCGGATGCGTGGGCCGACAGGTACGCGGGGGCCATGGGCAAGTCCATCGGCAAGCCCCTGGTGACGCGGAGCAGCGAGGCCGTGCACCTCTATGCCGAGAAGGGCATCGTCTCGCGGTTCGGCGTCTACGTGACCCACACTTCCATCGTCATCATCTTCATCGGGGCGATCTTCGGCAACGTGCTCGGTTTCAAGGGATTCGTCAATATCCTCGAAGGGCAGTCGATCCGGCAGGTTCCGACGCGGGGCGGCACCAAACCGGTCGACCTCGATTTCGCGGTGCGGTGCAACAAGTTCACGCTCACCTTCTACACGGACCAGCACGGGCACCAGACCCAGCAGCCGAAGGAATACGCCTCCGACCTGAGCGTCATCGAGAACGGCCGGGAGGTGCTCCGCAAGAAGATCGTCGTCAACGACCCTCTCCAGTACAAGGGGATCTGGTTCTACCAGTCGAGCTACGGGCAGGCCGGGTCCGCCACGGCGCAGGTGACGGTCCGCGATGCCGGCGGCGCCCCCGTGACGACCCTTTCGCTCTACGCGGGGCAGCCGGTCGAGATCCCGGGATACGGGGGGGTCACCGGGATGGATTACCAGCCGGATTACCAGGGGTTAGGCCCCGCCCTCCTCGTCGAGCTGGAGAAGCCGGGGCAGCAGAACGCCCGGTTCTGGCTGCCGCAGGCGCGCCCCGACTTCGACCGACAGCGGAAGGATCGGTACTCCTTTTCCTTCGGGGGCCTGCACCAGGCGTTCTACACGGGCCTCCAGGTGGCGAAAGACCCGGGGGTGAACATCGTCTGGGTGGGGTGTACCCTGATGGTGATCGGGATCCTCATCGCTTTCTTCATGTCTCACCAACGCCTTTGGGTACGGTTGACGCCTTCGGCGGACGGCCGCGTGGAGGTTGTCCTTGCCGGCTCCGCGAGCAAGAACCGACTTGCCTTCGAAAAGAAATTCGAGAAAATCCAGAGCGATCTGAAGGCGCTCGCGGTATAATCCCAACGTGCTATTTTTATTTTCACCGTTTCCACAGGAGCCGCCTGAACCATGCTGAATGTACGACTCTTCGACCTGACGACCCTTCTGTTCGGAGCCGCCTCCGTGAACTATGTTGCGGCCCTTTACGGCAAGAAAGACACCCTCGCGCGAGTAGGGACATGGATTTGCATCGTCGCCGCGATCGTCTCCACCGCCGCGATCGGCGTCCGCTGGGCCGAGTCGTACAATATGGGGATCGGCCGGATCCCGGTCACGAACCTGTACGAGTCCCTGGTCTTCTTCGCCTGGTCGGTCAACCTCTTTTACCTCTTCGTCGAGTGGAAGTACAAGAACCGCACTTTCGGCGCCTTCGTGATCCCGATCGCGTTCCTGACCATGCTGTTCGCCTTCACGAACGAGAGCAGCATCCAGCCGCTGGTCCCGGCCCTCCAGTCCTACTGGCTCCACGCCCACGTGATCACCTGCTTCGTCGGGTACGCGGCGTTCGCCGTATCCGCCGGTGTCGCCGTGATGTACCTCCTCAAGGCCCGTCAGGAGGAGGCGAAAACGGAAGGCGGAGTGATCGGGCTCTTTCCCTCCACCAAGATCCTCGACGACCTGGTGTACAAGTCGATCATCTGGGGATTCCCGTTCCTGACCGCAGGGATCATCACCGGGGCCGCTTGGGCGAACTACGCGTGGGGGACCTACTGGTCCTGGGATCCCAAGGAGACCTGGTCGCTGATCGTGTGGCTCGTGTACGCCACGTTCCTGCACGCCAGGATCACCCGTGGCTGGCACGGCAAGCGGGCCGCGATTCTTTCGATCGTGGGCTTCCTGGCGACCATCATGTGCTACCTGGGCGTCAACCT
>Ga0209322_10000494_pt1 | contig 23103 bp, 20 predicted proteins | sample Rifsed19ft1_FD_184013 | JGI IMG/M metagenome (GOLD analysis project Ga0209322, IMG submission 184013) | Soil microbial communities from Rifle, Colorado, USA - sediment 19ft 1 (version 2) | ecosystem: Environmental > Terrestrial > Deep subsurface > Rock core/Sediment | place: Rifle, Colorado... | reverse complement strand
CACCATGGCGATCATTTCTCGGGCTTGCCGTTCTTTCTGCTCGAGTTCCAGTACCTGCAGGTTCGTGATCGTCCCTTGACGGTGGTTGGACCGCCGGGCACGCAGCAGACCATGGAGCGAGTGTGCTCCCTTCTCTTCCCCGGGCTGGACTCGAAACCGCGCCGGTTCAGCTTGACCTACCGGGAGATGAATCCGGGAGAGACGGACCGCTGGGGATCTCTGGAGGCGACCGCCTTCCCGGTGCGTCATTTTCCGCGCGGCATCGCTTTCGGTTACCGCCTCTCCGTTCAGGGGCGCACCGTCGTCTATTCGGGCGATACCGAATGGACCGAGGAGCTGGCACGCCAGACTCAAGGGGCGGACCTCTTCATCTGCGAGTGCTCGACCTTCGAAGAGAAAATCGAGTACCACATGTCCTATCGGGAGCTCGAGGACCACCGCCAGGAGATCGGCGCCCGAAGGACTCTCTTGCTGCACGCGGGAGACGACGTTCTCAACCGGCGCTCCCAGCTCGGCTTCGAGCTCGCCGATGACGGCCAGGAGGTGAGCTTATGACTCTGCCCCACGCGATCCTGAGCCTCCTGCTCCTCCCGGCGCCGACGCCCGGCGCCCCCGAAGAGGCGGAAGCTCTCATCGACCTCGACGTCAAAGATGCGAACGTGCTGGATATTCTGAGGCTTCTGGCAAGACTGGGGGATTTCAATCTGGTTGCGGATGCGGACGTGCAATGTCGCTTCACGCTCAGCCTCAGGGCGGTCACCTGGCGTCAGGTCATGGAGCTGACGCTCAGAAGCTGCCGCCTGGGCGAGGAGAGGATGGGGGAGAACTTGATCCGAGTGGCGCCCCTGGATCAACTCACCCGAGAGCGGAAGGAGCGGAGAAACTACGAAGAGCAAAAGAGCTTAGCCGGACCGCTTCGAACCACCTATCGGCGGCTCTCCTACGCCCGGGCACGGGACCTCGCTCCGCTGCTTCAGAAGTCTCTGTCGCCACGAGGCGAGATCGCTTTCGACGAGCGCACCAACACCCTGATCATTACCGACGTTGCCCGGTAAGAAACGCGAGGCAGGCGAGAACGGCTTCTACTCAAGCCCAGAGTAGCGGTAAGGCGCGGGGTTTAAGCGTCCTTGTCCTTGGAGTCGTCGGGCGGTAGCTCCTCAGTCTCTCCCTTGATGGAACGCTTGAAATTCTTGATCCCTTCGCCCAGGCCGGCACCCAGTCGTGGGAGCCTACTGGCTCCAAAGATCAGGAAGACGATGAACAAGATGATCAGTAGCTCCGGAAGACCGACCGGGCCAAATACCAGAGGCAGAAGCATTTTAGTCTCCTCGGCCGCCTGTCAGAGTACCCAGGCGTCCAATCGATGCTATCACGAGCGGGGTCGGGCGTAAATCAAGGGCAGGCTCAGCGCGGTCACCGTCATCTTGATCGTGTAGTTGCCCACGATGAGGGGAAGCAGGGGATAACGACCATAGAAGGCGAGGCTGATGAAAAGGACACTATCCAGGAGCGTTCCCACCGCGTTGCTGCCTAGAACCGGGACCCATCGATAGCCGTCGATTCGGGTCTTGAGCCAGGCATAGACCTCGGTGTCGACCAGCGACGCCAGGAAGAAGGCGGTCAGGCTGGCGGCCACGATGCGCGGCGTGGCCCCCAGCACCTGTTGGTAGCTGGCCTGGCCCTCATAGAAGGAGGGGTAGGGCAGCTGGATGGTGAGATGCACGTAGGCGGCCAGGAGCAGGTTGGCTGCGAAGGCGGCCACCACGACTTTCTGCGCCCCCTTTTTCCCTTGTCGCTCATGGATCAGGTCGAGCAGAGTGAAAGTAACGGCATAGATGAGCGTGCCACCGTCGACGACGAGGCCCAAGAACCGAATGGGCTTCGTCTCCGTCACGTTGGCAGCGAGCTCCGCCCCAACGTAGAGTCCGACCACCAGCGTGTCGGCCAGCGAAAGCGACCTGACCGAGGAAATCCGTTCCGTCACCGGCGCTCCCTCCTTGTCTCGTCATAACATATCAGGAGGAATCAGCTTGTGTCCTTATCCGACGAGATAGTCGCACGCCCTGGAGCGATGGCACCGATCCGAGAGCTCCTTTCCCAGCTCGTCGTCGAGCTGGGAGCCCGCTCGGCGTTCCTGGTGGACGAGGCGGGCACTCCCTTTGCGGCGTTCGGTAACGTGGAGTTCCCTCTCCCCCATCCCCTCTCGTCGCTGACCGGCCAGGAAGGCGGCGTTCCCTTACTGGAAGCCCTGATTGGAGAAACAAGAGAGGCCCACTCCCCCTCGCTGGTGGTGCGCCGCGTGAGCCCGCGGGCGCTCTTGACGGTCTTGCTCCACCAACCCCTGACGGAGCGCAGCCGACGAGATGCCCTAGATTGCGTCGAGAGGACGGTAGGTCGACTCCTTCCGCTCCTGGCGGATCCGTTGAACTCACCTTCCGGGCCGACGTAGGATGGAGATGAGATGGCAAGAGAATCGGTCATCCTCATCGAGCACAGCACTGAGATCGCCCGCCCGATTGAAGAAGTCTTTGCCTTCTACGAAACACCGGACAACTATCGGCGGGTCACCGCGAACGCGTCAGGGGTCGAGATCCTGCGGGTGCCAATGGATCTTCGGCCGGGCTCCGTCTTCGCATATCGTCTCCGTGGCTGGCCGGTGGAGCTTCGCTGGGAAGCCCTGGTGTCGGAATACCAACCACCGGTGCGTTTCGTCCACGTGCTGAGCGACGGGATCTTCCGCCAGTGGAGCCACGAGCATCACTTCGTAGCGCAAGGAGCCGCGACGCAGGTCCGTGAGCTTCTCAAGTATCGAATGCCCAATGGACTCATCAACGCCCTCGCCCATCGGTTCTATGTGCGGGACAAGCTGGAAGAGCTGGTCAGCACAGGCTTGGAGAACGCGCGGCAGCTACTGGAACGAAACGAAGTCGGCGGAGGGTAGCCCGAATTAGAAGGGCAATCGAGCTCCCAGGCCTCGCGCCCGTCCCAGCTCATAGACCCTCCGGCCCACCGCGACGTCCTCGATGGCGATTCCCTGCGATTCGAACAGGGTAATCTCCCCTTCGGGCTGTCGCCCGGGCGACTTCCCGACGACGACATCTCCCAGCTCGATGACCTCCTCCCATTTCAGATCGCCCCGGGAAACCGGTACGATGAGATCATCTCGCCTCCATGGTCAGGCGTCTTGGCCGTGGGGTACCTGGCCTCCCTTAGAACCGCACCTGCACGGTGAGCTGCACCCGGTCGTCGGCCGGACGTCCGGCTTGGTCGAAGGCGAGCCGGTCGTAGTCGAGGAGCAGCTCGTTCCCTCTCCCCAGGTGGTAGACGATGCCCACGATCGTACGCTTCTGGACGTCGTCTGCCGTGTTTCGATCGGGATCAAATCGGTCATAGCGTGCGATGACGCCCCAGCGCGGTGAGACTTTCCCCTCTCCGAACGCGGACCAGCCGTCGCGCTCGAGAGCGCTTCCGTCCGCCGCGAGAGCGTCTCCGCTCTGGTTGCCGGTGGCCGTCATCCACGTGCCGGTGAGAACGACGCGGGCGCTCTGGTAGCTTGCCATCACCGCGCTCACGTTGAAGTCCGGCTCCAGTGCGGTGTTGCCCTTCCCGACGATGCCGAGGTAGGAGATCTGAAAGCCCGGGCCGATGTCCGGCAACGGGCGCACGGTCAGCCGCCCCTCCAAGACCTTGTTCTCGTTCTGCTCGCGCGCGTGATACCCCCCACCGTTGTACACCCCGAGGGCGAAAGACCCGTAGCGGCCGGGGTAATCCGGGGTGACCCGGCTCTGGTACTCCTCAGGCAACGTGCCGCCCAAGAGCCCGGTGGCCGTGAAGCCGAAGTCGGCCGAGTTGAAAAGGCCCACCCGCTCCATGAACATCGTGTCTTGCAGGCGATAGCGGTTCACCCGCTCCTCGAAGTCGAGCCAAGCCATATGCACGATTCCGAACTCGAGTTCGGGTTTTGTAATGAATCCGACGTTCCTTCCGGTGAGCTTGGCATAGGCGTACTTGAGGCGCACTTTGACGTCCCCGGTCGAGTCCTGGGTTGTGTCAGGAGTAATCCGCCCCGCGAGGAAAGAGAGTATCTTGGCTTCGACGTTGATGTAGCCCCGCTTGATGACGAAGCGCGAGAAATCCGCGCCGCTCTGCTCGCCGTCCTGATAGGAGAGGTACCAGAGGCCCCCGACGCTCACTTGTGGATAGGAAGGCGCGGTCTGCTGGGCGCCGGCCGGCCGGCCCGAAATCGCCACAGCAGCAAACAGAAGGGCATTGCAAAGCTTCCAGTGTGCCAAGGTCTCCTCCAGTCAAGTGGGGAAGTTGTCTCGGGAAGCGTTCTTTGAGATTGCCGAGCCGTTCCCTCCCGGGGATTGCCGGTCGGGACCGTCCCGAACATACTATATGGAAACCATCCGTTGCCAAAGAAGACCCGTCATGTTCGAAGCCGCCGAGCTCGGTCGAGCCATGTCCAAGAAAGACTACCATCGGCAGGTGCCCGTCCTACGTGGAGAGCTCCTAGCCGTGCAGCAGGAGCTCCGGCGCGCCGACTTTCCCGTGATCGTTCTCTTTGCCGGAGTCGACGCGGCCGGCAAGGGCGAGACCGTTTCTTGCGGTCCTTCGTCAGGCACCGCCGGAGCAATTGGGACACCGAGGACTGTTCCCTACCGTGTCATGAACCTGAGAGCGCGTAGAGCGCGTTCATTGACACTCGCCGGAGGCGATGATACATTCGCCGCTTTACTGCCATCGGTCAACCGAGCGGTGCTCCTCACTGTGTCAACAGAAGGGCCAGCTTCTGGATTGAATTACAGGTTCTGTCCCCAGTGTGGCGGGCGTCTCGGACTCAAGCTCGTGAAAGCCGGAGATCCCGAGCGTTTGGTCTGCACGGAATGCGGCTTCGTTTTCTTTCTGGATCCCAAGGTAGCCGCCGGTACGATCTTCACCATCGGGGGTAAGATTATACTCGGACGGCGAGCCATCGAACCGGCGTACGGGAAGTGGGTGTTTCCGGGCGGCTTCGTCGATCGCGGGGAGACGATCGAGGCGGCCGCCTTGAGAGAAACGCGGGAAGAAATGAACGTCGAGGTCGAGCTGGCTGGGCTCATCAACGTCTATTCCTATCACAACACACCGGTGGTGGTACTCGTTTATGCCGCCGAAGTCGTGGGAGGAGAGCTCCTCGCCGCCGACGAATGTCTCGAAGTGCGAGGCTATGAGCCGGCCAAGATCCCCTGGGAAGAACTGGCCTTCGCCAGCACGCGAGACGCGCTGCGGGACTACATCCGCCGATACATGTGCCCGCGCCGCGGCCCGTAAGGGCCGCTCGGCTAAATATGCAAAGATTTCTGGGAAGAGTCGTCCTCGTCACCGGCGCCAGCCGTGGGATCGGTCGCGCCATCGCGCAGGCCTTCGCCGGCGAGGGAGCCAAGGTGGCACTCTGCGCTCGGAGTCTGGAGCCGATGGAGAAAATGGCGGAGGAGCTCAATCGTGGCGAACGCCAGGCCATCGCGCTGCAATGCGACGTCCGAGTGAAGTCGGACGTGGAAAAAGCCATGGCCGAGCTGGGAAAAACCTGGGGAAGGCTTCACGTGCTGGTGAACAATGCAGGTCTGTCGGGGCGCACTCCCATCGACGATCCCGCGGATGATCGGTGGCACGATATCTTGGCCACCAACCTCACCGGCTCCTACCTCGTTACCAAAGCGGCGCTCGATCTCATGAGCTCGGGTTGGGGTCGCATCATCAACGTCTCATCGGTTCTGGGCCGGTTCGGAGTTCCCGGACACTCCGCTTATTGTGCATCCAAACACGGCCTTCTCGGTTTTACCCGGGCGCTGGCGCTCGAGCTCGCATCTCGGCAGATTACCGTCAACGCCATCTGCCCCGGCTGGGTCGCCACCGACATGGCCGAACGAGGCATTCGAGAAGGTGCGGCGGCGAGGGGAATCTCGCCAGAGGCCTTTCGGGAGGATGCCATAGCCGCCGTGCCCCTGCGCCGCTTCATCGAGCCAGAAGAGGTCGCCAAGCTCGTGCTCTACCTAGCCTCCAACGACGCTTCCGCCATAACCGGCCAGACCTACAACCTCTGCGGCGGGCAGACCATGGATTGAAGCACCTGCTGGTTCCTGACAGCCCTGTCTTCTTGATAAGATTCGGCTATGGACGCTGCCGTTCTCATATTCGGAAAGCCCGGCTGACCCTACACGCTGGCGGCCCGTGAGGACTTCGCCAAGAAAGGCGTCTCCGTTCAGTACGTCGACGTCAAGAAGGACAGCGAGGGAATGGAGCGCATGCTGGAGTTCTCGAAAGGCAGACGGAGCGTTCCGGTCATCGTGGAAGGCGACAGAGTAACCATCGGATGGGGCGGAACCTGAGCGGTATGAGGCCGGCGGTCGTCGGTCCCCTTTACCGATGTGATAGCATACCGCCTTCTAGGAAACCCGATGGATTGGGACCCTCGCGCCTTAGCAACAAGTAACCGCCTGGGGTCGCCCTCCCTCTCATGCTGACCGAAACCGGGCAGCCACTCGTCGCGCAGTCACCCCGGATTCGTCTCCTCTCCTTTTTCGCCGATCCGTTCGACCTTTCCATTGCCGCCGCCCGGACCTGCTACATGCCGCGGGTGGTAGACGCCTCAGAAATCACCGACCGGCAGCGCGAGTCGATCAGCCGCGCCACCTTCGAGGGGGGACACCATACCGTTTACCAACACGCTCATTTCGTATTCGGAATGGAGAACATCTCACGGCAGTTCGTCTGGAGCTTCCTTCACAGCTATCCCTTCTACAACTCGGAGCAATCCAGCCAGCGCTTCGTTCGTTTGGACGAGGTGCAGGCGTTCGTTCCACCGCTGGAAGAGGAGGCCAGAGCGATCTACCAGGGGGCCGTCCTCCGGGCCTGGGAGTACTACCGGCGACTGACCGACATCCTGAAAAGGGACACCTGGAAGATCCTGGTGGAGCTCCGTCACTTTCGCGAGTCCGATGCCGGCAAGGGTGAGAAGCGACGAAAAAAGATAGAACGGGAAGCGGAGAAGAAAGCCATCGAAACGGCCCGCTACGTCATCCCCATCGCCGCCTACACCTCCATGGTGCATACCATCTCCGGAATAACCCTGCACCGCCTCCGACGGATGCAACAGGCGAGTGACGTCCCTCACGAAGCGACGCTGGTGATCGAAGCCATGGTCCGGGCGGTTAGGGATATCGATCCCTTGTTCTTCGAAAAGATAGGCGAGCCTCCCCTCCCTAGGGAAGATCTCCCAGAGTTCAGTTTTCCGAAGGTGCAGCGGAACGCGGAGCAGTTCTGCCGAGACTTCGACGGGAAACTGAACGGGAGGACCGCCAAGCTCATCGATTTTTCCAAAGAGGCGGAGGAGATTGTTGCCGACGCGCTTCGCGCCGTCCTGGGCTCATCCGAAGACGAGCTATCGACCGAGGAAGCTCTCCGACGGCTCCTCGATCCGCGTCTGAATCCCCTCCGCACCGACACCCTCGACGTGGCCGTTCATTCTCCGGTGATGCGGGCGCTCTACCACGCCAGCTATACCTTCTTGAAAAAGATAAGCCACAGTGCCGACTCTCAGGACCAGCGCCACCGCATGGTTCCCGGTTCGCGGCCTCTCCTGACCCTGACCGACACCCGCCATCCCGACTACATTGTGCCGATGTTGATCGGCGCCAATAAGGAGGCGTCGTCGATGTACCGCGAAGCCATGGAAGAGGCGTGGGAGGCGAAGAATCGTCTCCTGGACATGGGCGTGCCGATCGAGTGGGCGCTCTATCTTCTGCCCAATGCCAAAGCGGTGCGCTTCATGGAGTCGGGCTCGCTGATCTACCTCATCCACAAGTGGACGATGCGCACCTGCTTCAACGCCCAGGAGGAGATCTATCGAGCCTCCATCGACGAGCTCGAGCAGGTGCGCCGCGTTCACCCGCGCATCGCGCGCTACATGGGACCTCCCTGCGTGGTTCGGAATGGCGTCGCCTCGCCTCGCTGCACGGAAGGCGATCGCTTTTGCGGCGTGCCGGTCTGGCAGAGCTTCCCGAACGTGGAACGGCGGATCTAGCTCGTTCCGCTGCTACCTACCCGTTCGCGGTAGGCGGCGAGAAGGGCCAAGGTCACCGGCCCCGGCCGTCCATCCCCGATTCGTGTGTCGTCCACCTCTACCACCGGCACAACCTCTCGTGTGCTACTGGTAATGAAAACTTCATCCGCGTGGAGAAGCTCTTCGGGTGAGATGACGGATTCCTTCGTTTCGAATCCCTGCTCAGCGGTCAGTCTCAAGACCAGCTCCCGCGTGATCCCGGCGAGAATGCCCACATCAACGGTGGGAGTCTTCACCACCCGATCCTTCACCAGAAAAACGTTGGTCTGGGATCCTTCCGCCACTTCGCCGCGATAGCTCAACATCACCGCTTCCTCGGCGCCTCGGGCATGGGCCTCGCGCAGGGCGAACATATTGTTGAGGAGGTTCGAAGTCTTGATGCGAGGACTGACGCTCTTCGGATGGTTTCTCACTACCCCGACCACCGCCACCCGGATGCCCTCCTGGTAGATTCGGACCGGAACCTCGGGAAGGGGCTTGACGAGAATGACGATGGTGGGACGCGGCTCCCGGCCCGGAGTTCGACGATAGTCCAACTCCCCCACTCCCGCCGAGACGATGAGACGGACGTAGGACTCCGGATTCGACGCGGCGGTAAGAGTCTTCTCGATACGGTCCATGATCTGCTGGTCGTTGAGATCGAGCGGGATTCCCAAGCTCGCCGCCGACTCTCGAAGGCGGGTCAGGTGTCTTTCCAACAAGAAGGGGCGACCCCGATAGGTACGGAGCGTCTCGTAGACGCTGGCGCCGAAGACAAAGCCCAGGTCCAGGGGTGAGAGCAGAAGATCTTTCTCGGTTCCCAAATTGCCGTTGACGTTGATCCGAATCGCCATCACCTCTCCTCGAAATTTGCCAATCCCTAAGCGTAACGTTGCTAGCAGAGCCAGTCAAGGCAACGTGCCGATAAACGGCACCAAGATATATACTGCTGCATTATGCACGTGCTGACGGCTTCCGAGATGCGGGAGGCGGATCGCCGTACCATCGAAGAAATTGGTATTCCGGGCAGAGCTCTCATGGAGAGCGCCGGCCGAGCCGTGGTGCGGACGATGGAGAGGATCCTTCCCGATCTGCGCTCGCGCTCCGTCGCCGTGATATGCGGGAAGGGCAACAACGGTGGCGACGGCCTGGTCGTCCTCCGATACCTGAGCACCCACGGGCTAGCCGCCCGAGCGTGGCTGCTGTGCCGTTTCGAAGAGCTCTCTGGCGACGCCCGGGGGAACCTGGAAGCAGCGCAAGAGCTTGGACTGTCCGTCTCTGCCGTGCCAGACGAGGCGACTTGGCGCAAAGCCCTTTCCGACATTTCCCGCTCGGACGTCTTGGTGGATGCCATCTTGGGCACCGGTCTCAGTCAGGCGGCGCGAGGGCTTTCCGAGCGCGCCATCCGCGACCTCAATGAGCTTGCCGGCTTCCAGGTAGCGGTGGACGTGCCTTCCGGACTCTCTTCCGATACCGGTGAGATCCCGGGAGAAGCCATCCGGGCCGACCTCACGGTGGCACTGGCGGCTCCCAAAGTCTGTCACGTCATCCCACCTGCCTGTCTTCGGTCGGATCGGCTGGAAGTCGTCGACATCGGAATTCCGAAATCGATTCTGGAGAGCGTGGGAAGCCGCCTTCAAACCGTCGAGTCCGAGCCGCTGCGCGCATTTCTTCCGCGACGCGGGGCGGAAGCACACAAGGGGGACTTCGGTCACCTTCTCATCGTCGCTGGCTCAGTGGGAAAACCGGGCGCCGCGGTGATGGCGGCCCAGGCGGCACTCAGGACGGGAGTGGGAATCGTTACCGTGGCATCGGCCCGGGGAGCGCTTCCTCTCATGGCTCCCGCTCTGCCCGAGGCCATGTGGGAGCCCCTCGACGAAACTCCCGACGGAGCCATCGCGGCGAGTGCCCATGGCCGGCTCCAGGAGCTCCTGGTGGGCAAGACTTCCTTGGCCCTCGGCCCGGGCCTCGGCCGGCACCCGGAAACGGTCGGCCTAGTCAAGAGGTTGGTGCGCGACGTCGAGATTCCGACGGTGATAGACGCCGACGGTCTCAACGCTTACCAGGGAGACACCCAGGCGCTTCCCCCCCACCGATCGTTGGCCATCACTCCGCACCCCGGTGAAGCCGCCCGGTTGTTGGGTTGTCCTTCCAGCGAAATCCAGAAAGCTAGACTCGATTCCGTGCGTAAGCTCGCGGCGCTCACCAAGAGCCATGTGCTGCTCAAGGGTTATCGTAGTCTCATCTCCGACCCTTCCGGCAACGTCTTCGTCAATCTCACCGGCAATCCAGGCATGGCCACGGGAGGAACCGGCGACGTCTTGACCGGTATGGTGGGCGCTCTGCTCTCCCGCCATCCGGTGGATGTCGCGCTGCGTCTCGGCGCTCATCTTCACGGCCTGGCCGGAGATCTGGCGGCCGAGGAGCTGGGACAGACCTCTCTCATGGCGACCGACCTGATCCGAAGCCTGCCCAAGGCTCTCCTTCGTTTGGGGGGCGCTTGAGAATCTCCTCGACGTCCAGAGAGACCGTGCACCGGAGCGACTCGCCCGCCCGAACCATGGCCATCGGTAAATCACTGGCGCTCTCTCATCCTGGGGGGGCGCACTTCTATCTGGAGGGAGATCTGGGAGCCGGGAAGACGATTCTTGCCAAGGGGATCGCTTCCGGCTATGACGTACCGCCCGACCGCGTGGTCAGCCCGACTTTCGCCCTGGTGAATCGATACAGCGGCGGCAGTCGAACCGTCTACCACATCGACCTCTATCGTATCGAGAACCAACGCGAGCTCAGCGAGCTCGGTTTGGAGGAGATGGAAGAAGAGGACGCGGTGATAATGGTAGAGTGGCCGGAGAAGCTCGACGAGCTCGGTGGCTACCGCAGACCGGACGCGGTGCGCATCAGGCTGGACGTTCTCGACGAAGACACAAGAGAGCTTCGGATCACCGAGCCGGGGGAAACAGGGGCACCCCATTGAAAGACCTGAGCGGCATCATCGCGGCCATACCGACGAGCTTCGACCACCAAGAAGAATTGGCCCTCGATCGCCTGGCCGACAATATCGGGCGCTGGAGTCGATCGCGGTTGGCTGGCTTTGCGGTGCTTGGCTCCACCGGCGAGTTCGTCTATCTGACACAGGAGGAAAAGAAGGCGGTTCTGGGAAGGGCGCGCGAGGCAATCCCTCCCCATCGCATCCTGTTGGCCGGGACCGGGTGCGAGTCGACTCGTGAAACCCTGGTGCTGACCCGCTGGGCGGCGAACGTGGGGGCGGACTTCGCGTTGGTCGTCACCCCCGCCTACTACAAGCGAGCCATGACACCCGAGGCTTTACGCGCCCACTATCTCGAAGTGGCCGAGCAGAGCCCCATACCGGTCGTGCTCTACAACGTGCCCGCCTTCACCATGTTGAACCTGGCCCCCGAGCTAGCCATCGAGCTGGCCAGCCACCCCAACGTCGTGGGACTCAAGGACAGCTCGGGTGACGTGCTTCAATTGCAGGAAACTTGTCGTCTCGCCCCCAGAAATTTCTCCGTGCTGACCGGAGCAGGAGGCGTCCTGCTGGCTTCGCTGGCAGTGGGGGCGCGGGGAGCCATTCTCGGGGTGGCCAACGTCGCCTACGATCTGTGCACTGACCTCTGGGAGGCCTTCCGGCAAGGCGACTGGGCACGGGCCCGAAGACTCCAGAATCAACTGGTGCCCATCAACAAGGCAGTCACCACCGACCACGGCATCGCCGGTCTCAAGTCCCTACTCGACGGACTCGGCTTCTACGGAGGCCCGCCCAGGTCGCCCCTCCGCCCCGTTTCCTCCGACGTCCAGGAAAAACTCATGGAAATCCATGCTCGGGCCTCGAAGGTCGAGGTGGGCGATTCATGAGGCACTGGTTGGGGGCCGGCCTGATCGCTTCTCAACTTCTTGCCTGCGGCGCCGGTCCGGGAGATCCGGGGACGGCTTCCACCCATGCCGGCATCAACGTGCTTCTGCTCACCATCGACACGCTGCGTGCCGATCACCTGACCTGCTACGGCTACCCGCGGAAGACCAGCCCGACCATGGACGGCCTCGCCTCTCGCGGCGTGCTCTTCGACAACGCCTTCACCTATTGGCCGAAGACCCGCGCCAGCTTCGCCGCCATGTTCACTTCGCTCTATGCGTCGCAGCACGGCCTCACCGTTCGGGAGCGCGATCTGCCCGACTACAACCAGACCCTGGCCGAGGCGTTGAAAGAGAGCGGGTATCAAACCGCCGCGGCGGTCGATAACGGGAACCTGGATCGTCAGCTCGGTTTCTCCCAGGGCTTCGACCGCTACCTGCAGGTCTGGGATGATGGGGGCACGGAGGCGGACCGCACCGAGAGACTCACCGATTTTGCCACCGGCTTCCTCAAGACCTACCAAGAAACGGATCCGTTCTTTCTGTGGATCCACTACGTCAACCCTCACACGCCGTACGAGCCGCCGGAGGAGCTGCTCGATCTCTTCCGTGAAGATGGCGTCGTTCCCCGTGGGCCGAAACTGGAGCCGGTGATCGGTTACCACGGCGGAGTCAATCGTCATCTCCCCGGTGCCGGCACGTCCTATTGGGGAGACTACGTCGACCGCTACGACAGTGAAGTGGCCTTTGCCGATCGGGAAATCGGGCGCGTTCTGGAGGCGCTGGAGAAGAGCTCTCACCGCGACTCGACGCTCATCGTTCTCACGTCGGATCACGGCGAGAGCCTGGGAGAGCACGACTACTACTTCGATCACGGATACGATCTCTTCGATCCGTCGCTGCGTGTACCTCTTATTCTTGCCTTTCCCGGCATCCTGCCCCAGGGAGAGATCGTTCAATCCGCGGTTTCCACCTTGGACATCTTTCCATCGGTTCTCGATCTGGCCCAGGTGACGTTCCCACCCGGCTTGCAAGGCCGCTCGCTCTTGCCCCTGGTGCGGCGCACCGAAGAGCAGCTGCACGAGCGGCTCTTCTTCCAGAACGATCAGCATCAAGTTGGGATCTCCAACGGCCGCCTGAAGCTGATCCTTTATCCTCAGACGGAGCAGGCAGGGAGCTACTACGAGCTCTACGATACCTGGCGCGATCCCGACGAGCTGGATAATCGATATCCGGCCTCGCAGCAGGCGGTCGCTCCGCTGCAGGCGGAGCTGGGGAGCTTTCGCACCCGAACGGTCGCCTGGCAGCAAGAGACCGATCGACGTCGCCGGGAAGCGCCGGCGCGTCAGGATGTTGAGCTGTCGGAGGAGACGCTGCGCAACCTGGAAGCTCTCGGTTACCTGAGCAAAGGGGGAGAAAGATAAGCAAGAAAAGTGAAACGCCGAATCCTAGACCGAGATCTGAACCAGAGTCGAGGCGGGCGCCTCGACGCCCTTGCAGATGCGGCAGGTCTGGTGCTCCAGGACGTCACGCCACATCTGTTCTCTCATATGCCGCCATCCTGGCCCGGTCCAGATCTCCTCGATGGTTTGCTTCTTGATGTCTCCCACCGCCAGACGGCCTTCGTAGTCGGTACAACAAACCGTCACCCGACCGTCCCACAGGATCACGAATTGTTCGTTGGGGGCCGGGCAGTAGCCGTCGACTTTCTGGCGGACTTCTTCCGGTTGGATCACGTTTCCCCAGGTATGCAGGCGTTTCCAGAGGAGATCCACGCCGGGGAGCAAAGCGTAGCGTCCGGTATCCTCATCGTGCTCCAGGAAGCGAAAGCCCCCTTGCACCGCGTCCATGTTGTGAGAAGTGGGAGGCAGGCCGTACTTCCGCTCCAGTGACCGAGCGAAAGCGATCCACTCCAACAGCACCCGGCTGGCGCGGCTCTCTTCGTTGACGATGTGGATCTCCGGCGAACCCGCGGTGTTCATGACGTCGATCTCGAGGTGGGTGGAAGCGGAGAGCGCTACTTTCCGTTCGACCGCCATCCGGACTTTTTCCATATAGATGTCGAAGGTCAGCTTCTTGTTGATCACCTTGCGGGTCTTGAAGGACTCTTCATCGGGCGTCTGATAGCTCAAGATGAAGTTCGTGAGTCCGGCGCGGTAGAGCCCATCGACGAGTTGGGGAGTCAACATGCTGCAGTTGGTATTGAGCTCGATGGGGATCCCCTTCGATTCGGCATAGGCGACGATATCGACCAGGTGGGGATGAAGTGTGGGCTCTCCCATCTGGTGTAGCTTGACCGGGTAGAGAGGCCCGAGCCGCGCCTTTTGCTCACCGATCATGTCGAAAATACGGCGCGCCTCATCGAGGCTCATCATCCCCCGCTTTCTTTCCATGATCTCGTCCGGACAGAACGTGCAATGAAAATTGCAGACGTTGGTGAGCTCCACGAAGAGCCACCAGATGGGATAGACGCGGTCCGGCGACTTGCGCAGAGAAGGCAGAGGCGCTTTGACCGAGAAAGCGTCTGCATCCTCGGGCAGCTCCGGCGAAACGGCCAGGCGTGAGACGAAGAAGTCCTGCCTGAGCTCCAGCCGAAAGCTGGCACCGAGATTCTGGAACCGTCGAGGCTCGAAGTCTTCGATGACGAACAGGCAGCGCTTCCAGGTCGGCTCGGCGGTCTCGGCACCGATCCAATACTGGTCGGCTTCTTTATAGAGCCCCTGGTAGGGCGCAGATGGATCTTGGGAGCTGTACTGGAGTCGAAAGGTGCCGAAGCCTTTTCCGAAGTAATCGATCTCGATGACCAGTCGGTCGGCCAGTTTCTCTCGAAGCGGCGGTTCGATAACGAAATAGAGGTACTGGGAGTCACGGTCCGGCGTGGCAGCGACGCGCCCCTGAAGGGTCACCAGCCGGTACCGACCGTCTCCCTCGTTGGCCATCCGCAGTGATGCGTCGCCGCTCTTCCCTTGCTGGCGCTGCTGGCCCTGCTGGACGAAGAGCTCGGTTCGCAGTTCGGACTTCAGGCCGAGAAGCGTGCCGACTCTATCCAGCATGGTGGTCACAGTGCCGGCGAGTATACCTTACGACGGGCGAGCGTCTCAACTCGACGTGTCCGCCCCGGGAAGTGGCTGGAAGGACTTCGCGATCTCTTCGATCCATGGCTCGATCTGATGGTAGACCGCGTTCTGAGTAATGAATTTATAGATGTACGCCCTGCCGCCTTGGACGAAATAGAACGTCCGCTCCAGATAGCTCGCCAGCTGCGTCTCCGTGCCATAGAGATCGGAGATGCCCCTTCCCTCGCCCACTTGCTCATGACGAATGAGCCGGTAGTTGTCGCCGAGCAGCTCCGTCCTTTGCGCGTAGAACGCTTCCAGGGTCGTCTCAGGCGGGAGCGTGTTGACGCTGACTTCGAGGGTGGCGTGGATGGTCGCCCTTCCATCTTCCAGCGCCAGCGGTGGACTCAGAAACGCGACGAAGAAGGATTTTCCCGGCTCGCTCAGAAGGTTCGTTCGCTGCCACGATCGCGGATAGCCGAACCGCAAACCGAGCTCCGGGCGCGCGTAAACCTCGAGGAAGGGCTCTTGCTCCAAGGAGAACCCCTCCCACATGGCTTCCAGGGCCCAACGGTAGTCTTCCACGGTCGGGGCTTCGCCGCGAGCATAGATCCCGTACAGGACACCTTCCACCGGAGCCAGCAGCAAGCGAGAGCTCTCCGCGCCGTCCCCGGAAACGAAGGACCAAGTCTTCCCCGGGAAGCCGTGCAGTGAATAATCGCTCTGGCTGGTAATCTCATGGCCTTCGATGTAGCGCCGGGAAATCTCGTCGAGGTCCCTGCCGACGGGCATGGGACCGCTCATGACTTGGACCCGAATGCCGGGCCGCTCCGGCACGTCGGTCGACGGTCCGGTGAAGATCTGCATCAGGAACCCGGCCTGCGATCCAAGCTCGGTGGTCCAGCCCGGGGGGGCGGGAATCGATATCTGCAGGGATGGGGAGTAGACGGTGATGAGGGTGCCAGGGCCACGGTCGCACGCCGGCAGGAATGCAGCCAAAGCCGCCAACGCCAGGAGAAGCGAGCGGATTCTAATCGAGCTGGTAGTTGGGAGCTTCCTTGGTGATGATGACGTCATGGACGTGGCCCTCCCGGTGTCCGGCCTGGGTCACCCGAACGAACTTGGCACGCGTCTTCAGCTCCTGAATGTTCCGGCAACCGCAATAACCCATTCCTGACTGCAGTCCTCCCACCAGCTGGGTCACCACGCCCGAGAGACTACCCTTGGAAGGGACACGGCCCTCGATACCCTCCGGCACCAGCTTGGAGGTCTCCACGTCTTGCTGGAAGTATCGATCCCGAGTTGCATCGCTCATCGCACCGAGCGATCCCATTCCGCGATAGGTCTTGAACGTCCTGCCCTGATAGAGAACCGTCTCTCCCGGACTCTCGTCCGTACCGGCGAACAGTCCCCCTATCATCACCGCGTCCGCTCCCGCCGCGATCGCCTTGGTGATGTCTCCACTGAACTTGATGCCTCCGTCGGCGATCAGAGGCACGCCGAACTGGCTCGCCGCCCCGGCGCAATCCAAGACGGCGGTGATCTGAGGAACGCCGGCTCCGGAAATGACCCGCGTCGTGCAAATCGAGCCCGGCCCCATGCCCACCTTGACGGCGTCCGCGCCGGCCTTAATGAGATCCCGAGTGGCCTCCGCGGTGCCCACATTGCCCGCCACCACGTCCACGTCGGCGAACTCTTTCTTCAGCCTCTCCACCGTGCTCAATACCTTCTTGCTATGACCGTGGGCGGTATCCACGATGAGAGCATCCACCTGGGCATCGACCAAAGCCTTGGCTCTCTCCAGCGCTTCGTTTCCCACACCGATGGCCGCCGCACAACGGAGCCGACCCAGGTGATCCTTGGAGGCCAGCGGGTACTTGATGGCCTTTTGGATGTCCTTGACGGTAATCAACCCCTTGAGGTTGTACTCCTCGTCCACGACCAGCAGTTTCTCCACCTTGTGTTTGTGCAGAATCTTCTTGGCCTCTTCCAAGCCGGTCCCCACCGGGACGGTGATGAGATTCTCCTTGGTCATGACCTCCGATATGGGAAGGTCCATGCGGGTCTCGAAACGGAGATCTCGATTGGTGAGGATACCGACCAGCTTGCCGTCCACCACGATGGGCACGCCGGAGAAACGGTACTTGGCCATCACCGCCTGAGCCTCGGCGATGGTACGGTCGGGCGTCATGGTGACCGGATCCACGATCATGCCGCTTTCGGAGCGCTTTACCTTGTCGACCTCTTCCGCCTGCCGGGCGGGAGTCATGTTGCGATGGACCACCCCCATCCCTCCCAGTTGCGCGATGGCGATGGCCAGGCGCGATTCGGTCACCGTGTCCATGCCGGAGCTGACGATGGGAATGTTCAACCGGATCCTGCGACTGAACCGGGTAGTGGTATCGACTTCCGAGGGCAGCACGTCGGATTTCTGTGGAACGAGAAGGACGTCTTCAAACGTGAGGGCTAGGGGAAACTGCTGCTCGGTCACGGCTCACGCTCCCCGCCGCGGCTAAGCGCCGCAGCACTTTTTGTACTTCTTCCCACTTCCACAGGAACAGGGTTGGTTGCGTCCCACCTTGGCGGCGTCGCGTTTGATTGTCTTCACCGCCGCGTTGGCGCCGCCTTGCGATTCTCGCCTGGCAAACACCGAGGGAGAGGCCCCGGGATCGTTGAACATCAGCCGGCTGGGCCGCTGCCGCGGTACCGGCTCGCTGGTTCTTTCCCGGGCCGGCTGCAAGAGGAACAAATACCGAACGATATCCTCCTCGATGCGATCCCACATCGCCTCGAACATCTGAAAGCTTTCCTTCTTGTACTCGATGAGCGGATCGCGCTGGCCGTAGCCCCGCAGCCCGATGCCCTCTTTCAAGTGGTCCATCGCGTAGAGATGATCCTTCCACTGCGAGTCCACGATCTGCAGCATGACGATCCGCTCGTGGGTGCGCATCAGCTCGGGCCCGATGAGCGCTTCCTTTTCCTGATACTTGTCCTGGATGAGCTTCCACAGGGTCTCACGGATCTCATCGCGATTCAGCTGGTCCCAGTCCACGCCACCCAGCTGATCACTTTCCAGGCCGAATTGCCTAGCCAGCTCCCGCCGCAGCCCCTCGGTATCCCATTCGCTGGGCTCCACTTCTTGAGAAAGAAAGCGGTCGATGTTGAGGTCCACCAGGCTTTCCGCCAGCTCCAACACATATTCGCGTTCGTCTTTCCCTTCCAGAATCTCCCGCCGAAGCCGGTACACTGCCACCCGCTGCTTGTTCATTACATCGTCGTACTCCAGCAGGTGTTTCCGCATCGAGAAATTCTGCCCTTCCACTTGCTTCTGAGCGCGCTCGATGGCGCGGGTGACCATTCCGTGCTCGATGGGGACTCCCTCTTCCATGCCCAGGCGTTGCATGAGGCCGCTGATCCGGTCGCTTCCGAATATTCGCATGAGATCGTCTTCCAGAGACAGATAGAAGCGTGAGCTGCCCGGGTCGCCCTGACGACCGGCGCGGCCGCGTAACTGATTATCGATGCGCCGCGCCTCGTGTCTCTCGGTCGCCAATATGTGCAGACCACCGAGAGTCACGACTTTGTCGTGTGCCTGCGCGACCTGCTTTCGCGCCTTTTCGTATTCTTCCTTCCAGACCTCTTCCTGCGCCTCCCGATAGTCCACCCCCTGCTCCTTCAACGTCGTCCGAGCCAAGTACTCGGGGTTTCCTCCCAAGAGGATGTCGGTACCCCGCCCCGCCATGTTGGTGGCGATGGTCACCGCCCCCACTCGCCCCGCCTGGGCCACGATCTCGGCTTCCATCTCGTGGTACTTGGCGTTCAGCACCACATGCTTCACGCCGGACCGCTTGAGGAGCTGGGACAGCTTCTCGCTCTTCCCGATGGACGTCGTTCCCACCAGAACGGGCCGGCCTAACTGATTTAGCGACTGGATCTCCTCCACTACGGCATTCAGCTTCTCGCGTTCGGTCCGATAGACGACGTCGGGATACTCGTCGCGGACCAAGGTTCGATTGGTAGGCACCACGACCACTTCCAAGTCGTAGATCTTCTCGAACTCCGCCGCTTCGGTTTCCGCCGTCCCGGTCATTCCGGCCAACTTCTCGTACATCCGAAAGTAATTCTGGAAGGTGATGGTGGCGAGCGTCTGGTTCTCTCTCTCGATCTTCACATGTTCCTTGGCCTCGATGGCCTGATGCAGACCATCCGACCAACGACGACCCGGCATCAACCGACCGGTGAACTCATCCACGATGACCACCTGGCCGTCCTTCACCATGTAGTCCACGTCCCGTTTGAAGAGCACGTGAGCACGGAGCCCCTGGTAGACGTGGTGAAGGATGTGCATCTGCGAGGGTTCGTAGAGGTTTTCCACTCCCAGAAGCGATTCGCAATGAGGAACGCCGTCCTCGGTCGGAGTGACGGTGCGGGTTTTCTCATCGACGGTGTAGTCGAGATCGCGGCGAAGCTTGGGAATGATGCGATCGATCTGATAGTAGAGATCGGTGGACTCCTCCGCCGGTCCGCTGATGATGAGCGGAGTGCGGGCTTCGTCGATGAGGATGGAATCGACCTCGTCGACGATTCCGTAGTGAAAGAGCTTCTCGACCTCCTTGCCATCCCGGTCCTTCACCGTTCGCGGAAACAGGCGATGCACAAACAGCGAGGGGTCGAACTTCATGTTGTCGCGGAGATAGTCGAATCCGAATTCGTTGTTCGTCCCGTAGGTGACGTCCGCCCGGAAGGCCCGCTGCCGATCGGAGTCGGTGAGCTCGTGCTGGATGACGCCCACCGACAGCCCCAGGAACCGGTACAGTCTGCCCATCCACTCCGCGTCACGGCGCGCCAGATAGTCGTTCACCGTCACCACGTGAACGCCCTTGGCGGCGAGCGAGTTCAAGTAGACGGGTAGAGTCGCCACCAGCGTCTTGCCCTCGCCGGTCTTCATCTCTGCGATCTTGCCCTGGTGGAGCACCATGCCGCCGATCAGCTGGACGTCGAAGTGACGCATTTCCAGCACCCGCCGACCGGCTTCCCGGCACACCGCAAAGGCCTCGGGCAGTAGATCTTGGAGAGACTCTCCCCGCGCTACCCTCTCGCGAAACTCGGCCGTCTTCGCCGACAATTGTGAATCGGAGAGAGCCTTCATCTCGGGCTCCCTTTTGTTGATGAGGTCGACCAGGGGGACTAGTTTCTTGAGCTCGCGCTCGTTCTTGCTGCCGATGAGCTTGGTGAGGATGCTGTTCAACATCAGTCGATGAAATAATTACCGAACTCGCCCCGATTGATAACCTGCCAGTTTAGCAAATCAAACAAAGCGAATCAATCGAAAGGGTTCCAGGGTTCCAGGAGGACGTGGAGAGGGAGACGCCCCGCAAACGGCCGGGGGTTCCGGTCAGAATCTGAGAGCTCGGCGACGCCGGGATTGGGGAAGCGCGGGAGTCATTCTTGAGACAATACGCCCCGGTCGGCGAGTTCGGCTCGAAGGGGCGGTTCTGACCCGCAGAACGTGGAGGCTCTACTAGGGCCCACCCGCGGAGGCCGTCTGGCGGCCGGTCACCTGGAACGTCTTGTCGTACTCGAGAATGTAGTTGAGCGGATGCGTGGGTCGATTGGAGACCCATACTTCGTAATGGAGGTGGGGCCCGTTACTTCTTCCGGTGCTCCCGACGAGTCCGACCACCTCGCCTCGCTTGACTCTCTGGCCGGCTCTCACGTTGAAGCTGGAGAGGTGCGCGTAGCGGGTCATCATGCCGAACTTGTGGTCGATGACGATGACGTTACCGTAGCTTCCGCGCTTCGACGCGTACAGCACGACTCCATCGGCAGGAGCCACCACCGGCCGCCCCACCGGCGTCGAGACATCGATACCGAAATGGAACTCGCGATCTCCGGTGAACGGATCCTTGCGCAAACCGTAGGATGACGAGAGGTACCCCCGCGCCGGCCAGATCGAGGGGGTCGAGGCCAACATGAGCGAATGCTCCTCATAGAATCGCTCCAGAACCTGACCCTTCTCCTCTAGCGCGGTCAAGTCACCAGCCATCTGCTGGAGGCTGTTTTTGACCTCGTCGTAGACGCTGGGCGAGGACGTGGGGTCTTCGTCTCCAAAGCCCCCCATGCCGCCCTCCGACTCGCCGGGCAGCTCGGTGTTCAACCCCGCCATGACCGAGAGCTTCTTGACGAAGTCCTGGAGCGAAGTGACCCGGTTGTTGAGATGCTCGACCGACACCTCGTAGTCCAGGTTCTGGCGGCGTAGCTCGGCATTGACTATACGCAGGCGGCGGAGCTCTCGCATCTCCCCGTAGAACCGTACGTAGTGGAAAGTCAACACCCCGGCCACGATGACCATCAATCCCAAGAAGGAGGCTGCCAGAACGGCGGTGCGTTTGGAGAGATGAATCTTGCGGAACTTGGCTTCCGCGTGGGGAACTAAAATGAACGTATAGAATCGTTTAGCCATCCCACGGACCTCTCTAGGTTGGCTCAATTATGAGAGCAATGGACCCAAAGTACACAAAAAGCGCCCCTTTCCGTACTACAGCCTCTGGCGGGCTGTCAAGCCTAAAAACAGGAGGAGCTGGTTCTCCGGGCAACATCCTGCAAGGCACATGCCTCTCAGGACACGTATCCCAGGGTCTCCAGTTCTTTCAAAATCTCTTCGTCGACCGGGCTCCGGCGGGGCTCACCCCCGCGTCTCCCCTTGTCATGGGTCGGCGTCCATTCCACGGGCCTGGTCGCAAGTAACTCAGGTGAAAGCGCTTCTACCAAAACCCGGCCGTCCATGTCTCTTCCCACCGGCAGTCCCATGAGATAGAGGATGGTGGGCGTCACATCGAAGACGCTGGGGTCCGTGAGCTCGGTGCCGGCGCGGATCGGGGGGCCCCATAGGAAAACCACCCCAGGGGGGGCCAGAGTCTCCACGCTCCCGGGGGCCCTGGCTCCGGGCGGTCCCAACGCGTAGTGATAGAAGCCGTAGTTGCGGAACTGGAAGCCGTGGTCCGACACGACCACCACCACCGTGTCCGGCCCCGCCTTCTCCAAGAAGCGGCCCAGCCGACGGTCTTCGTGGACGTATACCGATTCCAGGACAGCCGCATAGGCCTGGTCCATTCTCTGCTCGATCTCGAGAGAGAGGGGAACCTGCTTCTCGTTCAGCAGATCGTATACCTGGGTGGCGAGCCGCAGGTCGATGAAGCGCCAGAGGAAGTGGGAGAAGATGTCGGCGTTCCGGAAGATAACGCCAAAGAGATCTCTCTGTCCGCGAGTTTCCATGAGATGTGTGGCCATCCGCTCCACCAGCAGGTCTTCCGCGAAAAGATCGACGGAGGCTCGAAACCGTCGGCCAAAGTTATCGGAGGGGCGGAAGATGCCCTCCAGCATCCCCGGGGAGTACACGGGAATGCCCGCCGAACGCATTTCCTCCTGGACGAGCTCGTCCTCCATGTCTGCTAGGGGCCGAAGCTCCTCATAGAGCGCTTCCGGGTAGGTGGCTTCTTCGATGCGAGCCCGCCGCACCTTGGTGAAATGATTGGAGACCAACTCGCCGTCCACCGCTTCCGCCGGCCAGGTGGCCCACCAGTTGACGATCTGCACGCTCTTGCCGGCATCGGTCGCGATGTTCCACACCGCCTCGGTGCGCCGCTGGTTTCCGGTGGTGAGGAGGCGTTCCTGTCCGTCTTCGGAGAGAACCATCCAGTCGATGATCCCATGTTTCTCCATGCGCTTGCCGGTCGCGATCGAAGTCCAGACCACGTTGGACTTGGTCGGCTTGAAGGTGCGGCAAGTCCCATAGGCTCCCTCCCGGAAAAGTCGCTGGAAGTTGGGGAGCTTGCCCTGGGACATCAAGGAAGAGAGAAATTCGGGATCGGCTCCGTCGAAGCCGAGGATCATCACCCGATAAGAGGAGCCGGAGGACGGGTTGCGGTTGGCGGCGCGCTGCACGGCCACGTCCAGATAGAAGAGGATTGCGGCGAAGGAGAGAACGGCTATTGCAAAAGCCTTTTTCATCGGCGCCGGTTCCTTTCTCGGCTCCCCGGGGAGCGCGGGCTCACATCCTACACTAAGCCTCGGTAGTTCATCCTGGGAATG
>Ga0209322_10000492_pt1 | contig 23248 bp, 19 predicted proteins | sample Rifsed19ft1_FD_184013 | JGI IMG/M metagenome (GOLD analysis project Ga0209322, IMG submission 184013) | Soil microbial communities from Rifle, Colorado, USA - sediment 19ft 1 (version 2) | ecosystem: Environmental > Terrestrial > Deep subsurface > Rock core/Sediment | place: Rifle, Colorado... | reverse complement strand
TTTAAAGGTGTTGATGCCGTGGCTCAGGTTGATGGACTCTGTAATCCGAGGGGATTTGTACTTGTTGACGCCTGCCAGAGATCACCGAAGTATCCGAATATATATGCCGTGGGGGTCTGCATCGCCATCCCGCCGATTGAGACGACCCCTGTTCCTACAGGCGTTCCCAAGACCGGCTATATGATCGAGAGCATGGTCACTGCGGCGGCCGCCAACATAAAGTCCGCAATTGAAGGAGGGCCTGTTTCTGCAAAGGCCACATGGAATGCCATATGCCTTGCTGATATGGGAGACACCGGCATTGCATTCGTAGCCATACCTCAGTTACCGCCGAGGAATGTGACATGGGCAAAGAAGGGCAAATGGGTACACCTCGCCAAGATCGCCTTCGAAAAATATTTCCTGCGAAAGATGAAGAAGGGAATCACCGAGCCATTCTACGAAAGGGTGATCCTTGACAGGCTGAACATCAAGAAGATCGAATAATGGAACAACATTTAGACGACAGCCGCTTACAGTCAGACATACAGTATCTTGAAGATGCCCTAAGCGAAGTAATTCGGGAGCAGGAAGGGGTTGAGCTATTCCGCCTGATAGGGGAGTTTAAAAATGCGTGCAAGAAAATAAAAGATCAGTACGAGCCCTCTATCGAGGCGTTTCTCCTCAGGGAATCAGAGAAGCTGAATCTTCCTACATCATCAAAACTCATACAGGCATTTGCACTCTACTTCTATCTGTTAAATACTGCAGAGGAAAACTTCGGGATGCAGCAGCGAAGAGAGATACAGCGGCATGAAGGAAGGGTAAGGGGTTCATTTGAGGATTGCCTTGCAAGATTGAAAGAAAAAGGTGTAGACGGTCAAACACTTCTTGATATTATTAAGGACCTTTCGATAGAGCCTGTGATCACGGCCCATCCGACAGAGGCAAAGCGGCTCACCATACTGAAGAAATACAGAAAAATATACCTGACGATATTTAAGAAGGAAAACCCAATTTGGACACCTGAAGAAAAGGCGCTGTTGCAGGAAGAGATTACGAATGAAATACAAAAGCTCTGGCAGACAGGCGACATATTCCTCGAGAGACCCACTGTCCAGGAGGAGGTTTCTAACGGACTGCACTATTTCCGGGAGACATTCTACCCCGTCATCCCAAAGCTCTACAATTCACTCCAGAGGTGTATGGAGAGGTTCTATCCTGATACTGAATTATACTTGCAGCCTTTCTTAAAATTCGGCTCATGGATCGGCGGTGACAGAGACGGCAACCCTAATGTCACACCTGAGATAACGAGGTGGACGCTGAGGGCTCATAAGAATCTTATATTATCGCTCTACATCCAGTCTGTTCAGGAGTTGATAGGAAGCCTCAGTCAATCAACAACCAAGGTCAATGTATCTGAGGAATTACTTGCGACGATTGAAAACGATACGGGTAAGATGCCGGATATTGGACAGCGTGTTCTTAACAGAAACCCGTATGAACCATACAGACAGAAACTCTCATTCATAAAGATAAGGCTGGAGAAGACAAGAGATGTCCATAATTATGACCCTCGTTCCCATGTTTCAGATTCAGAAAGGATCTATCAGAATCCATCCGAGCTATTGGAAGACCTGCATATCATCCAGAGGAGCCTGAATGAAAACAAAGGTTCAAGGACTTCGGAGATAGAATTAGATGCGTTGATAAAAAGAGTTGAGGTATTCGGGTTCCGCCTCGTAAGGCTTGACATAAGGGAAGAGGCATCAAAGCATACGAAAGCGTTATGTGAAATATTTGAAAGACTTGGCATATACCGGGATTATTATGACATGCCGGAAGAAAATAAAATACGCATCCTCACATCAGAGATAGAGAACCGGCGTCCCCTGATTTACGAAGATATGAAGCTGTCACCCGGGTGTCTTGGGACCATAGAAACTTTCAGAGTAATAAAATGGGCAACAGAAAATATCAGTCCGGAGGCAATAAGCACCTATGTTATCAGTATGACTCATGAGGTAAGCGATATCCTGACAGTACTTCTTATAGCAAAAGAGACAGGACTATACAGGGAAAATGAAAATCCCCCTCCCCTTGATATTGTCCCCCTCTTTGAAACTATAGATGATCTGAGAAGGTCAGGAGAAATAATGGACAACCTGTTCTCACTTCCCGTCTACAGAAAATATCTTGATCTCCGCGGTGGTTTGCAGGAGATAATGCTCGGTTACTCGGACAGCAGTAAAGACGGCGGGATACTGACATCGAGCTGGGAGCTTTACAATGCCCAGAAGATGCTGCGGGATATAGCTCAAAGACATGGTATACGCCTCAGGTTATTCCATGGCAGGGGCGGAACCGTTGGCAGAGGAGGCGGTCCTACGCACAAGGCTATACTCGCTCAGCCTCCCGGCACAATTCAGGGCAATATAAAGATCACAGAGCAGGGTGAGGTAATCTCATCAAAGTACGCAAACCAGGGTACAGCACTGCATAATCTTGAGCTTATTGTTGCAGGGGTAATTGAAGCAAGCACGCCGGCTTTTCATGACGAGATAAACACGCTGGATAAAAAGTATACCCCTGTCTTTGATGAGCTATCAGAGTTATCATACAGACTCTACAGGGAGTTAATAGATGACCCTGACTTTTATACCTACTTTACATATGCTACGCCCATAACAGAGATAGGGCTCGCAAAGATAGGGTCAAGGCCTGAGAGGAGGAGAGATAGCTGGCGTATAGAAGACCTGAGGGCAATACCCTGGATATTCAGCTGGACACAGAGCAGGCATATGCTCCCGGCGTGGTATCCTGTCGGTACTACCTTCAAGAGGTTTATCGCCCGGGATCCTGTCTCTAACACAAATGTCTTACAAGAGATGTACAGGCGGTGGCCATTTTTCGAAAACATCCTCGACAATATTCAGATGACTATGTCAAAGGCTGACATGAACATTGCCCACCTCTACTCCCATCTTGTGCCGGATGAGAAGGTAAGAGACCGGATATTTGAAATCATAAAAAGGGAGTTTGAATTATCAAAAGAGATGATACTCCTTATTACAGGACAGAAAAACCTTCTCGATAATGACCCATGGCTACAGAGGTCTATACAGTTAAGGAACCCCTTTATGGACCCTATAAACTATATTCAGGTGAACCTTTTGAAGCAGCTCAGGAAAAAAGAAACCGAATCGGCAAACAAGAAAGAACTAACAGATGTAGTTCTCCTGACAATCAGTTGTATCGCAGCAGGAATGAGGAATACCGGTTAGAGGAGTTCCTTATTCACCTTAATCTTTGCCTTGGCACGCATGGCAACAGCATACGACATGACAGCCTTTTCACCTTTCTGGAACTGGACGAATTTTTTCAGCCGTTGCAATTCTTCCGGCAGTCTCTCTGCCACAGCGCCACCCTTGCCTCCAGGCAAGCTGAGAGGAAATGACTCATTTAGTTCGCTATCTGACACAGAGACAGAATCCCTGATAATGCCCTTCACCTTTTCTATAAGAAATTCTTCGCGCTGAGATTCCTCAAAAACTGCAACAGTAAGACGATTAGCCTCAAGAAGTCTTTCATAAAGTTTACGTTCAAATCTCCCTTCCTTGTGAAACATCTTCATTTTCATAATCCCATCTCTTAGTTCATCATCACTAACCCTCAATCCAAGATCATTGGCAGATTCAAGCCAAAGCTCTCTGGCAACGAGGTCTTCCATTACCTTATCCCTTAAGTTCATCTTCTCAAGCAGATCTGAATCAAACTTATCTTTGTACATTTCTCTGTAGTAGTCTACGGCCCTGTTGTATGACCTCCTGTAATCCTGGACCTTTATATCCTCTCCGTTTACAGATACTACTACATCTCCATCCGAGGACTGTATCCCATACCACCCCATTGAAATGACAAAGGTAATGGCAATGACTCCCATAATAATCTTCAAAACCAATGGGTTATCAACTGCAAGTTCGCGTACGATTTTTAACATGTTGTTCCTCCTTAGTATAAATCGTTTCTAAAATGCTTGCTTAAAGCCAACTCCTGCGCATGATAATGCGAGCCTATTTCCTTGCCATAGCTTATCTGAGGAAGTTCAGCCATCTTCTCATACCGTATCTTGAAGAATACCTGTCCGTCCTCTATACGGAATGGCACATCATGCGGTCTTACCTCAAGGACAGACCTTGTACCCTTAACTTCTCCATATCCATAACCGAAGCCGCTGTCAAAAAAACCGGCATAATGAGTCCTTAACTCACCGGATCCGGCATCAAACTCAATCATCTCCGCCGCGTATTCAAGCGGTACACGCACCTTTTCCTTTGATGCGAATATATAAAACTCTTCGGGCTCTAAGATCAGGAACCCCTCCCTGGGTGCATGTATAGGCTCCCAGTAGTCAGACGCGAGATAACCACCTGCTTTGCTGAGATCAATAATGGAGCTGTTTTTCTTCGCCTTGAATCCTATTACACCATTAGTCATATGCCCCTTTAAATCCACGCTCATGCAAAGCCCGTCCCGTATAATAGCAGATTCTGCCGGTAACCGTACACCCTCCTCATTATATAACAGGTGATTAGCATTACACACCTCTGTTAGTAATCTATCTTCCACGTGTTGACGCTCATTAAAGAGCCTCAACTGATTAAGGCTCTGACCTGTCCTTGCCTTAACAGTAAATGACCTCGGAAAGACCTCAAGGTAAAGCATGCCGGAGTATCCATTATCTATCTCATCAAATCTGTAACCCTTGTCTGTTATCACCCTGGTAAAAATATCCAGTCTTCCGGTCGAACTTTTTGGGTTTGTCTTGCCATTTATCTCCGCCGGCAAATGCAGCTCTTCGATAAGCGGTATAACATATACATTCTTTTTCTCCAGTATCCCATTATCATCAAGGTCTACTTCATACATATACAACTCATCCAGCAGGTCCTGCACTCTCCTGCGCTGCGGCAGAAAACTGCTTCTCACCCTGTAAGCCTTGTTTCCAAGCCTGAGGTCTATGCTCGCGGGCTGCAACTGTTTGTCAAGGACAGGCACAGAGGACTTTATAGTCCCATCGTCTATTAATTGTCTAAGCCTCTGGACAGGTAAAGTCCCTTTATTTGAAGAGTTCATTTGTATTCCCGATAACGTTAATCACAACTCACCTTCTCCGCATCCGGTTGAGGATAGCGATAGACCGTATCGTTATGATTCCTTGCTATTACCTCATTTTCATTTATCTCCATAACAAAATCCGGCGGCAGCAACGGTATCTTTCCTCCGCCTCCCGGCAGGTCAATGACAAACTTGGGTATTGCCATACCTGATATCCGACCCTGAAGCGCCTTTATTATGTTTAACCCGCACTCTACCGGCGTCCTCAAATGTTCCGTACCCTTTGTAAGATCTGCCTGATAAAGATAATACGGTTTTACCCTTATTGCCAGCAATTTTTGCATTAACTCTTTTATCGTCTCAGGGTCATCGTTGATCCCTTTGAGAAGAACCGTCTGGCTCCCAAGAGGGACGCCTGCATCTGCCAGCCTGCCGCATGCAACGGCAACTTCATCCGTTATCTCCCGTGGATGAATGAAGTTTATATTAACATACAACGGATGATATTTTTTTAACATACTGCAGAGTTTTTTTGTTACACGCTGCGGCAGGGCACCCGGCACGCGGGTCCCTATCCTGATTACTTCGAGATGTGGTATTTCCCTTAATGCCTTTAATATTTCCTCAATCTCTCTGTCTTTAAGGATCAGCGGATCTCCCCCGGAAAGTATTACATCTTTTATCTCATCATGTTCCCTTATGTAGTTTATGCCCTTTCTCACCATCTCCCTTGAAATGGGTTCTTTGCCTACAAACCGTTTTCTTGTGCAGAATCTGCAATAAACAGGACATTGATGCGTCACCATAAGCAAGGCCCTGTCCTCATACCTGTGTACTACAGAAGGCACAGGACTGTCCCCCTCTTCATTGAGCGGGTCATCTATCCCCACATAATCATTTATCTCCTGCTCATCAGGAACTACCTGTCTGTAAATAGGGTCGTCTTTTCCCTTAATGAGGCTCAGAAAATAGGGATTTATCCGTGCCGGATATTCTGTCATAACCTGAGCCAGCTTGTCCGCATCAAGACCAAACTCCTCAGAAAATTGCTGAGGTTTTATAAGACTCTTTTTTAATATATGCTGCCACTGCTCCAATGTCTCTCACTCCTTAATTATTGCCTGCTACTCGCAAATCCCATCCCCACCGCAGTAATAACTGCGTCTTTCATCCCATGGATAAGTTTCTTGTCAAGCGGGCATATAGTCGCCATTATCCCCCTCAACCTTACGTCTTCACCCTCTACAAAATAATATGGACAGAGCCGGACACGTCCGCTCATTTTTTTTATACTGTTATCATCCCAATAATTGATCTCTACGTGCCGTCCTTTGTGAAATTCCTGGAGTATGTACGGAGTACTGTAGAAACCCTTCAATGCGCCTTCGATGGCAGCGCTCCACTCCTCTTTAGAAACATCATCTCCTGCTATTACACCCCTGCTTCCCCATGCCAACTCTGAAAACCCCGATGGTTTTATAACAAATTGCCTCTCCTTTTGAGTAGCATCTGCAAGATCAGTCCAGCGGGAGACGACTTTTTTGTTACCGATTCGCAGTCCTGGTATTATACCATATGGCGGCATGTCTGCGGGATCGAGTACCCATGTCCGGGGGAATAGTTTGCTCAGTATATCAAATACTTCTTCACCCAGCTCATGAACCCAATACGTTTCGAGAAGAGGATGATGAAAGAGGGCATAAAGCATCTTTTCCTCAAGAAAAGGCTTAAAGGGAGGAGTTACTGCTACGTCTTTCTTTTTGGCGCTGTACATGATCAGTTCAGACTTTGGAATATTTTTGAGATCGAAGAGTTCAAAGAATCTATAGATAACGTCAATCCTCAAATGGCCTTGTGTTTCACCTGAAAATTCTGAATCAACAAATAATCCGTCTTCAGTAAATGTCACATCCTGCGGTCTTATTGTAAAAGCCCTGCCGCCTGATTCTCTTATTGCCCCTGCCAACCACTCCATCTCAGGTCTGTAATCCCTGGATTCCGGGGAGACTACAATTGCGGTTACAGGGTCATGTGCCCGGGCAGTGCCTTTGATCATATTCGTAAACCCCTCAACCATCCCATATCTTCCACCAATTACTGAATAGTCATAGTCACTGTATGCCCTGCCAAGACTTCCGGTTATACCAATACCTCCGGGCACGGAATCAAGCTCTGTAGCCGTCATTCCGTCCTCTGTAAGAATAATATCAGGTCTTATGACACCGGGAAGCAGCCCCTTCATCCTGTTCATGCAGGCATAATCTATAAGGGATTGAGGCTTACCACGATTCAGATAGCCGGCAATCCATGCCGGTTGTCTGCCATTAATACTCTCATAGAAAAGCTTATTTGACGCCTTGTAAAAGGAATGCAGGTGTGAACCAAGTGATTCAAGAAATGAGAATTGCTTTTCTTCTATCCAAAACGGTTCAGATGAGACAAGCCACTGATTATAAACTCCATCTTCTGTAAGCCTCTCTCTGATATGCCGGCACCGCTCTGCTGGTGACATATCCATAATCATCCATCCTCTACTGCAATGACCTTGTGTTGCCGGAAGCGGTCTGGGCCAGTTTTTTTGTGGCTATATACTCATAAGGAATACCCTCTACCTTAGGGTTTCTCAAACCAAGCATATAAATCGTAAGGGACTTTGCCTGTTCCTCTGTAAATCCAAAATTAGGCATAATAGTAGCAGCAAAATTCAACTCCGGATTTCCAGGAACAATCTTCTGGGGATCCAGAAAATGTTCATATACCCAGTGCGACATCGTATGATGACCTTCTACATGCTGGAAATCATGAATAAGGAAGAAGGCAAGCTCGGTCCTGCTCCCCAACCCTGTAAGTTCAGGCCCAATAGTACCACCCTCTCCATTTATATTGTGACACCCCCTGCATCCCATCTGATAGGATAGGTCCCTGCCTTTAAAGAATGTATCGGCACCGGGAAAGTCTTTCGCTGTTACAGATCTGTCATGAAGCTCCATATGGCATTTAGCACATGATGCCTGGGCGTACTCCTTTGACAAAAGCTGGCGATTGAGGTGATGAACCGCCCCATGGGTTTCTTCAACAGAAACAACCTGCCCATCGCCCTGATGACATACGGTACAACCAAACTTATCAATAGCATGATTCTTCAGGAAATCACCCGGATGAGTAGTTAACGGTTGAGGCTCATCAACAGCAATCGGGTTGCTGACCCCTAAATGACATGTCATACACCTGTCTGTAGAATTCAACTGGGGAAGCCATATCTGCTCTATCCTGAGCGGAGCTTTAAGATATGATGGGTCATTAAGCTTTGCCGCCATCTTTTCATTATAGCTCTTCTGATAGTGCATCCATTCCTTACTATTTTCCTTATAGAATATAACTATTGAAACAATCAGAATAAAAACAACCGCGGCGGCAAATATTTTATTCCGCCGGCTCATCGTCTCCTTTTCCCATTTATGATCTATCATTTTTTACTTTCTCTTATTACCCTTCTTATACAACCGCTCCATAAAACTGGAAAGGCCCATTATACCGAAGGTAATGATTGCTGTTACTACTATAAAGAATATCCCTATGCCAAACTTTTCCCACATATCCTCACCACCCTATATTTTGAACCACGGTGTCATTACCACGTATTTTATTGAAAAAACCAATCGTAGACCTACCTTGACAGGTATACCAATCATTATAAGATACAGGCCCATCAAGGTTACATATCTTATCAAACCAAGCTTTTTAAAGAATTCCTTAAAATACAAGGCCGGAATAATAAGACCGGCGCCAAAATATCCCAGTACTAAAAGATCAGATAACGCCTTTCCGGCAAACTCACCGATGCCAAGGGTCCTTGCAAATATGATTGGCAGGTCTTCAAGTCCTGTCGCCGGCGGCTTATGGATATGCCCGTTCTCCCATGGCCAGTACCAGTTCCAGTCAAGTCCCCTGAACCAGACACCAATGACAATCAGTACTAACCATAAGGCCATACCAAAGGAATAGCTTGTAATTGCAAATTTTCGTTCTGAAAAGGTATAGTACCCCTTACCCTTTTTATTTACATCAAGAAAAGGTATAAGCATGAGACCAACTGCTATAAGTACCGGAAGGCCGACACCTGCTATCCATGGATCAAAAAAGACAAGCATTTCCTGGAGCCCCAGAAAGTACCATGGCGCCTTCATAGGGTTTGGCGTAGTATCCCTGCTCGCCTCTTCCTCAAGGGGTGCACCAAAATAAAGAGATGCGAAGAGGAGAAGACCCGTTACTATTAATACACATAGAAATTCAACATAAAAAAGGTGCGGCCAGCTAAAAATGGTATCTTCAGGCTCTTTATCAACACCCGTACTCGTGCCCTTAACAAGCTCCATCAGACCATATGTCTTATTAGGATCTCTCGGAAAAATATCGTGAGATTTCTCTGCCATTACATCTCCTTATCATAGCGGGCCTGAGAACCCGTCTTTCCTTACCCTCCAGAAATGGACTGCAAGGAAAACCACTACCATCAATGGTAATACTACACAATGAAGCACATAGAACCTGAGAAGGGCGTTCTGACCCACCTCTGTTCCGCCCAACAGCATAAACTTGACATCATTATCAGGTCTCATGCCGAGCTGAAGTCCAAAAGGGCCTTCAACACCGAACAGTGGTGTTGCAGCAGCCATCTTTGTACCGACTGTAATAGCCCAGAGTGCAAGCTGATCCCACGGAAGAAGATACCCTGTCCAGCTCAATAATAGTGTAAGCATCAAAAGCACTACGCCGATTATCCAGTTGAATTCCCTCGGCGACTTATAAGATCCTGTAAGAAAAACCCTTGTCATGTGTATCCACACAGTTGCAACCATGAGCTGAGCAGCAAGCCTGTGTATATTCCTGAATGTGGTGCCATATGACACTACTGCCATCATATCTTTAATATCCTGATAGGCACGCCTGACATCAGGAACGTAATAGAACATAAGGAGTACACCCGTTAATGTAAGGATTATAAACAACAGCAGGGAGGTCCCTCCCATGCACCAGGTATATCTGAGTTTAATGGATTCCCATCTTGATTTTACAGGATGGAGGTGGTAGAGGACATTGCTGAATGTAGTAAGCGCCCTGTTCCTCGGCGTATCTTCATAACCATGACGGAATATCGCCTTATAAAATTGTGTGCTCTTAACCCACGTTGAAATCTTTTCCCAGTTACTGCTGCCCATCATACCTCCCTTACACCTTCAAAAAGAACGGCTCCACCTCACGTGAAGCTTCATCAACTCTTAAACCCTGTTCTGTAGACATAGGATCGGGATCCTGCCTGTGGTTAAAGTCTACAACAATCTGTCCATCAGTAGGGTCAATCTTGACTGCTGCGCGCCACAGAAGCCTCGGTGACGGTCCCCCTAACACATTTCCCTCGATGCTGAAAATACTGCCATGACATGGGCACAGGAATGCCTGTTTGTCCTGAAACCAGTTAGGGGTGCAACCAAGGTGTCTGCAGATAGAAATCATGACATATATTCCGCTTTCATTGCGGACTACCCATACCTGTCTCTCTTTTTTCCATTTTTCACTCAAACCTGGCGGATATTCTGATGGTTTGCCTATCTTAAATACCTTCTGGGACTCATAGAGTACATTCGGGGAGTAGAAACGGTAAAAACTGAAAGCAGAACCGCCGAGCGTAGCAGCTACCCCACCCCATCCTACGATGGAGAAAAAATCCCTTCTCGTTATTTCCTCATCCACATCACTCATTTTGTTGCAGCCTCTTCCAATTCCTCTATATATTCAAATATCTCCATAGTTACTGCACCTGTCGGACATCGCTTTGCGCAGTGTCCGCACCTTATACACATGTCCTCATCTTTAATCATTGCTGTACCCATCTGTGCAACCGCAGTCTGATCGCCGACAGCTACTTCTTCCCATGCAATCTTATATCTCGCCTCAACTACCTTCCGGAGGTCCTCATCCCCGTCAATCTCGGTTACCGGCACCATCTTGAGGCAGAATGTCGGACATACATCAACACAGCCGCCGCACAATATGCACAAATCTCCGTCGAAGATCGTATTTATATGACACTTTAAGCATCTTACACCCTGCTCTACGGCTTCCCCTTCTTTATAACCTATCTCAACAAGGTCTATATTTTTCTTTCTCTCACCTGCATCAATTGCAGGAGGCTCTTTTCTGTCAAGACGGTCATAGTCATCGAACATCTTGTATTCCATTGGCCCGGCTACAGGGTGCATTACACCCCTTCTTTTTATCTTTATACTTACACCTCTTATATATTCATCAATAGACCTTGCCGCCTTCTGGCCTGCTGCAACAGCAGTAATCAGGAGCTTAGGTCCGTATGCCACATCTCCTGTTGCAAACACACCAGGGACACTTGTTTTGTAATTATCAAGGTTTACCTTTAAAACACCAGGTCTTACCTGTTCAATCCCATCCCCTTCTTTTATGAAGGACAGATCCGCAGCCTGACCTACAGTAATGATAACAGTGTCGCATTCTATAACAGTTTCCGAATTCGGAGCGAACTGTGGATTAAACCTCTTATTCTCATCAAAAACACTTAGGCACTTTACGACCTCAAGCCCTGTAACCTTCCCATCTCTACCCAGTATCCTTTTTGGTCCAAAACCATCGTGAAGAATGATACCCTCTTCTTCACCTTCTAAAATCTCAACAGGGTCAGCAGGCATTATATCCCTTGTCTCAAGACATGACATATGGACCTCTTTATTCTGCCCAAGCCTGACAGCAGACCTTGATGCATCGTATGCCACATTACCACCGCCTATTATAACCACCTTCCGGCCGATCTTCGGCGGACGCCCATAATTACATGCCTTGATAAAATCCATACCTATATGGACACCCTCAAGATTTGTTCCTTCTAAAGGCAATGAGCGGCCGAGCTGTAATCCTACCGCTATCAGGATAGCCTTATAACCCATCTCTTTCAGATTAGCAAGCGTCAGGTCCTTGCCTATGGGTGTATTGCATTTGATCTCAACTCCTAATGCCTCGATTGACGCGATTTCAGATCTGACAAGCTTTCTGGAGAGTCTGTAATGGGGGATACCGAAGACCATCATCCCCCCTGGTTCAGGTTCAGCCTCAAATACTGTAACCTTATAGCCAAAGAGTGCGAGGTCATGGGCTGCGGTAAGTCCTGCAGGTCCGGCACCTATTATGGCAACCTTCTCAGCAGTTCCAGGTCTTAAAAGATCCTTTCGTGTATTGTCAAACCTTAACACACCCCGGGGATCAGCTATCGCCTCAACACCATATTTTTCTGTGATAAATCGCTTGAGGGCCCTTATTGATACTGATTCGTCAATATTTCCTCTTCGGCAGGCAGCTTCACAGGGATGTCCGCAAACACGACCACATACGGATGCAAATGGGTTTGGTCCCCTTGCAATGGCATAAGCCCTTTCATAATCGCCCTCTGCAATCGCCTGGACATAACCGCCAGAGTCAGTCCCGACAGGGCACGAGCTTCTACATTTTACCTGTTCAGCAAAGTAGTCCACATCCGGGACTACAACTTTATACTTACTCTTCAAAGAATCCCTCATCCACTAATCGTCAGTTACCAGGCATCCTCATCATATTGAGATGGATTGATAAGATCACGGATAGATATGACTCCAACCACCTTACCACTTTCGGTAACAGCGAGGTGTCTTACTTTCTTTTGATCCATAAAATCCCCGGCCTCAAATATTGTCTTACTACTATCTATAGTCAGGAGCGGGGAACTCATTATCCCTTTAACCAGATAACTGCTTCCATCCACCCCTTTTGCTACGACCTTTTTAACTATATCCCTCTCAGTCACAATCCCCGCTATTTCACCGCTATCTTTATCCAACACCAATACACTGCCGACTTCTTTCGACCCCATTAACTTTGCCACTTCCTGAACGGTTACCTGTTTGTCTACGGTTACAAGATTCCTTGCCATCACCCTCTTAACAGGGATCATTTATATGCCTCCTTTTAAAGAATCTATCATGCGGGAATTATAAATTAGCACGCTAATATATTATTTGTCAACTGGTTTTGAAAAGGTTATTTAAGCGGATATTAAACTTAAAAGGACACGGGGGAAGATTACTTCAATTCATGCGGTCTGCCAAGCAAAAATCCCTGAATCAGATTTATCCCTAAATCCCGTACCATCTGCAACTCAGTCTCTTTCTCTACACCCTCAGCAATAATTCCTTCAGAAGCATAATTTCTCAACGCCTGTATCATGTCTTTTAAAAATACCCTGAACTGCATGGATGATGCTGCCTGAAGAATTGTTTTCCTGTCTATCTTTATATAATCAGGTACAAGCTCTGCGATAAAAGGCAATGATATGAAGCCTGCACCGAAATCATCTATAGCCAATTTAAAACCATCAGCGCGCCACTTCTTCGCAATCTTAAGGTAATTCTCTACATCATATAATGCCTCTAATTCCGATATCTCCAGGATTACATCTGTATCAGCAGGTTTAGAAATCCCTTCCAGCCTGCTGAGCATATTAAAATCCACATTAATAAATACCCTCTGCAAGCTAACCTCCCTTGCGGCATCAAGTGTCCTCTTGAAGCAGATACATTTAAGCTCCGTAAGTTGACCTACAGCTTCATAACGCTTGAATATCTCAAGAATGCCCAGCTTACCCTTTGGGTCGCGGCCGAGTGCTTCGTAACCAAGGACGTGTTTGGATTGAACATCTACTATGGCCTGAAACACTATCTTAACTGTTTTTTCATCCAGAACATACTCCTCCTCACCAACATGTACCTTTCCTCCACCTTTCTTAGCTATGTACAAGGCCCTGTCTGCCATCTTGAGTAGTTCGTCTGCCGTTTTCCCATGATCCGGGTAAAGGGCAATCCCGACACTCATTTCGAGGTCTATAAGGGCACTCTCCCCCACCTTAGTCACAGCTTTTCTCATACGTTCAGCGGCAACAATAACACCTTCCCGGGTCGAATTAGTGAGAACTACCACCATTTCATCGCCGCCCCAGCGTGATACAAGATCAGTTCCCCTGCTGGACTCACATACCCCCCTGGCAACAGCCTTTAATATCTCATCTCCGGTTTGATATCCCCGTGAATCATTTACTGCTGAAAAATGGTCCAGGTCACAGAGCAATACGGCAAGGAGATATTCGTTGCGGTCCGCCCGTATGATTTCCTCTTCCAACTGCTCTTTAAAGTAACTGCGATTGTACAGGTCGGTAAGACTGTCGCGTGTGGCCTGCCTCTCCAGCAGCCCCCTCATATTTCCTACAACAGCACGCGTATGAACAATATAGACACAGAAAAGTATGATGAGTACGTACACCCCGCCAATAGCCCTGTTAGCTATAGTCCGGGAGAAAATGGAACTCTGGTAGGTATCTCCAAAAAGATAGAAGTAAGTTAAAGCAGTAATGGACCCCAGGATTATGATCATTCCCAGAGACATTGCCCACAACTGCCATTCACGGCGCTCAATATCTTTTATGGAGTGGAAAATTTTCATCAGATCTCAGACCGGTGTTTAAGCAATTTATATATCGGAAATATCTCTGATGAATATTAAAGACCACTAATCCTATATTTTATTAAATTATTATAAAAATTTGGTAAAGGAAAACGGGCAGGTTTCCGAATGATTCAAATAGATGCATACATTTCTTTATTAACTTTTCAGGAGGTGTAATATGAGCTTAACAATCCTTAAACAAAAAATGCTTGCGTTATACGATACATTTATTAATGAGACCCTCGATGCATTCAGGATAGCAGAAGTAAAAAATATGCTCTGGGTACTGAAACCTATAAATAAAATAGGAAAGGAGCAGATAGATGTATTGTGGGAGTTCTTCGGACGTGACGTCGAGGAGCGTGCATTAAGCGGCAGATGGAGCCGTGAACACCTTTTAGAGAAAAAGGCCAACATTGACTCTGCCTTAGAGATTGTCCTGCAAGTGGGATTTGTCGTATAAATTGGTGCCCCCGAGACGAATTGAACGTCCGACAAACGGTTTAGGAAACCGCTGCTCTATCCGACTGAGCTACGGGGGCGGGGTTAAATCGGAACGGAATCATTAACTTCAATGTATGAATATATAAGCGGGTGGGTTACCCTGCTAATCTCTTTAAACTGAACCCCAATTGCGAATATCTTTCCCACCGGTTTTATCCATCTTACTTTGCCGGCAATCTCTTCGAACTTCTCTACACTATCATCCTTAAAGAAAATATGCAGGAGCAGTTCATCCTTAATCTCAAACGGATTCTCTGAATAAAAGGCTGCTCCTCCCTTGCTGATATTTACAGCCAAACCTGTCAAAGGTTCTGTTACCCCCTTCGATCGAATATCAATTTTACCGGTTAATGTAATCCTTAAATATTCTCTACGTTCTATTGCCAATAACATACCTTTCAAATACCAAGTAATTGCAGGATAGTACTATACTACAATTAACAATGGGTTACAATACCCAGGACCAAATTTATCTTGACCTCTATTGGAATTATTTGTTATTATTCAACTACCCTAATATGGGTAGTTACATTCCGCCCCTCAGGGATTGATTTCTGTGTCAACGCGTTCAGGAGCAGGAGGCAGAAGATGTCCGGCGATGCACTGTCAGAAGAACATTTAGACCTGCTCCTTGAAAAGGTTTATACGGCAAAGGGGTGGGACTTCCGCCAATACAGAAGATCGAGTATTAAGCGGTGCGTAGAAAGACAGATTGCCCTCTCAAGACGTTCCTATCATTCATACCTGGATTTATTAGACTCTGAACCATCAGAATTCAATAATCTGTTTAATCATATAACAATCAAGGTAAGTGAGTTTTTTCGTGACACGGAGGTATTCCAGCGTATAGAAAATTATGTTATCCCCATGACCATACGGCGGCTGACTATAAAAGGGTCGAAGACTCTGCGGATATGGAGCTGTGGTTGTGCAAAAGGAGAAGAACCACTCTCAATAGCCATACTCATACACAAGAGAATACAGGAAATGGGGGTGGATTTTGAGGTAAAGATATACGCTACAGATATAGACGAATCTGCTGTAAATGCCGCAAGAAAGGGTGTTTTTGTTGAAGATTCATTAAAAAATGTTGACCCGATTACGAGAAGTCAGTTCTTTCAGACGGCAAACAGATCCTTTCAGATAATCCCAAAGATCAGGAATCTTGTTACATTCGGGGCACATGATATTGTATCTCATATACATCTCTCCCACATGGATATTATACTCTGCCGCAATCTCCTCATATATTTCGAGAAAGACCTCCAGGAAAAGGTGTTTGAGAAGTTATATTGTTCCCTGAACCCGGGTGGCTTTATTGTACTTGGAAAGAGTGAGGTACCCCCTTTGAGCTATAGAGAGAACCTTCTTGATATATGTAAAAAAGAGAAGATTTATCAGAAGGTTGCACAATAAATGCCATACGAAGTAAAGAGTGCAATAGTGAGAAATTTTCTAAATACATCTCTCAGGACCAAATTGCTGCTGACCTTCCTGATTGTCGTGATAGTCCCAATAGTCCTTTTTGCCGGCTTCTCTGAAAAACTCATTGCTCAAAAGGTACATGAAGAAATTCAAAAGGCAACTGATCAAAACTTAGAGACCGTCTGGCTCCAGTATTATGTGCGTGCTGACCAGATGAGATATGGCATGCTTCAGGCAACCGAGGCAGTTGAAAAGGGGATTCAAGACCACGACCAACCGTTTCTCAAGAATAGAATGACATTATGGAAAAATACCAGGCCATATGTGGATGTATGGATTATAGTAGACAGGAACCGCAAGGTCATAGCAAGACTTAATAGTAATACAGCAGGGGACTTTTTTGAATTGAACGGGGTTGTAGAGAAGGCCATGATTAACAATCATCCTGTTATCTCAACCGAGGTCATGCCAAAGGAATTGTTACTCCTGGAAGGTGAAAATCTGGCAAAGGAGATAGTTATACCAATCAGGAAGGAAGGGGCAGAGATATACGACCCGGGCCGGGAGACAGAGAGTGATGCATTAATCCTTACCGTAGTTGTACCTGTAATGGATGAAAATAATGTAATAGGGGCTATTATTACAGGAGACATACTGAACAAGGATCACTTCATACCGAATGCAATCTTATCAAAGATCCCCGGTTCAATGATGACTATAGCTAAGGATGGAGTTAGAATTTCAACAACAGTTACTAATATAAATAACAGCAGGGCCATTGGAACATTACTTCCTGCAGCAGCGATGTCCTACATAAATCAAGGTAAAGGGTTCAGTGGTAATACATTAGTAGAAGGAGAAAAATATATCACTGCCTTTGACCCGATAAAAGATAATAAAGGTAACACCATCGGTTCCCTGTTTATTGGAATGCCTGAAGCCACATTTACAGAACTCCACAAGGATAGCCGGTATAACATAATCCGGGCTATGATAGTGGGAATACTATTTGCCGGTGGAGCCGCAGTTTTTGTAAGTAAAGCCCTTACCCGCTCCCTTGATACACTGGTTCAGAAATCAAAAGAGGTCGGCTCCGGGAATTTAGATGCAGTGATACCAATTGACACCATTGGCGAAACAAAAGATGAGGTGTCCATACTTGCAAGGTCATTTAACTATATGCTCACCGGCTTAAAGGAAAGAAGCAGGGAACGCGATTTTCATCTCACAGAATTAGAAAAAAAGTCCAATGACCTTTCCGCGCTCAATGAAAAGCTCCAGGCAACCAACCAGGAGCTTGAGGTCTCTCTGGAAGAGGCCCAGTCCCAACAGGAGGAGCTTCAGTCTGCAAATGAGGAACTTATCATTTTAAACGAAGAGCTTGAGAAGAAGACTAATGACCTGTTTGAGGCCAATATGAAGATCATGGAGGAAGAAGAGGAATTAAGGCAGACAAAGGATAAACTGCAGCTCATATATGATGGTATTGACGATTACATATTCCTCCTTGATCCGCATTGCACTATCTTAGAGGTCAACAAGGCATTTCTCGATAAATATGAACTGAAAGAAAAGGATGTCATTGGGAAAAAGTGCCATGATTTAGTTTACGGATGCAGCGATGTTGCACCTGAGTGCGATGTAAAACAAGGGGCCAATATTGACACCCCCCAACGGCACCGCACTACCACAAAGGACAAAAGGATCGTAGAGAGATATGTTTTCCCTATACATGACAGCAATGGATATTTAGTCAACAGGATTGAATATATCCGTGACATTACTGAGGAAACGATGCTGAGAGAACAGCTAACGCAGGCGGAAAAACTCACATCTCTCGGAGAAATACTGTCAGGGATAGCACATGAACTGAATAACCCGCTAACAGGAGTGCTTGGATACTGTGAGCTCCTGCAAGAGACGTCGCAGGATAAAAGCATGAAAGAACAGCTTGGGAAGATTAATGATGCGGCAGTCAGGTGTAAAAAGATCATAGAGAATCTTTTAAGCTTTGCAAGGCAGCACAAGATTGAGAAAAAATACTGCGACATTAATGATATTATCAAGCGTACGCTGGAGTTAAAGGTCTATCAACTGAGGATTGACAACATAGACATATATACGGACCTATCCGCTGATATCCCGAATACAATGGCAGACACATACTCCCTTCAGCAGGTCTTCCTTAATCTGATTAATAATGCCCACCTTGCCATGGTAGACAAAAAAATACCGGGGATTCTTTCTATTAAATCCGAACAGGTTAACGGGGTTATCAGGATTATCATTTCAGATACGGGGGTTGGCATAGCTGAGGAGAGTTTGTCCAAGATATTTAACCCATTTTTCTCAACCAGAGAGGTCGGTAAGGGCACAGGGCTCGGATTGAGTATCTCATACGGGATTATTAAAGAGCATAATGGAAAGATCTATGCCACAAGCAAACCATGTGTGGGAACAAGCTTTTTTATAGAAATACCTGTTGTTCATCAGACGGAAATAAATTCTGATACAAGAGAAGAAAACTGGAACACCGATGAATTGGCTTTGCCGAAAGGAAAGAGAATATTAGTAGTAGAGGATGAGCCATCTATCGCTGACCTCCTCAAGGCTGTCATTGAGGGGGTCGGTTTTGATGTAGATACAGCAGAAGATGCATTATCGGCTATTGACAAATTACAAAACAAAGATTATGACCTTATAATAAGTGACATGCGGATGCCCAATATGGATGGAAAAGGCTTATTCCGGGTAGTAGAAAGTATAAGACCTGAACTGTTAAACAGGATAATTTTCATCACAGGAGACCTGGTGAATCCGGATACCAAAAAATTCTTCGACGAGAATAAATGTAAATTCCTTGCAAAACCTTTTACACCCACAGATATAAAAATACTCATTTCAGATTATTTTGCCGGAGATTATGGAGAAGGCGGCATTGCCTGAGAAGATGAAGGCGATACTAAAGGTTGGGCCTCATCCCGGTCTTGAGATGGTATCTTTAAACATCCCCTCCGTAAAAGATGATGAGGTGCTGATAAAGACAACAGCCGTATCTGTCTGCGGCACTGACCTCCATATATATAAATGGAATGATTGGGCGCAAACACGTATTAAGAGACTCCCTCTTATACTGGGACATGAGTTTGCAGGTGAAGTAGTGGAGTCAGGGCAATGTGTCAGCAGCATTTCTGTTGGGGATTATGTTTCAGCAGACAGTCATGTAGTATGCGGCACTTGCCTTCAATGCAGGATAGGACAGCAGCATATCTGCAATAATCTCCGGATACTGGGAGTGGACAGGGATGGCTGCTTTGCAGAGTATGTAGCAGTACCTGCAAGGGGTGTATGGAAGAATGACCCTGGCGTACTGCCGGAATTTGCCTCAGTTCAGGATCCCCTGGGAAATGCTGTTTACTGTACACTTGTTGAACCTGTAGCTGGGAAGACTGTCCTGATAATAGGAGATGGCCCTATAGCTCTTTTTTCTGCCGGCATTGCAAGGGTTTCCGGTGCAAGCTGGATCGGGCTGACCGGCCACCACCCGGCACGGATGGATGTGGCAAAAAAGATGGGGGCTGATGCTGTATATCATGGGGACGATGACCGGTTTATACAAGAAGTGACAGATGTAACCGGCGGCGCCGGAGTTGATGTTGTGCTCGAAATGTCCGGGAGTGAAAAGGGGCTGGAACAGGGTTTGAGGCTTTTGAGAAAAGGGGGAAGGATTTCAGTGTTCGGGCTCTTTCCTTCTCCTGTCACGGTAGATATCACAAACCGGATAATATTCAAGGGTGTCACCATGTATGGCATAAATGGCCGTGTCCTATTTGATACATGGTACAGGATGCACAATCTGCTAAAGTCAGGCAGGCTTGATATATCGCCGGTAATCACGCACAAACTGGCTTTTGATGATTTTGAGAAGGGGTTTGAACTGCTGATGGAAAGGCCGAAGAAGGCGGTCAAAGTAGTGTTGATGTTGTAATGTATACACATCTTAAAACACATCTGCAACAAGAGCTTAATGCCATCAAAGAGGCCGGCCTCTACAAAGACGAACGCATATTATCTTCCCCTCAGGGTGTCTTTATAGAAGTAAAGGGGAGGCGTGTCATCAACATGTGCGCCAATAACTACCTCGGACTTTCAAACCATCCTGCCATAGTATCCGCTGCAAAGGCCGCACTTGACCGAAGGGGTTACGGGATGTCGTCTGTCCGCTTTATCTGCGGGACACAGGATATTCATAAGGAACTTGAGCAGAGGCTATCGTCATTTCTCAATATGGAGGAGAGCATACTCTACACCTCCTGTTTCGACGCAAATACAGGATTATTTGAAACATTGCTTGATGAGCGGGATGCAATACTCAGCGACGAATTAAATCACGCATCCATCATAGATGGCATTAGATTATGCAAGGCAAAACGTCTGCGGTTCAGGCACATGGACATGAATGACCTTGAGGAGAGATTAAAAGAGGCGACTGATTCAAGATTCAGGTTAGTTGCAACAGACGGTGTATTTTCTATGGATGGGGATGTGGCGCCTTTAAGGGATATTTGTACATTGGCGGAAAGATATGATGCCATTGTAATGGTGGATGATTCACATGCAACCGGCTTCTTCGGACCTAATGGAAGGGGATCAATAGAACATTGCGGCGTTGAGGGAAAGGTGGATATTATAACGAGCACACTTGGCAAAGCCATGGGAGGAGCAACAGGTGGATTCACCGGCAGTACGAAAGAGATTGTAAGTTTCCTGCGTCAGAGATCCAGACCGTATCTCTTCTCAAATACCCTTGCGCCAATGGTAGTCGCAGCAACAATAGAGGCGCTTAATCTGACAGAAAGAGGGGTAGACCTCAGGGAGCACCTGAGTATGAACACAACTTATTTCAGAGAAGAGATAACACGTCTCGGGTTTGATGTCCGGAAGGGTGTTCACCCGATTGTACCAATAATGACTGGGGAAGCAGCACTTGCATCTGAACTGGCATCGTCCCTGTTCGAAGAGGGGGTATACGTTGCAGCATTCAGTTATCCTGTTGTACCAAAGGGTCAGGCACGAATACGTGTGCAAATCTCAGCCGCACATACAAAGAGTGATCTTGATTTTGTGCTGGATAAGTTCGGGAAGGCAGGAAAGGCTTTACACATTCTGTAGGGTGGGCACTGCCCACCTAAAAGTCAAAGCCAGCTTCGCAATGTCCACCCAACAGATTCATATAAGCGTGAAGACCAGCCCCTTGCAGACCAACGTCCTGCATTCACCTCATCCGCCTGGGACAAGTCTTCAAGAAACTGGTCCCGGAGTTTCCGGCACAGTATACTATCCCTTGTTATCAGGTTCAGTTCATAGTTCAGAAAGAAGCTGCGATAGTCGAAATTGGAGGAACCTACTGTACCCCACGAGCCATCAACCACGATGGTCTTGGCATGCATCAGTCTTGGCTGGTATTCGTATATACGCACACCCTCTTGCAGTAGGGTTGAATAGATGTAATGTCCTGCCCAGTGTGCCAGCGGCACGTTAGACTTTCCCGGTACAAGGATACGCACATCCACCCCTCTGCCTGTCGCATTTATGAGCGCCTTCATGGTTCTGGTATCAGGCACAAAGTAGGGGGTAGTCAGATAGATAAAGTGTTTAGCACAGGCAAGTAAGGTGGTGATAAAACAATTCAGGAGATATCTGCACTCAGAAGAATTATTCGGGACCAGCACACTCGTTACGCCTCCGTTTTCCGGTATGGACCAGTAAACCCTGCCATCCCAGAAGGCATAAAACATCTCTGCGGCCTGCATGGCAAGATCATTGCCAAATCGGACGTGGGCATCCCTCCATCGTTCCCTGCCAACGATTGAATGTGAACTCTGCCGGTGTATATTGAATCCGCCAATGTATGCATCTGATTTGTCTATAACCAGTAATTTGCGGTGCTGGCGGCGATTGTAACGAAAAGGATCACGCCATGTCCAACGGTTAAACCATTGCACCCGGACGCCATGACTGCTTAAGTACTTCTCAAGCTTATTCCCTGTTCTGAGCAATGTTCCTGCTGCATCAAGATGAAGCAGAACTTCAAGCCCTTTACGAACCTTGTCTGCCAATGCCTCTGCAAACTTCCAACCTACTTCATCATCACCAAATATATAGCTTTCAAGAAGTATAGTATTCTTCGCATTTGCTATCGAACCGAGCATTGCTTCATACAGGACATCACCTTCCGTAAAAAAGTGAAGGGAGTCATTTCCCGGCACCAACATGGGGAGACACAAATGCGGTACAGACTCGTGGAGTTGTATAAAGTCAGCCTGTCTGTTCAGAGCAACACAATCGCCGGATTTTTTTATCATTTCACCTGAAAATGCCCTTCGATCCCCCTCAGCAGGATTTCTCTGGCAGCTACCACGCCGGACACAGAAGCATGGATCAGTCCCCGCGATACACCTGCCCCATCACCGATGGCGAAGAGGTTGCGAATCTTTGTTTCAAAGTTATCGGTTAGTTTTATCCTTACTGAATAGAACTTCGCCTCCACACCATATAGTAGTGTGTCCTTTGAATAGAGACCTGGCGTAAGCTTGTCCATAGCCTCAAGCATCTCCAGAATGTCGCATAAATACCTGTAGGGGATCACAAAACTGAGGTCTCC
>Ga0209322_10000481_pt1 | contig 23494 bp, 27 predicted proteins | sample Rifsed19ft1_FD_184013 | JGI IMG/M metagenome (GOLD analysis project Ga0209322, IMG submission 184013) | Soil microbial communities from Rifle, Colorado, USA - sediment 19ft 1 (version 2) | ecosystem: Environmental > Terrestrial > Deep subsurface > Rock core/Sediment | place: Rifle, Colorado... | reverse complement strand
GGGGTTGCTGGTCGTTGCGCTGATCGGTCTGGCAGCGTTGGGCGCGGTAGAGGGTGCGGCTGACGCGGTGATACAACAAGCCGAGCCTGAGCGCGTGCCGGTTACTGTGCCAACCGTCGCGCCGACGGTTGCGCCCGTCGCTGTGCCAGTCGAGCCGCCGACTGCCATTCCCACGGCTGCGCCTGTTGTCGCACCCACGGCTGCACCGGTAGTCGTGTCTACGGTTGCGCCTGTTCCGTTTCAGCAGCCAATCGCCGTACCATCGCCGGACTATACGCCGATCTATGCCCTGGCTTTTGCTGTGTGCATTTTGGAAGTCGTTATAGCATCGATTGCGATTCGGCGTATCAGGCGCAGCGCGGCAGTAGTCCAGCCCGTCAAAATAGAACCAGCGCAGGTTTGGGAAGATGCACTTGCAGAGATTGATGAACGCAATCGGCGCGAGGCTGAATATGAATCGCGGCAAGCTCGCTAAGATACGCCGCATCGTCCGTCATCTTGACAGTGCCATCGCCCTGTGCGATACTGATGAGGTATTCGGCCTGCACGAATACCGCGAAGTGCAGGCGCTGGTTGACGCGCTACTCCGTGCGCGTTCGTGTGCGGCCAACATCTCGATGCACCTCGGAGATGATAGCGCCTATCGCACGCAGCCTACCATCAGAATCAAGGTCAATTACTAGGAATCATAATCAATGAAGCGCGTCACATTCCAGATCGTTGTCCTATCTATTGTGCTTTCGGCGTGTGTCCCCCCAACGCCGGCGCCATCTCCGCAAGTCGTCACGCAAAGCAAGATCGGATTACACATCGTCCCAGGCCGGCGTACCGGCTTCGGCGCATTCCTGCAAAGCCTCATCGGCGCAAACGTGCATCTTGCAATAGTGAAAGCGGTCGATGATCTATCGCCGCTGCGAGAGGTCGAGCGCCTCATGCCGGGCGCGCTCACAGTTGGGCGATTGAATTCTGCGGTCGATCCGACGACCGGCGTCTCGTGGGACTTGCAGGCATTCAAGCCGGAGGACTTCAATAATTCACCACGAGAAGCCGCAGAAGTCTATTTATATCTCGTGGCGGCCAAGTGGGTTGAATACTCCGAGGTGAATATTTGGGAATTGTTCAATGAATACTCATCAAATTTGGGATGGCAAGGCGCATTCTTTATCGAGATGATGAAGATTGTCGATTCAGGCGAAATCAATCTCGTGCTGCTTGCGTTCAGCACGGGCAATTTCTTTGAGAGGCTTCACAAAATCTCTGACATGAGGATTAAGCTCGTGCTCTATGCTTTCAGCACGGGCAACCCTCCGCTGGACGAGGCGACCATCGCAGAGATTACGCCGGCGCTACGCTATGCGATGGCGCATGGACATTACGTATCATCGCACGCCTACGGCGGCGTGCTGCCCGGCGATCCCGAAACTCTTGAGGATTCGTACCTGGCACTGTATCATCGCGGGTGGTACGCGATGTTGCCGGCGGATGCACGGCCGCAGTTGATTATTAGTGAGGCTGGGCAGAGTGGGGGATGTTGCTTCATCGGCACGCAAGCATTCGTCGAGGACTATCGCTGGTACGACGCGCAACTGTCCGAGGATGACTACGTAGTAGGTGTCGCCGTCTGGACGCTGGGCAATTGGGGCAGCGCCAATTTTCAGGATGCACTGCCCGCGCTGGCGGATTATCTCATCAGCTTCGAGCCGCCACCACCAGCGCCGATCCGGTTCCCCATCTATCTACCGCTCATTTTATCAGGCCAGTGATGAGCGCCACGGCGATTGATCCGGCTGTCGTTATCACCGCGACGGCTACTACTTTCCACAAATCAAGTCGGCTTTGCTGCATAAGCACAATGCGCGCATCGGCTTCTCTATCGCGCAGCTTGTGACTCTCCGTGTGGATCGCCACCTTCTGCGCAAGCTCCTCGATGTTGTGGCCGACGAACTTCATCTGTGCGCGCATCTCGCCTTCAAACTCGCGCAGTCCGAATTGAATCCCATCCTCGAAGTCGTCAAAACGCTCTTGATGTGCCCGTAGCACTTCGCGCGACTGCGCCTGCTCGGCGCGGATGCCGTCGATCCAGCGCACCAACTCCAGCCAGCCCTTGATCGGTTCATCCATTGTTACTGTTGCTGATGTAACGATCCATCTGCGCCGATTCGTCATTGACAAACGCAATGATGACGCCGACGTTTGGATCGTCGAGAAGATTGAGCACTCGGATTCCGAATAATACCCATACGCCGCGCTTGCTTTTCATCCGCGCATAGCCTCGATCCCGTAATTGATCCGGCTGCTCCAGTGTCTTCCCGAACAGTGCGCGCCGTAATCGCGTCTCTTTCGGGTGTGTGAACTCGAATGCGTTGTGGCCGATTATCTCTTGCGGTAGGTATCCGAACGTCTCGCTCACGTAGCGATTCACGTACAGGATGTTCGCCTGAGCATCGAGCATGATCACGCCGCATGAGACATGCTCGATCACGACTTTGAAACGCTCTTGTGCGACACGTATCTGCTGTGCCAGGTAGATCACGCGCTGGCACTGTTCGCAGATTTCGGAGCCGGGATAGTCCATATCTCGTGTTCAGCGTATCGGTTTTATGTGACGCATCATCCAACTGAAAGAGGAACCGGATCACAAGATTGATTCCCCTAGTCAGGCCTCGGTGCGCTCAGCGCCATATTCAGTGCGGCACTATCAGGCCGGCCGAGGGTCAATCGATTCGTTCCGTTGGAGTCGTTATATTCCGTCTGGGAAATCAGGAACGTAAAGCCCGTTCCGGGAGCCTCGTCTCCGAAGTCGCTCAGGAAATTCATGATCTTCAAACGCTTCCCTGAACGTATCCAGGATGCCGGGACACGCTCGCCCGTCTTGGCTCTGAGAAATCCCTTGATGGTAATGGGTGAGCCGATGTAGTAAGCTGTTTTTTGTTTCGTTGCGATGATCGTTTCCGCCAGGGCAGAAGCCGAGGCAGTAGACGAAACACCTGCTGGAGCTATCACCACTCCCGATCGGGATTTGATGCTATTGCTGATGGTTCTGTCCGCATAGTTCCAATCCTCCTGGCCGCGCGTGTTCTTGAACTTGACCCACGCCCGCGTCCAAACGTCATCGGGCATGGCCGACGATACCAGGTCGAAGCCTCCCACAATGACATCCTCATCAATGCCGAGGATATAGTCATAGTCGCTTAGGTCAGGTTCTTGTTCATAGTACAGGATGCCTCCCGTCTCGCCGGCGACCGCCTCGCTTTCCAGGATGCCGACGTTCCATTTGCTGCCGTCGCTCGATAGCTTGGCGACCTCCATCATAAACTCAGCCACAGATCGATTCCATCCATCGTCTACAATGCCTACATTTGTCAGGTCATACGTGTTAGACCCGATCAAGTTCGTGCACGCACTAAATGAGCCTCCAGACTGATATTGAATGCTGGCTTGTAAAATCTGGGTAGGCGTCGTCGTAACGCATCCGCTGCTGTTCTCAGCCAGCATAGACAGATTGGTGATTTTGCCATAGATTGAGCTGGACGTGGGGGTCTGTGCGGCGCGTGAATACAATCGAAATTCCAGGATGCCCGAGCTACTTCCCGATAGCGTCAAAGACACATCGCCCGATCCGCTGCTGGCGGTAGTCCACAGAGAAGCGGAATGCGCGAAGTCGTACAGCATCAATTCCCAAGCCTGCGCGCCCTCCTGCAGGTCATACGAGAAGTTTGCCTGCTTCACATTTGAGCTTCCATTTAGATGGTATCGCAGCACGGCGAACTCGCCGCTACTCCACGCTTCCGGCTTGGGAATGAACATGAGCCGATCGCGTTTATCGAATGTGCACTTTTCATTTGCGTTTCCGGCGTGCGCATACCACATATCGACATTCGGACCATCATAGCGTCGATCTACCCATCTGTTGTACTTGTATTGGTGGAACAACAAACTCCACAAACCCAGGCACGATACTTCGATACCACTGCGCCCTGGGTCTACCTTGAATGTGATTTCTGCCAGCCATCCCTCCCACACCAGTTTTGTTCCGTCACGGATCACGACCCGATAGGCGTGCTTGAGAGGTATCCAGCGCGTCACATCCAGAGGAATGAAGAAGCTGGCGGTCGTATAAATTCCTCCTGGATAGCACGTGGCAAAATGAATATCCTCTGCGCGCTGCAACAAATTATTCGGATCGGTGATCTGTGTCGATCCGGAAGAGTAGACCTCAATGGTTAAGCTGCTTTGCACAGACACTACAGAATACTCCAACGTGGGGTGACAATAACCCTGGCGTAGGTAAGCCCGGTAGCGATGACCGGATTGTGTGTCGCGTCACCGATGAGTGTTGATAGGATGTTGAGTTTGTCAGGCACAAATTCGATGATGTCTCCCTGGAGCGTCAACGGATATTGGTATGGACAGCCTGTGGCGGTATCGTCATACGTGGAGGCGCGCCTGCCCTGGTAGTAGAATCCTGCCTCGCCCAGCGTTGAGGCTGCCGCCATGGTTAAAAACGGTCGAGGGACAGCCATAGCGTAATCGATTTGTATTGATCCCGTTCCGGTGCTTCTCTTGAGTGCTATGCCCGGCGTAAAGCCGGCCGGAGATACACTGTAGTCGGAGAATCCGGGCGGGCTGTCTTGAACCGCGACGAAAGGCGATAGATACAATCGGAACGCGGCGGACGTTGTTAAGGACTTGTAGTCGCTGATGATTGGCGTCGGCGCCGAAAGGATCGTCGCCACCTGTAGAGAGCTTCCGGCATCATATAACCTGATGAGGTTCGCCAGCTCCTTGCCAGCCAGGGCCGCGATACATTTTCGTGTAGACGAGGCGGCACTGGTGAAGGTCGTGGCCGAAGTGATGATGGATGTACCCCGATAGGCTCCTCCGCTTGAGTTGGCATCAGCCGATCCGGATTGTTCGTTGACAAGCTCGATGGGATTTAAGAATTCGTCCGTGTCCATCATCCACATGTACATCGTCGGATCGGTGCTCCAGCCCGTCGATGTGATGCCGGAGATAAATGTAACTGCGGGCGCGCTGCCAGGGATGCCTCCACACACGACATAGTTATCATCATTCGCATCCGTGTCGTCGTGGTTTACTACGTCGTCATCACCATCGCTCGACCAAAGCCACGGAATAGAACCGACGCGCTGACTGCTGGCAACAATGCTGGCATAATTCCCCGCGACTTCGGCTGATGACAGAGCGCGATCAAATACCGTGAAATCCATAAATGTCCCATCCGCCTGTACGCTACTGTCATTTGCCGACCCGATATACACATTGGCCGCCAGTGTCGGAGGAGTGAAGGATGTACCCGATCCGATAATCAGGCCGTCTCGATACATGGCGAGACCGTCCGGGCCGTACACAAAATGCAGAACGATCGTGTCGTTGATGCTCCAGGACTGGAGGCTTGAATTGACAGAGTTCGTGCCGTCGGAAAGCGTGAAGTAGGAATTAGTTCGATCGTAATATGCGTATACGGATGCGCTGGCCCCGGTTCGGGAATCAAACAGGAAAGCCAGACTGGACGCCCATATCCCGGCGCTGGCGCGGCTCGGTCTCCATATCACTCTGATTGTGCCATGACCGGCATTCATTGAATCGGCTGTGGGCACTCTAACCCGCGCCGTTGTGCGCGCGCTCGTCGAGGCGTGCGCTGTTCCCGTCCAGGCGCAGCTGAGCAGGTCTCCATGAACCAGAGGGGTTATGAAGTTCAACCCCTCTAGTTGAAAACCGTCTACGTAGACAGTCCGACCGCTTTTAATCCTGATACCCGTGGCCGTTGACGACGCAATGCCTGTCACAGACGCGGACAGGCGATACCAACCATTGCCGACCGAGGTAAAAGCAGTCGTCTGCGCTGTGCTATACCACAGGTCACAATCGGAACTCGTCACCGCCGCACCGTCCAACCGCTTAACATAGCAACTTAACACGTGCGCGCCCGTGCTGCCCGCGTTGATCGATTGATAGAAAACATTGCTGGTGCTTCCGCGAGATAGCACCTGTGCCGAGTTGTCCCCGAACAGAACGAAATCCTTTTTCGTGTTCTGAGATGCGGCGATATTCGCATCTGCCGTCCATCCGTTGTTCCATGTCACATGACCAAAGATCGGGTTGGTCATCTTGTTCGTTATAGACTCAGGCACGATCAGTCCACGCGAGATGCCGTCCGCAACACCGATGCGATCTTCCAGAATCCCGCCGGTCGCGCTGGCTAATCTCTGTCTTAAACCGATCGAATAGGGTCGAATGACGAGGTTGAGTGTCACATAAAGGTTCGTCGCGCGCCGATTGATATATCCATATTCCCCGCCCAGTCCAACGATGCCGTGCTCTATCTGATAAAAAAGCCACCCGTCCTGACCCCACAATGGCTCAAATGCGATGTCTGAGTTAGCGCGGTATTTGAGGTAGAGTGGTTCGTCTGAATCCCCGGCCAGACCCAACATGAACTGAATGTTCCGAATCGCGCGTTCCATTTCTTGAGAGCCAGTCGTGACGATGTTAATCGAGAATGACCAGCCCCGGTTTGCGGCGCGGCTGGAAATGAGCGAGGCGCCATCGCGACGGTTAGATGACGATCCCTGAGCGAAACTGGGTTCCAGCGCGACCGAGGGGGGAACGAAATCAGCACCCAGGAAATACTTGCTCTGGTCGTTGAGATCGAGCGTGCGCACGCCCTTCACGAGCTTGACGACAGGTATGCTCATGCTATGTTCCCATCGAGGTTGCGCCGGATGCGCGCATTAGCCGCGCCCGTCGCCCTAATCCCACATCGATTGCCTGGATAATTGCGTTGGTGTCAACATCTGCGCCGGCGTTTACGGTGACGCTGCGAAAGCTGCCAACTCCGGCGGCTATAGATTGCAGCAGAGATAACATTTTCTTAGTGTCTGCGTTGTCCATAACAAAACCGCCAGCACCCGGAATGAACATCTCTGGACCTGCCTCGCCAACGAGGTAGGGCTGCCTGCCGGAAACTGGGCCGCCGAATTGTCTGCCCGTTCTGCCTTCGATGTCAGTAATGTGCAACGATCGATAGATGGTCGTGAGAGTAACTGTTCTATCTTGTATGCTATTGATCGCATCCCTCGCTGCACCTGCTGCGCCCGCCAATGCGCCCGCTGCGCCGGCTGCGCCCGATAGTTGCGGCGTAAGATTGTTGACTTTCGGTGTGGCATCCTCGACGGCACCGGCCATGTCTGCTGTGTTGACGGTGGCGCTCCAAACCGCATCACGGTGAAACAGATATGCCTCCGTCGCTGACCGAATAGCTGGATCGACACCATCTGTAACGGCCTTGCTGATGGCGTCCAATTTCTCTACAAATAGCTCTGGATTCTCATCTGAGGCCAATTGTCCAGTAGCGGCCAGGATAGCCTCCGTCGCATCTGCTGTAGCCTGATCGACCAGACCCCATTGAGACGCAAGATTGTTGAGCGCCTGAAGCTCGACTGCGGTCAAGCCGTCTGAGGCGAGTTGCTGTTCCGCAATCCCGAAGAGGATGCGCTTAGTAGCCTCTTCGTGTGCGGCGGCGTTGTCTGCCAGGCTTTTGTTTACATCTTCCAGGCTTGCTCTCGCGTCGTCGCGCGCTTTGCCGTATGATGTGCTGATTGTAGCTTGCAGCTCTCCGGCTTTGGCGCGTAGCTCGTCCTGCTTTTCATTGAATCGGGTCATCTCATCGCCGACTGCGCCAGCCATGAGACCCTTGAGATGATTTAGAGAATCAGAATTCGCATCTAACGCCTCCTTTGTTTCCTCCAGAGGCCCAGTCAATTCCTCTGCTGCGCTTGCGGCATCTAACATGCGCTCGCCCATGTCCTTGTAGGCAGTGGCATTGATCATGGCGAGTCTAACCTGCTCGGCGACGGCTGGATTCAAATCTTGACCAATGATGTTTCCCCAGTCGTCATAGACTTGAGAAGTCTTTCCTGCTACGGTGGCCGACCGTAAAATTTCAGCATCAAAATCGTCAAGTGTTACTGTGCCATCTTTCAGTAGAGCCACCATGTCTTTGACATGCTTGTTAAACGCGTCATCGATCTGCTCTCCGCCCGTCATGAGAATGGTGGCTGCGTCTGCCGCCTGCCCCAGGAATGGAATGAGCTTGTTGCCTATTGCCTCTCCCAAATTCTCAATCGCGTTCTGTGCCTTCTGGAGCTTGCCCGCAAGATTCGTGCCCGCCGCCTCTGCGCTTCCGCCGAATTCCTTTTCAAGCTCAGCCAGGATCAGCGCCTGCGCACCGGCGATATCGTTCATCGCCATCATTTGTTTGATAGTGTCCTTCTGTGATTCAGTGAAATTGACACCTACACGCCGCAAGGCCAGCAAGCCTCTTTCCGGGTCTTGTAGTGCCTTGCCCAATTGGATCGCCGTGCCCTGCAGGTCAATCGCCGACGTGTCGCCTTGCGCGAAGGCCACCGCCATATCCTGCATGGCGCGTGTGGCGCGCGGGAACACTTCGCCACCGATATTGGTAAACGTCAGCAGCATGTTTTGCCCGGACTGAATCACTTCGTCGTCAATCGAGGTCAGGCGTGATTCAGCTCCGGCCAACTTTTCGATCTCTTCCGCTGTCAGACCGGCCGCGCCACCCGTCGATTTGATGACGGCTTCGGTCTGTGTCATGACGCGCTGTGCTTCCATCGCGGCATCGATGGAGCCTTTTAGCGCACCGATTATAGCCGCTGGGCCGATGAACGATTTGACCATCGCGCCGGCCGCCTGGTTGAGATTGGAGAGAGAAGATTTCAGACCACCCAAAGAGCGGGCGGCCTTATCGGTCTCGCCCGTCACGGCGTCTTTTGCCTCGATGATTAGCTGCGCTCGCCTAGTCGCATCAGCCATCGTCGCCGGCCTCCGCCTCTGTCATCATGCGCTTGACCCATCCGTAAACTTCCATGTCGTCCTTGCTCGGCGGGACCCTGCCGAGCGTTCCCAGAAATGTATTAAGTCTACTCAAAGAGGCGCGCACATTCTGCGCCACTATGCCCGGCAGTACGCGCGCCATGTCTTGATCGTCCAATTCGCCCAGCGTCCACCCGAACCGCTCGCACAAATCGAGGTCGCGCAGCTCGTCGGGATATTCGCCGCCGTCCAGGACGTGACGCCCGACGGCGGCGATTAGTTTTTTCGAGGCCCTGATAGCTCGATACGCCAGAAGCGCCAGAAGGCGCGTAGCAGCCACACCACAAGACTATCGTCGGCGTCATTGAGAATCTCTATTCCTCGTTCGCCAGAGGGTAGGGGGATTGGATTGCCATCCACATCGGGCATGTTCCAGGCAGTGACGCGCGGGAGAATTATGCCGATCAAGGCGGCATCGGTCGAGGCGCTTTCCCATTCCCGGCGCAGCCTGAACGGGTAGCCGCGCGTGGCGAAGCGCACCCATACGCCGGGATAGTCGGGCAGGTGACAGTAGACTGTCCCGAATTCCGATACCTCACCCCATGCTCCCGCGAGAGCCGACAACGCCAGAGACCACTCACCCGACTCGATACTCTGACGAATTTGCTCTGACAACTCAGATGCGTCCATGTCTCACCTGCCTACGTGACTGAGCCGAATATCAGGCTCCCGGCCGTCTGCTGGAACGTGAACGCAATGGCGACTGCGCCACCGATCGGGCCGGTTATACTGTAATCCGAGATGAGGTAGCAGCCCGAAATCAGCCGGCAGCCTGACACGGAACCGGCCGGCGCGTAGTTGATGCACGTCGTCGCGCTGGAGGACATGATACCTTCCAGGATGGCGTGAATTCCCGTCGTGTCGGTCTCGTTGTAGAAGCCCGCGCCAGCGAGTGTGGCATCCCGGATTCCCGGCAGCCTGTCCACATCGCATGTGCCAAACACGGTTACATCGACGTTGGCACGCGTCCACGATAGCACGACATTGTTCATGTCCCCCGACAGATTGCGACATGTGCCGCCAGAGTCGCTAACGAATATGACGCTATTTTTTCCGTGAACCTTTGGCATGTTGCCCTCCTTATTTATCCGCCTCGTGGCGGTTGCTCACTCTGCATACTCAATCGCCTGAATCTTCCACATCACCTGCGCCCACAACGCGCCGCCCGCTTCGAGTGCGATAGTCGGATCAAACGACATGCTCATCAAGATCGCGTTGTCAGCAGCGCCGTTCAGCCTGCGATCTTTTCTGAATGTATCCCTCAAGTCATCGTGTCCCTGCCATACCCTATCCAGCAGCGCGCGCGGATCGCCCGTGTCTTTGATGTAAAGCCCACCCTCGATGCTCCAGGTGCTCGTGTCGGATGAATCCGAGGTGCCGAATCCGGTTTCCTCGAAGGATGAATCCGTGCTCGGCATAAATACAATCGCGCAAGCCGTGACGGTTTCCAGAATGCCGAAATCGCACGTGCTGATCTCGGAGGCCAGCCACGGCCCCCAGACCTGGAGCGTGTAATACAGTCCTTCGCGAATGTCAGACAGGCTCATTGAGTCGCCCCATGCAGCACGGCTCCGATCATCCAGCCTAGCGCCTTGTCGATAGCCTCGTCGAGATCGGGATTGACCGCCTCAAGCGTATCGCTCAGGAACGGATGCGCCGACACTCCAACGCGCCTGATCTTGAGCCATGCCCCCGGCATTGGTGCATCCTTGGCATCAGCCCATCGCGCGATCGGCGCCCAGGGCGCATGTGGGATAGGCCCTGTCCCGAATTCCAGAATCAGGCCAGCGTCCCACTTTCCCCGCTGCGCGGTTGGCGAAATCGTGACGACCGAATCGCTCTCGGTATACTCGTCCTCTACGCTTCTCATCAGCGCACCAGTGTAGTAGTTCCGTCCCAACATTCCCTGCATTTTCTTGACTGCGCTCGGGCCGATCCACTTGATCGTCTTGCGCTTTATTTTTGGCATCCACGATGGGGCTGACGCCAGGTTAGCGGCCACCTGTTCCAGAACGCCATCGGATCGGACTCTGATTAGCGGCATAGTTCCACGACCTTTTCGACAATTGACTCCGAGGCGGCGCCGACCGGATGGGCTGCGTTGTATAGACGGATGAAATCCTGCCAGGCCGGATCGCCGCGTGAGTCCATAGCCTGAAGCGCGACGAGGCCCAGCCCCTCGGCGCTCGACCGGAACGGCAGGGCGTGCGCATAATCGAATCCCTCGGTCTGGATGTAGGCTGACGGCGTGCCGAGTATCGCGGCATCGATGCAGATATTCGACGGCCCCTGCGCGATAAGCACATCCGCCGCGCGCACAGCATACGATAGATAATGCTTCGTGATGAGTCCCGGCGTATTCGTGGAGCGCAGCGCATTCTCAAATGCCTTATCGTCTCCCCCGTTCGGGTGAGACTTGATAATCAGCACGGCCTTCCATTCGTGTACCAACTCAATCACGGCGCGCAAGCCGTCATCTATTTCCGCCGTGCCGCTTCCCCGAATCGCAGTCGTTTGTGACCACGTACCCGCATAGCAAATTACGCGATCGTTATCGATGTCCAGCACGCGCCGCGCCTCGTCCCTGTTTGGCATAGCCTCGTCAGCATATAATCCGTCCATCTGCGGCGCTCCGACGATAACGATGCGCTCCAGAGGATGCCCGCTCGCCGAATAGAAGTCTCGCTCGTATTCGCCGCTCGCCAGGATCCAATCGCAGCGCGACTCGCGGTGAATGTCCGGGCCACCATCCGGTCTCAGGTGGCAGGCCGCGTGCGGGACGTGGATCGTCGGAATGCCGCGCGCTTTACACCATAGAACCATGCCGCGCGTGTCAGGCGCTACGTCCTCGTGAACTACACATCCCGCGATCTCTCGCACATTGGACAACTGTGTGAGCAGGGCCGATTCAGACGCCAACGCCTGAGCGTGCTGCATGACATAGCCCGGCCACCAATCCACCGCCGAATGGAATTCCTGAGGCGCGCTGCCGTCCAGAGAAGATATCAGGCGCCCCGCTATGACGCGCGCGTTCTGAACCGCCTTCGCCACAGTCTGGGCCGCCGCATTGAGCGCATGTTCCTGCGTATCTCCGTTCTGAAACTGGATCAGGCTCAGACAACGCAGATTGAGCGAGGCGGCATATTCCAACGCCTGTGGATACATGAAGCATAGATCGTAATGCTCAGATAGCCCGCGCCAATATCCCTGCGCGACCGGATGACCAGGCACGAGCATGACGGGTTTACTGGACTGACTGCTTTTCTGTTCTTCGTCCATCGCCAGATTGTTCCCTTTCCAACAGCCTGCCGCTTACACGCAGCACATCGTACTTCATCACGTCACCTAAATCGATGTCGTCGATGATGAGATTCAGACCGGTAAACCATTCTCCCGCAACGTGGTAGAGCGCCTCGTTTTTCTGCGCTTTCGTCATCACGCCACAACCCCCTGCATTTCCTGCGTCACATAGGTTATGCCCGGAAGTTTTGCGCCCTTTCGGGTTTGCGATTCGGCGATGATGCGCTCCATAATGCCCTGATATTTTCCGATGTTACCCTCTAACGTGAGCCTCTTCATCGCCCACCTGCGATGCTCCCAGGCGATCCTCTTGTGCGCGGCCAGATTCGTAATCGTGTCGTCCAGCGCGGCAAACCAGGCATCGGATGTGTTATCGACGACGCGGCCCATGTGTGCGAGTTCGGAGTAGGTCTGCGATCGGCTCGCAATCCACGGGACGCCGGCGGTCATGTACTCGACCGCCTTGAGCCAGGAGCGGCGCTCGTCGTAGGACGCGATCGGAGCGCCTTCACGCCAGGGCGGATCGATAGGCATAGTCTCGATCGGCGCTACGCCTATATCAAACGTGGATAACACCATCGGCCAGTGCTCCGGCTTGACGCCAGTCTGACGTATCACCCGATCTCCCCATCGATTCAAGACGAAATCAAGCCGCTGTTCGTATCCGCAGAACTTCAGGCGCGCGGTTTTGTGTTTCTCTAAAATCCGATCCAGGGCCTCGACGATGCCGCTGAATAGCCACGAATCGACGTGACTGATCGAGCCTCCCCATCCGATGATAATAGCTCCCTCAGTATCGGGTCTGATGCGTGTCTTTATTTGCGGCGGGCTGACAGATTCATCGTAGTACAACTCCAGATCGGGAACACCCAACGGCCTCTGGTCTAGTCCCTCGAACCAGGCGCGGCGCGTCCAGTTCGGCAACCAATAGCCGCGCGTAATATGCTCCCAGTCTTTCAGGATGACCTTGCTCGGCGATGTCAGCGCGTCAGCGTGTCGCAATCCCTCAGCCAGAGCATCGGTCGGGTCAGGCTCCATCCCGATTTTGTTGAGAATCCAGTACGGGTAGGCCGGGTTACTCGGCGGCAGCATCGGGTAGCCATCGTCCAGATCGACGATGACGGCGCGACCCAGCGCGCGCCAGTAATCCATCGCCTGCCATACGTCCTGAACGATGACGTTGCGCTGAAATATCAGCACGTCCCCCTCGCCGATCTTGCGAGTGACTTCGGGATGGCGCCAATTCAGAGCCGATGGCATGTAGAACAGTTTAGCCGTCATCGTCGTCCGTCCGGCGGCGTGCTCTGCATTGATGCAGTCGGACGGCGACAACGCGCGCCATTGACTACAATTCCACTCGTTCGCGCTGTCGGCATACAGATAGATGAGATGTAGTCCCTTAGCCATCTAGTCCTCGTGTGCCATCGGATCGCCCGCATCCGTCCCGCTCGGCTCAATCGCCTCTTTGTTGCGGAACATCCCCCGAATAAAGCGCGATGTCACTCGGTCTGAATCCGATTCCACATTGTCCCGATCCGCCACGCTGATACCACCGGCGTACACCTGCGAGTTCGCCACGCTCACGCCCAAACGTGACAAGTCCATCGCCTTCAATTCGTTCAGGGCATCATTGAAGTCCTGCTTGAATTTGTCCGCCCGCGTCCGCTCGCCTGGCGAGACGCGAGCATTGATGCGTGAGCTTTCCGAGCGCCAGGCGGCATACAACGCGTTGGCGTCTCGCGCGAAATCGTAAGCCGCCGATGTCGTCGGGATGGCCCCGTAGCCGCGCGTGCCAAGTGTGGCGTTAATCAGCGCACAGCCGCTTGACAGCCATAGGTTGACCTGCGTCAGGTTCGGGCTTGTCGAGGTATCAAATGACGACGCCGATCCGACCAGGTTTCTGCACAGTGAGGCAACGTCGGTTCCGCTTGCGTAGGCCATGCTAGGAAGCTCCTGTCACTTCGCCGTAAGCGCCATAAGTGTTCGGCGTCGCCTTGTTATCTTTGAATGTGACCTGAATCCGGTAGGTCGTTCCCGGCACTGGATTGTCAAACCGGCCCAGGACGATACACGTCGCGCATGTCCCTATCCCAGCCGATCCGGTCGTCTTTGATGCCGTCACGTCTGAGCCGTTGATCAATACAACCATCGATGGCGACAGCGGACACGTAACGCCCCAGGGAGTCGTGTCAAACGCATAAGCGATCTGCTCATCCTCGCCTTGCTCCCACGGCGACTCTTTGAACATTCGGTATGATGGCATTATCGTTTACCTGCAGTCCGGGTTTCTGTGCGCTCAAATAGCTCGCCTTCTGTACTGCGCTCGAATAAATCTATTGCTAGACTACGGATCGGGACAATAAGCGTCATCATTCGAGACATCCGCGACCGCAATGACATCGCAAAACCGCGCTCTGGTAGCTCCAATTCGATGACGGCATAGACTGCAAGGCCAGCAGTCGTCGCAACTGCACTCAGATTGGCAAATGTCTCTATCAGCGTCGCGCCGCTTAGAACGAGATGCCCGCTGGCGGCATAGGTTGCCGTACCTGCCAACGCTGCAGCGCCGCTTAGAATCAGGCGACCATCCGGCGCGAAGCTGGCGACGACTTCCAATGATGCTCCAGCCTTCTTAAACGCCGTCATGCTTGACGGCATCGATGCTGTTCCGTTGACGCTGGCCGCAGCCGCCATAAGCAAACGCGCCACAGATAGCACATCTGACGCAGACCCTATGCCTGCCACGCCGCGCAGCGTAGCGCGTGCGCCTGGCGAAACAGACGATACACCAGATAACGCCGCTGATCCGCTCAGGATGACACGCCCATCAATCGCCAGGTTGGATACGGAAGCCAATGCAGCCGATGCCGACATCGGCGAAACAGACAGCGCAACTAGATCGGCCACGCCGAGTAAGCTCGTCGCGCCTCTCACGATAGCGTGCCCCTGGGGGGTCAGCGTACCCGTTCCGGTCAAGACCACGACGCCCGCCGCGCGCATGGCCGCTGCGATTTGAGTTGACGATACACCGGATAGAATCGCGGTAGCTCCCAATGTCGCACGAGCCGATGCGTCGATATTGGCGTATGCTGACAGCACAGTGGCTGCACTCATAAACGCCCGGCCAGAGATTGACAGGTCGGCGCGCGCGTTTGTGCTGGTGTTTGCGCGCAATACAGAACGCGCCGAGTTAGTCATGTCCGACCGCGCATTGAGCGCGGTCGATCCAGTCAGAATAGATCGCGCGGCGTTGATCAGGCTTGCGGTTCCGGCCAGGGATGCCGCGCCGTTCCAATTTGCGCGCATCGCTGATACCAGGTCGGCTACAACCGCCAGCGCCGCGTTACCCTTAAATGTCATGCGTCCGACAGACACCAAATCGGCCACACATTGCAGGGTCGTCGCTCCGCGCGCAGTCATGTATGCCGCGCTGGCTACATTTGCGACAGCACCGATCCCTGTCACACCTCTGGCGACCATACGACCCACGTTCACCATATTGGCAACCGCATTGATGCCTATCGTTCCGCGTGCGGTCTTGTGGGCAGAATTTATCGTGCTGCTGACTGTACTCAATCCAGATGCACCCGAGGCTTTCTTACGTGCCACGTTTACGGTATTCGCTGCCGAGGACAATGAAGCATCGCCGCTATGCGTTGTGCCGCCTACCGTTGCCTTGAGCTCGGCGGCAATAGCAACCCAATCTTCAGATTGGGACCAACTTGAGGAGGCAAGGGTCTCGAAAGCATCCGATCGATACTGGGTTTCTATCCCATCGGTCGGAGACGAGACGGTCATGTCATCGGCCTCAGTCCAGTTCGTGCGCGGCGTCTGCGCGATATTCGTGCTCTGGCTGCACCCGAATATGGGGCGATTAGCCGCATTGCCGGCGGCCGCGAGTGCGACGGATGCCGACAGGCCAGTGCCGCTATTCGATGGACTTTGAACGAATGCCGCTGCGACACCTCCGGAGAGGTCTACTCCCGAGGCGCTAAAGAATGACGCCATGCAGAATTGTTGCGTATTGGAGCCAAAGCTGACTGTAGTGGCCCCGGAGGCAGCCCCCGAAGCGTCAGCCCCGAACAGCGTCAATCGGTAGGCCGTTCCGCGTAGGATTGTCTTGATCTGCACCCAGGTGATGTTATTGCCGGAAATCGATGGCGATACATTTGCTGCATCGGTATTCCCGCGCTGAGACACGTACACGACGATCAAGCTACCACTTGGCGGCGTCCAGGCGGTATTAGCGTAGCTGGTGGCATCCGTGGTGCTCGCTATGTCTGGATTGGCCGACGTGCCCAGATTCGTAAATCCGATCGCCATCTGTACCTGCCTCTAGCTTGTGGCCCGATTGCTAGATATGGAGACTAATCAAATGTCACGTCGAGCGCGCTGGCCGCAAATTCCAGCACGTCTGCCGCGCCGAGCGCCTTCGATGTGGAGAGCTTGCCATACAGTAGCAAGCATCCCGTCGTGAGCGAGTCGAAGATTCCCACCGCCACCACGTCATAGGCCGCCAGCGCAGACGCGAACGTAATCGCGCTGCTGTTCTCCGTCGCGCCCAACGTCGGCGTATCCCAGTTCACGACCCGCAGCCGGGCATAGTTGCCGTCGGTAATCTCTGTGCCTGCTGCGGTATCGGTCGGCGATGTGCTGAATAGCCCCACATACGGCGACGGAGTGGCAGTGTAGGGCGATGCGCTGTTACCGAAGATGTGCTTGAGTAGTGCGTTCTCGAAAACATCGGTCATGGCAGACATGGTGATAGCCTCCTAGCGTTTCATCCACACGATCGCACAGCCGCCACTGATGCAGCCGGCGTACACTCCATTCGGGCTGTTGTATGGGCCAAACAACGCCGATGTTCGGCAGGTCGTCAGAATAGGCATTAGCTCACTACCTGCCACTTCCGCCGCGCCCTTGTACCACATCACACTAGCCGATGCGCCAGCGGGAGCCGTTAGGCCAAGCCAGACCCATTTATCCGCACTGCCGACGACGGACGCCGCCGACGAGAATACCGAGCCAGCGTTAGGAACGATGATTGCCATTCTGTTACTCCCTGCCGCCGTGCGCGGCAGGATTAAGGCCAGAGACAGGGCCGCGCGTGGGGTTGTCTGGTGAGGTCGTGTCAGCCATCGCTAATCACCAAAGAGGATAGGGGCAGCCATGTGAGCCGCCCCTTTCGTGTTACGTTCCGATCCGATCTGAGTTGTACTTGATGCGCAGACCGAACAGGTTGAAGTTGCTACCGCTCGTATTGCCGGCGTCCACACTATCGACGATGGTCTTGAGCGCGAAGAATCCCGCGCGCGTGGCCGGAGCGGTGAAACTGAACAGTGAGGCAGAGTTCAATTCACTCGCGCTCGTGCCCGTGATAGTTGTGCCGGATGCCGCCGCGCCGAGCGTACTCGTGCCCGCGTCGCCAATGGCGCTCCCATTCGGGATGAGATACAGCGATGCACCCACGACTGCGGCGGCGGTGGCTGTCGTCATGTCCGTCCAATCGACATAGACCGTGCCGCTGGACGACCATACGACGCCGGTCGCTGCGTCGATCGGGACAGGCATAACCAGGGTAATCGGGCAGGTACATTTCGTGCCCGTAAAGCGCAGCGCCTGAAGCGACGGCGATGAACCCGCGCCAATGTTGTTCATGGCGATGCTGCCCGCCATGACAGGGCACCCCGCGATAAACACATCCTGATATGGGATGTATATCTCGCGCGACACAAGGCCATCGTCGGCGAGCTGCAAGCCGCCCTTGAGAATCAGCTTGTTGCGGAAACTAACAGGCATGTTGACCTCCAGCTATTCGCCAGCGTCGCGCCATCACGCTAACGCCAGAGGTTGATCGGACTCAGGCCGCGCTCTTTATCAAGTATCCAGCATCGGTCGCCGTTAGCTTGGTGTCCCACGACATGCGGACTTCCACCACATCCTGACGCTCCTGATCCTCTCTGAAGCGGCTAGCCTGCCGTTGCTGCCAAGTGAACACGTAGCCCGCGCTAGGCTCCAGTAGTGACGGCCCGCGCGCCACATAGCCAACGAACATGTGGCTACCCCACAGATAGGCCAGCGTGGATGTCGCGCCCTCGGCGGCGGTGTCATTGATGGCGATGCCGATCAGGAGCTTGTCCAGGCTGAACAGCGCCGCGACCGCCTGGATCGTGACGATGGCCGGAGAGGTGGGGCCGGCGGTGTATTTGATGCGTTCCACAATGTCGGGATGCTGCTTGATGTAGCGCCACAGACCGCGCCCCATCACGCCGACATTCGCCTCTCGCCCGATGCTTGAAACGACGCTGTTGCGGGCCGTCTCAACATCGTCCACCGGCGTCGAGGTGTTGTTGCTCCACAGAGGCGAAGGCGTCGCGCTGGACGACCAGCCCGTGCCGAACACGTCGCTCTGCACATCCGATTCCACTTCGAGCAACAGTTGGTTGGTGCACCAGCGGCTTGCGTCCTCCAGCGGTCGCAGCGGCTGGTCGGCGTTGGCAACCACTTCGTCCGGCACGCCCTTGGCGATGGCCCGCTCTAGGCACGCATACTGCGCCGTGCTCAGGCCATAATCGCCGCGCCGAGCGCGTGTGCCGGGTGCGCGAGGACCGGCCTCGCGCCGCAGCCAGTCGGCTTTGGTGTAGATGAAATATTTGTCGCTCTGCTTCTGGACGGGAACGTTCGGGAACACCATGCCCGCGATGAAATCGCCGGGCAGGTAGGCGATGCTGATATTGGTCAGCGGCTGATCGATGTGGACTTGCTGGGCAGTTGGCTTAGACATTTTCTATATCCTCCTAGCAAGCCGCGACTGTGCAGGCTGAGAACGGGAACAGGAACATTTCCCCGACCACGTCGCCTGATGTGACCGCTGCCGACAGCCAGCGACCAATGACGGGGCATCCAGACGCGTAACCCTCGACGCGCCCGGTCGAAGCGGCAAAAACAAAGCCGCCATAGGCCAAGCCGCATGTGCCGTTCGCTTCCCCGTAGACCTTCGTCGTGCCCATCAAGCGAACTGTTGCCTCCTGGCCCGCGCTCGGCGAGTTCTGGAGCACTCCCAAGATGCCATACGAACATGCGCTGTTTGCGCAAGCCGCATATCCGACAGTCGAGGCCGGGCGCAGCAGCGTGTACTGCTTGGCGGTCAGGTCTTCGTCGGCCAGGAACGGCACGTCATGATCGTTGCTCATGCTTCTGTAGGTAGCCATCGTTACCTCCGTCCCCGATTCACGTACTCACGCGCCAGTTCGGGGCGGGTGCGCTGGACGATCTCCATCGCGTTGGAGTACTGCGCGACATCGCCCTTGAACTGATCGGACAGAACCTTGTCCACTGCCGACTCGAAGGTTTCGGTCTCAGCCTGTCGCGCGCTGCCCTTCTGTGAGAACAGTTCCGACTCGACCAGGGCTTTGTCGGCCTTCTCGATCAGACCCGTGAAGAACGCAGCAAGATCGGCGTCCTTCTCTTCCAGCGCCAGAACCTTGTCGGCCAGCGTTTCGGCCTTCTCCGGGATGCCGACCATTGCATCGAACTTATCAACGAGCTGGTCAAGTCGCCGTCCATGCTTCTCTGCCGCCAGGTCAGCCGCGAACTTGTCGGCCTTCGTCTTGGCTTCGGTGGCCTGTGCTTCGAGCGCCTTGAACTTTTCGCTCAGGGCATCGACCTCTGCGGCCTTTGCCTTGAGCGTCGCAAACTCCTCGGCCTTCACGGTGAACGTTTCGGGCTGCGGGGTCGGCGTCGATACAGGTTTCTTGTCGTCTGCCATTGTGTCCTCCTCTGCACTCATGTTTTCCTTCCACGCTTCAGGCAGCATGTCGAGCGCATCCAATGCCCGCGCCCGTTTGATAATGTGGTTCTTGATGGTCGCCTTCGGATTGGCCGTGCCTCGCCCAATGGCCTGAATCGCGTTTTGTAGATCGGCCCTATCAGCGATAGGATAGCTGCCATCCGGTAGTGCCCACCCCTTCTGCGCGAAATCACGACGCGTTTCGGTGTCATAGTCCTTGAATGAATCAGCAATCGACGCGTCGCTGGCCTTGTCTGCATCTGGCACATCTCTAAACAGCGCCATCATGTCAGTCAGCATGCGTTTGACCTTCTTCATCGTGGGCATGTCGCCCTCGCCATCCATCGCACCCCCTTCCGCGCTAAAGAGCGCAACTTTGTCGTGCCCAAAGAACGGCTTTTCGGTCAGCGCCAGACCAACCAGCACATTGTCGACATACTCGCCCGACTGCGGGTCCTGGTATTTCGCGCCGTCCAGCAGTGACCAAATGACTTCCGGGCTTGTCGCGTCAAATCGCTTGGATTGAACGAGCTTGCGCCCTTCCTCGGTTAGCTCGTATTGCGTCGCGTACAGCCCGGGCCCGTCGCTACCGACAGGCATATACTCGACGCCATTGACCTGTCCGACCTTGCCGACGCCTGCATGATTCTCATTGATCGGAACACGGAAGCGCGGCAGACCTGCCTTAAAGTTCGCAGCGATGGCCTTCAGTCGATCTTCGGTGATGTTGAGCTTGCGTTCGCCACGATAGAACACGCCGGCGGGCATGATGCGGATCGGCTCTCCCCGCAGCACGCCATCAAGAGAAGCAAACGGCTCGAAGGCATAATTCTGTCCAGGCATCAAATAGCCTCCAACGCCTTCTCGTATGGCGTCAGCCGTCCCGCCCTTGCGCGCGCCTCGGCATCTTCACGTTGAGCCCGGAAGCGCGCGGCCCGCTCATGTCCGACCTGCTTTTCAAAACGCGTGTATTCGGTTGTGTGGAATCCCGGCGCGTTGTACTGCACAGTGACGGGAGAATATAGGCGCGTGAGCGTTGCGCCACAATCGGGGCAAGCCGGCATCGGGGCCGACATCGGCTTGATGATTTCGTGCCGCCCTTTGCAGTTCGGACACCGTGTATCGTAGGTTGCCATAGGCAAACAAAAAGGCCGATCTATAGATCGGCCTCTGCAAACCGTAGCTTCCCGCCTAACGCGGGCAGATTCAAACCGTTATTCAACTGTGCTGATTATGCGCCCGAATGAACCAGGATGTCAAGAGCGACGTTTCGCGCTGTGGTACAGCAGGTGTAAGAATGCTGCGCAGTGCTTGACATTTCCAGCTAATGCGCTGTATACTGTGAGTGCTTGGGTCGGTTGTGGCGTTTTTGTTTGTCTGCAACTTGCCGCCCTTTTCCGGTAGCGCCATCCGGCCCAAGCAACCGTGATGACAAAACGGAAGATGGCGGCAAATTGCTTTCAGCGCCATGACCTTGCCTGGCGTAACGGGGCATGGTTCAGCTCCGCGCAGAACGGAATTGTGGGGCGAAGCACGGACTGGACTGGCATGGCGTAGAAAGGTTAGGTCTAGCATGGGCAACATTCTTACCGCGAAGGTTCGTATTGTCGGCGTCAAGCCGATGCTTCATCACAAATTCGGGCCGGATGCACTTCCGCTCGAAAAGCAGGAGCGTTCGGGAGTGGCGGGCAATGATCCCGAAGAATTCCGCAAGACCGTCAGCGTCACAAAAGATGGTCAACTGTTCATTGACGCAACCTATGCCTTCGCCGTCATCCGTGAAGGCGCGAGGAACACGAAGCGCGGACGCGGATCGATTCAAGCGAACGTGATCGCTACGCTGCAAATCGTCGATTCGATCATCTTGATCGATCGCTACTGGCCGGGATTCCCGAATGGAAAGGCTTTCGACATTGTTACCATCGAACCTCCAGCGCGAGACCCGGAAGCGCCGGTGTATCTCGACGTGCGCGGCGTGGTCAATCCAAGCACGAAAGGACGCAATGTTCGTTACCGCGTCGCCTGCTCGCCGGGTTGGTCGTGCGAATTCTCGATCGTGTGGGATAAGACCATCGTCAGCCGTAACGAGATGGAAGCAGCGGTCATTGATGGCGGGCGATTGAGCGGCATCGGCAGCGGGCGCAAAATCGGCATGGGCCGGTTTGAAGTTGCGTCGTTTGAGGTAGTTGAATAACCAGGTGCGGCGCAGTACAGAATAACAAGGCGGCGCTGAGCGGAGTCGGGTGTAGCGCGGCATAGATCGGTAGAGAGCAGCGCGGTTGAGTACAGCAAGGGATTCACAATGCCCAAACGACGACAACCACGCGAGATATGGCAGCAGACACGCATCACAGTTTTGCAACGCGATGGCTTCGAGTGCGTTCACTGTCATATTCCCGTAGCGGTTGAGACGGCGCATATCGACCATATTCGATCCGGCAAGCGTGCCGGTAATGAGTTGAGCAACTTGCGTACCCTGTGCCGCCGCTGTCATGTCCTACGTGCTGATAATCGGCACAGGGGCATGATAGCATCGGCGCTAAGAGACGGCATCATTCCCGCCGATTGGCGTGAGTTGGTTTGGGAATGATGCGGATTGGTGAGGTGGAGAGAAGTCCGGACCAGAACTGATCGGCGAGGCATGGTCTAGTCAGGAGAGGTCTGTAATGGCAAGGGAGAACGCACCTTAATGGTGCGTTCTCGTTTTTTATTCCTCTGCCAACCAGCAGCGACACCATGCGCGACACTCAAATTCCCCCGGTACACGTCCGCCCGTGGCTGAAAGATAGTCGTCAAAGCTATCATATACCCTGCCGTCCACCGATTGAAACTCTGGACATTCTGAACAGTGATGCGCCAATGGATCGAGGTAAGCAATTATCTTCTTGCCCTTTTCCTGAATTTTATCCCCTAGGATGCGATTATATATCGACCACCATGCGCCACTATACGCCGCAACCCTGGCTGCCATTGTCATCAATAGCGACCCGAATACTTTGTCGCCCTCTCCGGCCTCAATAGCCAACAGAATATCCTCATCCGTGAGTCCTGCCTCTGACTTAGAGCGAATCGCTGGTATCAAAGATTCACTCAAGTATCTGTCATTTGATTTAATGGCTTCGCTTAATTCGTCAAGCATTTCGGGTGTCGGAGCCGTGTCGTCCCACGCCAGAATCGCGGCGTCCGTGATGCGCTTGCGTCCCTCGGCGCGCAGAGACACCAGCAGAGCCGCCAGTGCTACTTCCAAGATGTCGTCACGCTCGTCCGGCTCTGCCTCGGCAAGCTGATCGGCCAAATCATCTGACCATCGCGAGTAGATGCGCGACAGCTCAGTTTGATAGGCATTGACGGCCTGGACGGGTTTCGATTTCGCGCCGGGGCGACCCGCGCCGCGCAGGTCGGCGAAGCGTTCCGATGCCGCTTCTGCCGCTCCGTCCTCGTCGCCCGTCTCCGGCTCCGTCTCTTTCGCCTTCTGCGTAGTCGGCTCAG
>Ga0209322_10000479_pt1 | contig 23507 bp, 17 predicted proteins | sample Rifsed19ft1_FD_184013 | JGI IMG/M metagenome (GOLD analysis project Ga0209322, IMG submission 184013) | Soil microbial communities from Rifle, Colorado, USA - sediment 19ft 1 (version 2) | ecosystem: Environmental > Terrestrial > Deep subsurface > Rock core/Sediment | place: Rifle, Colorado... | reverse complement strand
AAAGATAAATGAAGCGGGCATAAATGCTGGAGTAGGGTTGAAATACAGCTTAGGTGGAATTAATCTTGGTATTGACTACGCATACACTGAATTTAATGTATTTAATAGTGTTCATCGTATCGCTATTAATTTTGCCTATTAGTTTAGTTTTTTAATTTAAAATTAAGTTTGGAATAAAAATGAAAAAAATATGTTTTAAAATTATTGTAACATTCAATTTTCTTGTGGTTTTATTTTTGTCAAGTTGTTCCGAGGATATAACTCCTAGCCTTTATGAAACTGCACCTGGAAGCTCACTAACGCCAGTGATTTCATCAATCGATCCTCCGAATGAAGCTTTAGCAGGAATAACAAAATTGACTATTACAGGTTTAAATTTCTCTTCAGTTAAGGAAAATAATTCTGTTTATTTTAATGGAAAGCCGGGAACTGTAATTAGTTCAACTCCAACTCAATTGGAAGTGATTTCTGCAATAGTTATATCGGATAGTGTTGCAATTAAAGTTGCGGTGGCTAATGCAGATCAATTCAGTAATAATTATTTTTATAAACTAATAGCTGCCGTTTTTGAATTTTATCCATTTGATGCAAATTTATCAGAATTTCCATATGCACTTACAGTAGACAATTCTGAGGATGTTTATGTTTCTCTTTCAGGATTAGGAATTAAGAAAATAGATAATCAAGGGGTACTAACTGGTTTTGCACCTAAAGGTCCTGAAACATTTTTCAGATCAATAACCTTTGCGTCTGATAATGCCATATATGCCGTTAGAGGAGGTATAAAAGGAATCTATAAAGTTGCTGAGAATACAGCACCTGCGGCTTTCGTGGCTTCATCACAGGGTATAGCCGATAATGTTAACTCTGTTAATTTTGATGAGTCTAGAAATGTTTTATGGGCAGGAGGTAATACTGGTATCATCTACCGAATTACATTAAATAAAAATGTTAAAAAATTTACCGTTAATGGAACCGTAAATGCATTAAATGTGGCAGGAAATTCCTTATATGTTGCATCAACTACAGATAAAGAATTAATTTGGAAGATGGATATAATTTCTGCTGACAGTCTTGGCACCCCGGAATTATACTTTGATTTATCAACTCAAATTGACAGTCTTATAAAAGTAATTGATATTGCAACTGCTCAGGATGGTGATTTATATCTTGGTACTAACAAATCCTCTGACCCAATTTATGTTATTCATCCCGATAAATCATTCACGGAATTATATCCAGGATTAATTAATTCTGCAGTTTACTCAATGGTATGGGGTAATGGAAATTTTATTTATATGACAAATGTTGTGAATAGCATAAACACAACGGTTCTTAAAATAGATATGCAGAAGTTAGGATTATAGTAATTGCTACTTAATAAATATACTTATAACTAAATGAAAGGACTCAAAAAAAAATTTACTTCGCTCACTTCTTTTTGTTTTTCTATTCAGTGTTATGGGGTTTTCCGATGATCTTATCAGAGTGGTTGTCCAAACAATAATTAAAACTGCCTAAAGTAAAATTTAGAGTAGCTCGATTGTAAAGAATTCAAATCTTGATTACTCAATTTTAATACTCTTTCGCCTTCAGCGAAGAATAAGAAAATAATCTTATTAGTGCCTATCTCAATTTTGTTTTGTAAGGGTATTCCTCATATTTTTAAATAAATATTAATTTTATTCTTTACTCTTAAGTGTACGCATGAGACAAAAATTACTGATTCCTTTTAAATATACTTCTCATAGTTTTATGCTGGTACTTTTAATCACTTCTATTTTTTTCAGTTCTAATCTGTATTCGCAAAACTTTCTAATGGATACAACCTTTAATTTGCCTGGACAAGTTGATACAATAAGTACTTCTTCAATTGATTACTCATCAGTTCCGGGATTTTTTCAGTTGCAAACCGGTGAAAATGAAAACCTTGCATTGCGGCGTTCAGCTTACATTGTTTATCAAGGAGTAGCCCCGACCGATACAGCTTTAAGAAATGGTACCAAGCTCGTTGATGGCAGCAAGTCATCTCCATCTTTCGTTTCAATTCTTGCCGGCAGTCAGGGAGCAGAAGCAGGGACATACATGATTATTGATTTACAGGCTGTTAGAAATGTGAAGAAAGTTGTAATGTACACATTTGCCGGAAGCCCGAATCTCAGACCGAGAGCATATTCCATTTTTGCCGGGCTTGATACATTGACCATGGAAAGAGTATTTCAACAGCTCGATAATCAGGTTGTAAATCCTGTTGCGGAATTTGATGCGATTGTTTCGCAATATATAAAAATGGTAATAGATGTTGTACCTCAGAATTTTAATACCACAATTGCAGAAATTGAAGTTTTTGGTGAGGGATTTTTACCCCAAGGATTCTTTTATTCATCAGTTAGGGATGTTGGACAAAATGTAAACTTTGGAACCTTTGAATTCAACGGAAATATTCCAAACGGAACAAGTTTTTCATTTAATTTTAGGACAGGGAATTCTCCAACAATTGATACTACTTGGAGTAATTTTGGTGATGAGTTAACTCAATCTGGTTCATTGTTCGAAGTTTATGAACCAAGAAAATATATTCAATACAGGGTAAAACTTACTACTACAAATTTGCTTTCTCCTTTGATTGATGAAGTGAAAATAAATTACGATATTCAGAATATCGCATCGGTTACTGATGCATTCATTTCGCCGCAAATAACTCAAATATTAAAAGAGAACGAGTTTACTTTAGTGATTGATGCTTCCTTTAATGATTCTGATTATGGCATAGACACGCTGCAAATATTTACACCTTCACCTGCAACATTAAGCGATGTTAAAATTAATGGAATTGCGGCAAGCTATTTATCTTCATTATCAGCAAATAAGGTTGTTCTGGTTTTCAATTCAACAATAAAAACCAATTCCAGGATAGAAGTTAAATTTTTAAGCACGCCATTTTTGGGTGTTAGTCCTTACCTTGCTAAAATAAGTTCCAAGCTTGTAAGTAACAATCCGCAGCGAGTTAATTCCAAAGTGGTTAATAATATTGAAGCTTGGAGCATTATTACTGATGGAGTTCCGGAAAACTTATTGATAGATGTAAAAGCGACTCCAAATCCATTCACTCCTAATAATGATGGGATTAATGACATTACCAATATCGAATTTTTCCTTGGTAATGTAGCTGAACCTCGAAGCGATATCGGAGATCAGACAAGAGATCTCAGTCTCAGAATTTATGATTTGACCGGAAGATTAATAAAGGATCTTTACGACAGCAAAACGGGAGCTTCTGCTTTCATATCTGATAACGGAATAACTTGGGATGGTAGAGATAATACTGGAAAAATAGTAAGACCCGGATTATATCTGTACCAAATAATTATTGACAGTGATAATGGCGGTGAAAATATCACTAAAACAATTGTCGTTTCATACTGAATAGAAGGTTAATTGTGAAGAAGATCAAAATTTCTTTAATAATTTGCTTGGTAAGCTTTAATCTTAAAGCCGGTGGGTTTGATGACCTTGGAAATAGCGCCAGGGTTATTTCTATGGGAGGGGCAAACATTGCAATTGCTGACGCACCTTATTCAATTTTTTATAACCCTGCCGGGATCTATAAAATTAAGAATCTAAGCTTATCAACGACCTATTCAAATTTATATCCTGGAATAACCGATGATAATTTAAACTACTTTTCCTTAAGCGCTGTCGTTCCATGGGAAATAATTGGCGAATTTGGAGTTGGAGGAACATTCCTAAATTCCGAGCTATGGAAAGAAAACACTTTTATTTTCAGCTATGCACGCGAAGTATACGGTGAGTTTGCTGTTGGGGGCAGCTTAAAATTGCTGCGCTGGGCTGCTGAAGCTGCACAGGGAGAATCTGCTTTATCATATTTCGGATTCACTTTTGATGTTGGCGTTCATTACACTTTTCCTAATATCCTAACAAATTCGGATTTAAGAGTTGGTTTTGCCATTCAGAACCTAACACAACCAAGTATTGCAAGTAATAGCAATGATGATGCAAAACTTCCGATGTCATTGGGGCTTGGTTTTGCTTTAGTTTCTAATGAGTATAATTACATTGTCGCATTAGATATTGTTCGCTTTGATGAAACCACCAAAATTAAAACCGGCGCTGAGTTCCTTGGACTCAGGCAGGAAGTATTTGGTTTGAATACAGCATTTTTAATTCGCGTTGGTTATGATGGAATCATAGGAAGTGATGTTTATAGTCAGCGAGGAATTAATGGCGGTTTCGGTTTAAATGTTGATGATTTCAAAATTGATTATGCATATGTTTTTCCTTTAGTTCTGCAAAATGTAGGGGGGAGTCACAAGATTTCTCTCAATTATAATTTTAATTTTTAATTCTGTTATCGGAGGTGGTGTTGAGGAGATTTCGCTACTACTTAATCTTTTTCTTCGTGATAATTGCAAGCACACAAAGTCATTCTCAATTCATTTCAAATAAGGGTAAGCAAAACACTTCCTATCTTAATTATTCGGGAAGGAATTATGAAAACTACAGTTCAACATTCTTAAGAAAAAAATTTTTTGATAATTTCGGAAATTTTTTAGTTGAAGGTACAACTGTTTACGAGCTTTCGGAAGTTCAGAAGCAGCAAACTGCTTCTGAAATACCATCAGGAAACAGCGACATTATTAAATCCCGTTATTATCAAAACTATTTTAACAACCTTGTTATTGCAAATGATTCCTACAGCGGTTTTGAGACTCGCTTGATGGTTGGTGATGCTATCCGAACAAAATTTACATCGCTAACTTTTAACCGTGCACGATTTAATGGCATCAGGTGGGATGCGGGAACTCCTAAATATCGCGGAACTATAGTTGCCTCAAGAATTTCTGATCCTATCAGGTTTCGATTTGATAATCCGATTTATTCAGATGGTGTTAGAAGAATCAGAGATTGGACGCAATATCTTTTTGGCGGGCATTTTGAGACAGATATTGGAGATATTTTAACTCTCGGTGTTACTTATGTAAATCAACATCAGCGAAGGAGCAGCATTGACAGTAAGGAATCATCACTAAAAGGAGTTGTCTCCAATGTTATTCCGCGCGTTATTTTTTTAAGAATAAGTGATGAAACTCCCGGAGATAATTCAGGCCCTATTATATTTGCTCCACCGATAATAATCATAAATGGTCAAGCAAGACCACTTGTAAACATCTTCAATACAAATCCTTCTGATGCTTCAACGCAACTAAATCAGCCAATTCAATACTGGATTTTAAGATATAAGCTTGAAGGTTCCAACAGAGGTTTCGACATAAGTGATAAAGGAATTTTTAGAGGTCAAGATACAACAAGCTTTACAAGATTAATAAACTATGAAAATACTTTTGCTGAAAATCCTGCAAAATATGCTTATCCATTCCGTGTACCTAGCAGTGGAACAGAAAGCTTAACTTATGGTTTTATAATTCCTCCTGGAGCTGAATCAGTTCAATTCCATATTACAGTGGCGAACGATTATAAAATTGAAACAGCTCAGGATTACGTAAACGTGCTTGATACATATACTAACGACGCAAGATTTGTTTCTCATGCTAATCCTGATGTTCTTGGAATTCCAACACCATTTTTTGTACGATCAAGGGCTGAAGGAAATGTCCGGGATGGAAGTAATAAAAAAGTTGTAGTGGTTAATTATGGGTTAACCACGGGTATGTCAGTTTACGGTTTGAACTTTCAATTTAAGTGGGGTGGTTTTGATATTGAAGGTGAGTTTAATGAGAGTGTTGAATTTTTAAAATATCCTCTGCTTTCTGGAAATAGATTTGAAAGTAAAGGCAGAGCCTGGTACATAAAGGGCAAAAAGAAATTGGGAAGATTTACTTTTGGTGGTGAAAGATATCAGATAACACCGACTTATACGACATGGCTAAATACGTACGTTCTAGAAAATAGTTATTACTCTTCTCCAACTTCTGATTTAATTCCAAATCCTCGAGCAATATCGGGTGACCCATTTGCAGATTTTCTCGGATATGATGCGAATTATGCGCCTGATCGAGTTGTGCTGTTTCCCGGAGGAGCATTCTATCCTCTAGTAGATGATAACGACGACGATGATAGATGGGAAGATGGATTCTATCATTATCAAGTTGTTTCAACCGATATCTTTAACCGGAATAATGATATTATTAATAAAAATGGAGATTACTTCAAGCTTGGTTATAGACAAAATACAAACGAGCTAAGAAGTCTTAGTGATATTGTTCGTCGTCCGGACGCAGGTATTTTTCCGGGTAAAGATCGTGATAATGATGGTATTCCCGATGATGATAGAAATGCTAATGGAATTCCTGATTACTCGGAAGATTTTCTAACATACTATGCAGACCCGCCAACTTTTGATTATGGTGATGATTGGAACAACAATGGAATAATTGATGAGCAGGAAAACGATATTTTACCCGATTATCCTTACGAACCCGATATTGATGGCTATCATGTGTTTAGCAATCTTGACATGCTTGACGGATTAAATGTCGGCATTGGAAAAATTTATGAAGAAGCAATTGCGAGGGGTGGAAGGAACGACATAAATTATCTTAAAGCCGGTTATTTTACTGGAACTCCCAAATTTGGCGAACTTAGATTGTATTATGTTCTGAAACAGGCAAGAGATAACATCCCGAATGATTTATACTTGTTTAAGGGAGTTATCACGACAAGAAATCCATTTCCGGAATTTGTTGTGGATCCGCTCAACTACAGAAATTCTTTAGTTAATTCACTTTACCTCGGCACGAAATATACTCAGGTCAAAGATCTCCTGATTGAAAATAATGTCAGAGTAGAGCTCAATAACCAGTTCTCTATTGGTACTCGTGATAATGCTTTTTTAACTCCCACTGAAGTTCGCCTCCTGGGTGATCAAGTTCCGGGTAGACTGATATTTTGGGGAATTGTAAATAAAATTGATTATACATTTCGGTTTTTTAACAGTGCTCTAAAAGTTAGTCCGCAATTCAAAGTGAGAACGGAAAAAGTTGTAAAATTTTCAGAAGATAGGCAGGGGAATGCAATAACCGAAATTCAGCAGCATACTCAAGAAGTAATTCCAATAATCAGGTTGGATTATCGGCTGACCGGAAGTACAGACCTGCGTTTTGGATTGCAGGGATTTTCTTTATTTGGTGATTTCTTCAAGTACAAAATAAGAAATTACAAAGATGGTGTTGAAAGCCAGGACCGTGCAATAATTGCTTTTTCTATATCCAACAAAACACAATATGCCGGTTACAATGTCGTTTTTGATTTCGGTTACAAATATACGGATATCAACTATCTTAGAGATCTTGATAAATCTAAAGGTAACCAGGAATCGTCTTTATTCTTTTCAGTTTATGCCGGATTTTAATTTAGTACGATGATTAAATAAACTATGCTTTGGAAAATTATCATAGTGCTTGGAGCGGCGATTGCAAGCTATTTTATTCCAACTCCAATGGAACTTCAGAAGGCATTTACTTCCGGGCAGAATTTTTACGCTTCAAGTAATTTTGAAAAAGCAATAGAACAGTACGATTTAATTATTAATACTCAAAGTGATTTTCTCAATGAAGATAGTGTGAGAGTGGAATTACTAAGTGGTGAATTTGTTGTGAGTGTGGTTGTTGCTGCTTATTATCAAAAGGCGAATGCTTTAAAAAATTTAAAGCGGAGAGACGATGCAATCAGCATATTTCGAATAGTTGAAGCAAGAAAAGATGAACCTAAGCTTGCAGCATTGGCGCAATTTCAAATTTATGATTTGTATTATCGTTCTGCACAATATGATACAGCAATCTTCGAGGCAAGAAAGCTTGCTGATACGTATCCTGCAAATAAAAAAGCTGAAACAGCACTGTACGATATTGGATGGGCTTACAAAGAGTTGGGGCAATATGAAAAAAGCAACCACGCTTTTACTGAGTTAATTGAAAAATATCCTTCAACGGAATATCTGCCGCGTGCAATCTATCAATTAGGTCAAAATAACTACGAACAGAAACATTTTGATCATGCAATCGAATACTGGACTGATCTGAATCAAAAATTCAAACCCGAAGCTTTTAAAGACAAGGATTGGGAAAATGTACAACTTAAAGCTGTTAAAGACCGCCAAATATTTGAAGCCACTGCAGGAAGGGAGACTGATGAAACTATCCTCGAATTAGTTGCAAAAGCTCAAGTTAAGATTGGTGATTCTTACCGTCAAAAAGGTGAATACAATTTAGCAATAGTTAATTATCGAAAAGTTGTTTCAACTTATACGCTCCTTCCTCAATTGATTGAAGCTTCTTATGTGAAAATGGCTGATTACACACTTGCTGAAAAGGGTCTTGACTCGGCTCGATTAATTTATCAACATGCTATTGATGAAAATTTTTCCAACAAGCAGCTTCAAGGAAAAATGCAATATAAAATAGCAGAGATGTACCAAAATAATGACATATTTAATACGGCTGCATCGGAGTATGAGTTCTATATAAAAGGTTACAGTGATGTGGCTGAGCAGATAAACTTTGGTGTGGATAAAGCACAGTACAGCATAGTTGCAATGTATTACAACGCTAAAAAATATTCTGAAGCCAAAGATTGGGCAGACACACTCATCGGTAAATTTCCTTTCAGTGATGCAATACCCGGAGCTTTATTTCTTAAAGGGTTATCTCTTAATTCTTTAGAAAAATATTTTGAAGCAAGAAGCGTTTTTGAAAAAATTGCGGCTGAACACCCTGAAAGCCCTGACATAGGTGAAGCAAAAGCTCAAATCGGTTATACTTACTTCAAAGAAAAAAAATATGCCGAGGCGCTAATGAATTATCTCGAAGCATTGAGCAAATATGGCGATAAGGTTGACAGCTCGCATATTTATTTTGATTTGATCAGTACTTATTATGATTTAAATCGGTATGATGAAGCTATAGCAGCATTTGATCATGTTAAGTTTGGTTCTCCTTTTTATGCAGCAGGATTTGGAAAACTTACAAAAATTTATGGTGCACGCAGCGAGTATGAAAATGGTAAAAAATTTCTTGAAGAAATTTTAGAAAAAAGTAAAAATGTTGATTCGGTTTATTACAGAATTGATGTGAATTTTGCTTTGGCTGATTTGTATATCTCACAAACCGATTATAATGGAGCCATCAATTATCTGAATAAAGTTGTGAATGATTCTATAGCGGATGAATCTAAGGAAATAATTAAACTGCAAGCAAAGTATGCGAGGGGAGTTCTTTGGTATCAGCTTGAAAATTATGCAGAAGCAGTTAAAGATTTCGAAACACTTAAGAATGATCCCACATTTATTGCAAGGTTTTCAGATAACGATGCAAGCTTGACCGAAAAGTTAGCGCTCTCTTATTCTAAAACTAATAAAAAGCAGCAAGCGCTCGCTCTTATCAATCAGTTAATTGAATCTTCAAAGAATGAAACTGAAAAAGGAAATTATTATTCAATCATTTCTAAAATTTATTTTGAGTCCGGTGATTACAATAAAGCAATTGAGTCTGCGAATAATGTTATTAGACAAGAAGGAATTTCGGACGAAACAAAAGTGGCAAGCTATATTACCCTCTCACAAAGCTATAAGAATTTAGATCAATTGAACAAATCAGCAGAAGTGCTGCTTGAAGCAAGTGAGAAGTATCCGAAGTCCTCTGAGATTCCCGCAGTTTTATACTCATTGGCTGCATTATACTTTGATAATCACGAGTATGAGAAAGCCGGGGATATTTTTAATAAATTCATAAATCGTTACCCTGAAAATCCCAGCATTAAGGAAGCAAAATATTTTAGAGCACATTCCTATTATGAAGCCGGAAATTGGCAGCAAGCACATAATTTTTATAAGCAATACTCATCATCGTACCCCGGTGATCCTTTGGCTGCTGAAACACAATATTTTGCTTCTGAATCAATGTTCAACATGAAAGATTACAACAAAGCTGTGAATGAGTACAGAATTGTGTATCAGAGATTTCCAAATACAGATTATGCGGCTCAAGCAATGTACAATGAGGGTTGGGCTTATTATGAATTGAAACAAATTGATAAGATGATCGAGACCTTTAAAAAGCTTGCGGATAAATACCCTAAATCATCTTTTGCCGGTGATGGTATCTTCACGATCGGCGATTATTATTACAATTCAAAGGATTATTTAAAATCTGCGGAAGCATATAGCGAATTAGTATCTAAGTTTCCAAATTATCCGAAAGTTGAAGAAGCAAAAACACTTTTGTATGATTTATCTCAGATAAATTCTTACTTAGAATATGAGCAAGCGATGAAGTATTTTGATGCAAGAAAATATGAAAAGGCAATTGAGGAATTAACTAAGCTTTACAATAAATATCCTGATGCCAGCATCGTGGTCGGATGTCAGGTTAACATTGCTGCATCTTTTGAAATGCTTGAAGAATATCGTAAAGCGGCAGAATGGTATAAAAAAATTATTGATAGGTATTCCAGTAGCAAGGATGATAATGAAAGAGGTGCACTCAGCTTTGCTAAAGAACATCTTGAATGGATTGAAGATAATTATCTCTAATAAATTTTTAATTTGAAAAAACTGGAGGATTGAATTTTGAATGAGTTCTTATTAATTGCACAAACTGTAGCAAACGATGGAGGCAACTGGTTAACGGATAACTGGCTGGTATCAATTTTAATTAAAGGCGGCTGGTATATCATGTTTCCTCTATTCTTCTTTTCAATAATTGTTTTTGGAATTCTGATTGAGCGGCTGTACAAGTACTTTACAATTCCATCAGATGAAAAAGCTTCTCGCACACTAAATGAAATTGAAGATAACATTAATACTCACGGTGATATTGAAAAGGTGACCGAATTATTAAAATCCAAAAACGGAATTCTGCCATACATATTCCTAAATGTGATTAAGCGATATAAATTCTTAGTCGTGGAGAAACGTCCCATTCTTGATATGCGTAACGAGCTTCTCGAAACAGCCGATGAATCCGGCAGGGAATATTTGGAAGAATTTCTTCCTGTTATCAATACCATTTCAAGCGTTGCAACTTTACTCGGACTTTTAGGAACGATCATTGGAATGATCAGTTCTTTTGATGAAATTGCAAAAGGCGGTAAAGGTGATCCTGCAGTAGTCGCAGGCGGTATTTCAATTGCACTTTTAACTACCGCTGCCGGGTTGATTGTGGCTATACCTGCTGTTTTATCTTTTAGTTTTTTAAAAAGAAGGTTAGAGAAAATTGCTGGTAGATTAGAACCAATCTCTAATCATTTTATTAATTATATTCTTAGAGATCTTGCTAGAATGTCCACTTACAAAGCAATGCTTATGACTGCTTATCGTGATGGTGTGCTTAATTCTGATGAAGAGAAATTTTTAAAGGATAAACGAATTGAGCTGAATATTTCGGATGCTGAATACGAGAAGCTTGCAGCGGAACTTAAAAAATCTTACGGGATTAAGGTTGACATAAAATGGGAGGACAAATAATCATGGCGAAGAAAGGTTCACATATTCATGAGTTTACTATGGATATGACTCCCATGATTGACTGTGTATTCCAATTGTTGATCTTTTTTATGGTCACCACCGTATTTGCGGTTCAAAGCGGATTGAAAGTTGATCTGCCGTCTTCTTCGACGTCAGATGCTCCTCCGGAAAAAGATCTGAGCATTGTAATTTCTGACAAAGGAGAAATGGATTTGAACGGAACTCGTGTTACAATGGATAACCTTGAGGAACAACTTCGACAGCAGAAGGAAATTTTTGGAAGCAAAGTTTTGATTATTAAAGCTGATAAAAAATCATTTCATGGTGTTGTTGTGGATGTAATGGATGCGGCTAAAGTAGTCGGTATTGAGCAGCTTGCTATTGCTACAGATGAAGAGGAAAAAAAACCCGGTAAGTAACAAGATGTCAGAAAACATTTATAAAATACCAGGTTATGAATTATCAACTTACTTAAAGCGGACATTTGTTTCCGTTCGTAAACAGCTATTGTTTTTTTTACTTATAAGCTTGTTGATTCACATTTCGCCTATTATTTTGAATTTGAGAATTGCTACAGATATTATCGAAAAGAAAAAGCCGCCAACAACAGTTAAATTTATTCAAAGAGCGCCTCGTTTACAGAAACAGCTTGAACTTCAAAAAGCTCCTAAAATAATTGAACGCAGTATGCAGCGAACAATTACGCAGCAAAGAATGAGTATGATGCCAAGAACAATGACAACCGCAGCAACACACGGAGGAACATCTCTGGGTTCATTGGGAAGACCTGGTGACTTCGTTGATAGGTCTTTTTCTCCAAGGCAGCAATTTTATGGACCAAATATCTCTACCGACATAATAAATACACGTGCGGGAACAAAATCTGTTAGTTCTCTTAAAGATGAATTAATTGATTACACAAATTTTCAGGATAGATTTTATGGCTGGGTTGATCAAGGTTCAAATAAAAAAGATATTTCCGGGTATCTCGAGTTTTATCAGCTTCAATACAGAGGGAGCAAACTCGATGAAAATGGTGAACCAGGTTGGAATGTTGTTCCACAAGCAACGCTGGCACTGGTTGAGTATGCTCAATTAAAGACTAAATTAAGCATCAGGTTAAAAGGAAGCATCCGACTTGACAGCAAAGAGCTTATGAATGTTCCGATGGTTTACATGATGGGTTCCGAAACCGAGCCGTTATATACTGAACAAGAAGTTAAAAATTTGGAAAAATATTTACGCAATGGTGGTTTCTTATTTATTGATGATGGTTATGCTGCTCGGTGGGCTTCATTTAATATGAAAAGCAGACAAATGATTACGGATGCACTGGGTTATGATGCAGAATTTGAAAAAATTCCAAATGGTCATTGGCTGTATCATTGTTGGGAAGACTTCGCTGGACCACCAGCCGGTGAAGATGAGGTTCGACCAAACCCCAATCAACCGGTTAAAGAAAGATATCGTTATCTGGAAGGAGTATTTTTAAATGGAAGACTTGCAGTTTTACTTAGCAGTAAAGGTTACTGTAAAGCTTGGGGCGCATGGCCAAGAAATCCTCCCAGCACCGGTGGACCTCAAGATAATACTCGCCAACTTCAATTTGGAATAAATGTAGTTGTATTTGCATGCACTCAAAAGGGTGGAATAATAGATAGAAATAAACAAACAGTTGCTTCAGAGCAAAAATAAATTTACGTGATTATGAAACTAAGGTTTTTAATTTTTCTCTCAACTTTTTTGGTAGCTGGATGTGATTCAGTTTACAAATACATTTTTCTGCCACCGGAACGAATTGAGTATACGCTGTTTCCTGATAAGGAAGCCATGGATGCGCTGAAAGATTCAAACTATTTCAGCGCTAAAAATGGGCAGGTAGTCGGCTATGATGCTAAGAATTGGAAGATCGAATTAAGGTACATGACCGATTACCAATTAAACACTTTTGAATTTCCAGAAGAGTCCAAATCAGGTGCTTTCTCAGGCAATCCTTTTACTTATGGTAATTGGATTGATCCTTCTTTAGGATATTCACCAAAGAGATTTACCGTATTCAAAGTTACGATTTACAATTACACAAGTTCAAAGCTTAATTTTGATCCTGAACTTTCACAACTTCAATCCGATCGTGGAGATAATTTTCATGCTTATGCAAGAGAGCAAAAAAATTCTAAATTTGTAAGTATAGAAGAATATTTTAAGAGGAGAAAAGGAACCAGTGGGGTTGATGAGGAAATTTTTGAAACAAGAATGGGAATTTCTCGACGAACCATGCTTTACTATGGAAAACCAATATATAAAGGTGATAGCCGCGATGGATTAGTTGTTTATGATCCGATAGTTGACAAAGTGGAAAAATTAAAAATCAATATTTCGAAATTCATAACTGGATATGATGAAAACAACGAACCGAGCGATTTCATTGATTTGAATTTCTTCTTCAAACAAGTGCCTTTAGACAAGGAAAGTTTATTTAAGCAAGATTCGATTTCAATTACTTCTGATTCAGCCGCTTTTAAATCACAACAAAAATTATCTGGAAGTTTTCGACTTGCTCAGATCAAATATGTTGATGATGCTCAATCGAATCTTTTCAGCAGGGCAAAACTCCCGCAGATAAAAGATGTTTGGGATCCTAATCCCCAAAGTGTATCAAATCTTTTAGAGTATATTCAATCGAACAGTGGATTAAAAACATCATTATCGCAAATTTCTTTGGATGAACTACCTCAAAATGATTTTGATATTTTGCTGGTTACCGGAGTGGGAACAAGTCCGGTCATTGATCAGAACCTTTCACGCATAATTGAATTTATTGAAAAAGGAGGATTTGTAATTTTCGATATCAGCACCTTTAAAGATGGTATAGTTAGTTCTGTATTCAAAAATTTCCAGTCAATTTCCGAACAGCTTAAGGGAAACGTTCAAATAAAAAATTTGAGCATTGATCATCCAATATTCAATTCACCAAAAAAGTTAGCAGGAATTCCGCCCGGTTATGAATCAATAAATGGAAACATCGAACCGGCATTTCAAATGCGTGGGATTTTTCTCGAAGGTAAACTAGTTGCTTTAGAAACCGGCAAAAGCTATTCAATGCTTTGGGGAGATGACGAACAAACTCAGGCTTTAGATTTTGGCATAAACCTCGCCGCTTATTCAATCAGTAACAGAAAAAAATAATGAGCCGAACATCATGAAAATATTTTTAACAACATTATTTATTGCTTTCATATTTAACCAAATCGTTTTTTGTTTTGATAAGAACAACAATAATGTAAAATCGGGTGTTAAAAATCATTATCAATTACTTAACGATATTAGAATGCAGGATGACCCCGAATTTTTCGATGTTGATTTCACTCCAAGAAAAACAAAAGCGCTTGTTCTTTCTTTCCTGGTTCCGGGTTCGGGACAAACTTATCTGGGTGATGAACTAAAAGGAATGGGAATATCTCTTGCATTTTATGGAACTGCTTTGTCGGCTATTATTGCTCACAACAATGCACAGGGCAGAGAGGATAGAATTAAAGTTCTTACCCAGGATTACAACACTAAGGGAAATTACAACGATGCTGAAAAAGTTTGGCAGACAATTCTTGGTGAAAAAGAAAACCGTGATAATGATTATGATAGAAGATCCATTTTTACATGGTTAGCGGTTGGTGTATGGCTTTATAACATTGTTGATGTAATATTCTTAACGGGTGATCAGGGTGAAAATGAGTTTTCTCATAATAATAATTCTATCTTTAATTTTAATTTTATGGAACATAATAATTTTAACGGGATTGCACTTAAATTAAATCTTCCATAATTTGATTTTGAATAAAATATGAAAAATATTTTTACAACTATTCTTTTATTCCTCGCAGGTTCATTTTATTTAAATTCCTGTGGTAAAGCAGAGGATATAATTTCTCCCACTCATTACTCACGTGTACCACGGGCTGTTAATTTATCTATCAGTTACGATACTACATCAACCGGCAAATATCTAGTAATGATAAATTGGGCAGTGGAAAGCACAAATAATCTTAAAGATTTTGAAATTTATCGCAGTGTAAATAATAGCAATTTCTTCTTTCTTTTCGGTGGAATGACGTCAGCAAATTATGTTGATAGTTCTTTAGCAAATACAAGTGATTATTCCCTTGCTTATTTTGTAAATGGAAGGGGAATTGACCGGTTTGTTGGTCAATCCTCTGATACTATTAAAATATCTGTCACTAAATCATTTTAATCACATAAAGGAGGTACAAATGTACAAACGATACTTTCCCTTTTTAGTTCTTTCTGTTTTTGTTTCCTTGTCCGTTAGTTCTACAAATGCGCAGCAAATACTTGATAGCGCAAATGTACTCTATATCGATAATGCATCAGATAACTATACCACATTGGGTACGGCTGGTACATTCATGGATGAACCGCGTTACAAGGAATTTCCACAGACAGTTACACTTCCGGGTACTGTTAATATTTATGGATTTTGGACTAACAATCTTACAACACATTTTGGAGGGAATTCTAGAAGAGCTAGCTATTATGGCTCTGGCAATAACACCGGTGCACATGTCCAATTTTACTGCACAGTTTACGAACCTGGTCACTACGTCGTTTATCATCACATGAATTCCGGTAACTCAACAACAAATGCATATGTAAAATTTTATAGATTTGGTGAACCATCACCGGTTGATAGTTTTAGATACAGTATGCTTGAAAACAATGTACTTGGCGGATCTGGCGGAAGCTGGAAACCTCTAGGAATAATTGAACTTTTTCCATCTGATAGTGCACTGACAGTTGAGATCGGCTTGGATTCTTTAAGCGGTAATACTTTAAGAGCAGATGCAATTGCTTTAGTAAGAAGCACTCAATCGGGACCGGATCTTGAATTTGGAAATCGAAGGTTTTCGAGAGTAGTTATAGATGGTGCAACTGGTGATACTTTAGCATCTGAAAGTTTCTATCGTGATAGAGCTCCATTAGCTTTTGCAGAAACAACTTTCAAATTTGGAGTGTTCACAGATAAAAAGATTCCTTTATATAATTTAGGTGGAAGCCCTTTAATAGTCAGTGGATTCTCAACCCAAACAAGCAGATTTTCTGTTGTAACTCCTACTCCATTTACAATTCCGGTTGGTGGAATGCATGAAATTACCGTTAGATTCGATCCCTTAGGAGAGGAAACCACATTCGATACTCTTTTAGTAATGAGCAATGATGGATTAGAACCGGAGGCAACACTTCCGATTTATGGTACTGGAATAAACTACAACTTTATTCTCAATGCAAGCGCAGGTGGTGCAGAGCCCCATTGGAATGCTCCTTCTCCAGGTGGAATTTATGAAGAAGTTGGTGGAAGTTTTGCAAATTCAACTGCAACTCCATGGCCTTACCCGATTCCTGGTGGAAATCTTGCCAGTCGAGTTGATGTTGGAAGCATCCTCTCTGGTGCATTTTATAAATTTAATATACCAGATTCATTATTCGGAAGTTATTTCCTTGAGTATTCCGGTCCGGCAGGGTCATCAAATGCTGCACAAAATGCAACTGTGGATGTCGTAACACCACTCTATGTAAATCCAGATCCTGCGCTTGGAGATACTCAAAGAGTAACGAATATTAACCTTCGTGGTGTCCAAACAAATTTTCTCTGGGTTAGATTTGGTGGAAATGTAGTGTTTACCTTGAATGGAGGTGGACAGACTGTTGTTCGAATGACGAACCCAAATCAGGGTGGTGACTATTTAAGAGCCGATTTATTAAGAGTAAGATTAGTTCCTATTGTATCGACTATTACGACATCATTGGATGATAAAATTCCCCCAAAATTATTGAATTTTAGTTCTGTTTCTATTTATGATTCAGTAAGGTTGTCTGATTTCAACTATCAAAAGACATTTACCATTAGCTCTAATGGGGAAACACCCCTGAGAATTGATACAATTTATTTAAGAACAGGTGGGTTGATAAGTATTGCCAATTTACCAACTTTTCCAATCACGCTGCCTGCAATTGATGGTGAATTAAATTTAGTTCTCGAGTTCTTGCCGGATTCAATCAGGCTTTATACTGATAGTCTTGTAATAATATCTAACGATCCGGATGATACATTATATACAATTAATGTCAGCGGGCAAGGTGTCGGAACAGGATTGACAGTAGATGACTCCGATCCCACGACATACATATTCCCACCTGATGTTCAAGACTATGTTGGTACTCCCGATCCTTTGAACTTAGACAAGTGGTATAGAGTTTCCGGTTCAGGAATTAATCTGACGAGATTGTTTGCTTACATTTATTTCAATCCGCCAACAGGATTGCAAACAGTTGAGTGGTATCCCGATTTGCCAAGAAAGCCCGGTAGTATAACTGATGAACCAGATAGCTTTGAGGTATTTGTTCAAATACCAATCAGTTCAGTAAACAGTACACCTCGTGCAAGATATCGTATTAATCATTTTAATGGAACTACTGACACGGTAATTTCTCAATATGACAGAACACTGAACGATGGAAAAATTCCATTAGGACGATATAATTTCTTGAGAGGCGGAAGAGATTCCCATGGAAGCGGCACTGTTTACGGCTCTGTTTATCTTTTGAATGACACAGCTTTAGTCAGTGCATATTATCAAGATAGCTTGGTTAATAGAGCTAGAAGTGATTCGTTCTTAATACGTGCAGATGCAATGATTCTTGAACAAGCAGGTGCACCTGTAGGAATTTTTGAACCATCGTATATTCCATTGGAGTATTCATTAAGTCAAAACTATCCAAATCCATTTAATCCGGTAACACAAATTCGTTACACTTTACCTCAACTCACTAATGTTACATTAAAGATATATGATATTTTGGGAAGAGAAATAAAGACTTTAGTTAATAGTGAGCAGCCAGCCGGAGCGTACCGACTTGAATGGAGCGGTACAAATAACTTTGGTACTCATGTTTCATCAGGTGTTTACATTTATAGAATTGTGGCCGGTAAATTTGTACAAACCAAGAAGATGATGTTTTTGAAGTAGGCCTAACCCAACCCTTCCCGACCTGTCTCGCACTTAGCGAGCCAAGGCGGAAGGGAAGGGCTTTTATTATTCTATTAAAGGCGGTCTTCGGATCGCCTTTTTTATTGGATGAAATTATCTTTTTTCTTGACAGGTATTTATTTATTTTTGTTCAAAAATAAATTACAATAAAAATTGAGAATATGAATGTCTGTAATTCCTATTTCGGTTTATGGTGATAAAGTATTAAGAAAAAAAGCTCAGTTGGTTAAAAACGTAGATTTCTTTACAGTTGCCCTTATTAAAAATATGTTCGAAACTATGCGTAATGCAAACGGTATAGGTTTAGCTGCTACTCAAGTCGGAATTGACCAATCAATATTTATAGTTGATTTATCTCAAGTTGAGGATTATGAGAAATCTAAACCGATGGTTCTGATCAACCCGAAGATTTTGGATTTTTCCGACAACAAAATAAGTATTGAAGAAGGATGCCTAAGTCTACCGGATGTAAGATATGAAGTTGAGAGACCTGAAATAATTTATATCAAGTATTATGATTCTGATTTAAAAGAACATACACTCGAGGCGACTAAGTTATTAGCACGTGTTTTTCAACATGAGCAGGATCATCTTAACGGTATTTTGTTCACCGATCATTTAGATGAAGATGCAAAAAAGAAATTGAAAAAATCATTGGAAAAAATTAGAAAAAGGGAGATTGAAACCGATTATCCAATCGTTGCGAAAAGAACTTATCAATTAAAATGAAAATCATCTTTTGGGGTACGCCTGACTTTGCAATCCCATCTTTAAAAATTCTTTTAGAAAACAATCACCAAATACTTGCTGTTGTAACTGCGCCGGATAAAGAACGAGGCAGAGGTCAAAAAGTATCCTTCACTCCCGTAAAAGAATTTGCCGTTCAAAAAAATATCCCTGTACTACAGCCCGAAAAATTAATAGAGCCCAATTTCTTAGAAACACTTAAAACTTTTCATTGTGAACTTTATATTGTCGTGGCATTTAAAATATTACCGCGAGAAATTTTCACTATTCCAAAATATGGTTCGTTCAACCTCCATGCTTCGTTACTTCCAAAGTTTAGAGGGGCAGCGCCAATTCAATGGGCATTGATTAAAGGGGAAACCGAAACAGGAGTTACTACTTTTGCTCTTGAAGAAAAGGTTGACACGGGGAATATTTATTTGCAAAGGAAAATCCCGATTCTTCCTGAAGATAATTTTGAAACACTTCACGATAAATTAAGTCTGCTTGGTGCTGAAGTTGTTTTGGAGACAGTAAACTCAATTGAAAACGGTACAGCTCAAATGCAAAAGCAATCCGATGAATTGGCTTCATCAGCGCCAAAAATTACTAAAGAAATGATGCAGATAAATTGGAATAAACTAGCGGAAGAAATACATAATTTAGTCAGGGCGTTTTCTCCTTTTCCAGGTGCATCTTTTATTCATAACGAAAAATTGATAAAAGTTTATAGAACTAAAATTGATAATTCTATGAACATCACCGTTGGAAAAATTCTAGAAAAGAAAGGTCAACTATTTGTCGGTTGTATTAAAGGTACTATCGAAATTTTAGAAATTCAATCCGAAGGAAGAAAAAAAATGAACGCCGCCGAATTCCTGCGAGGTTATAGTTTTTCAAATCAGTGAATTATTACTTGAAAAAAAGTGTTGTATCTAAAAAGAAAAAAAATAGGAATGCATGAATTACCATAAGACAATATTGGATGCGGTGGGAAAGACTCCCCTGGTTAGACTGAATCGAATCAACAAAAATTTAAATCCTCAAATTTTTGCTAAGCTGGAATCTGCAAATCCTGGTGGCAGCGTAAAAGATCGTATCGGCATTTCAATGATCGAACATGCTGAGAAACATGGATTGCTCAAGCCAGGCGGAACCGTTATCGAAGCTACAAGCGGAAATACGGGAATTGGATTGGCTCTTGCCTGTGCAGTGAAAGGTTACAAATCTATTTATGTGGTTACGGATAAAGTCAGCACTGAAAAAATAAATTACCTGAAGGCATTAGGAGGAGATGTAATTGTAGTTTCAAATGCAGTCAAGCAGGATTCACCCGAATATTATATAAACGTTGCCAAGAGAATAAATAAGGAAACTCCTAACTCGTTATTCATGTACCAGTATTCAAATCCGGCAAATCCTGAAATTCATTATAAAACAACCGGACCAGAAATTTGGGAACAGACAGACGGAAAGATAACTCACTTTGTTTCAGGAATTGGAACAGGCGGAACAATCAGCGGTGTGGGGAAATATTTAAAGGAAAAAAATAAAAACGTTCAAATCATCGGAGCTGATCCTTGTGGTTCCATCTTTAAAACTTATAAAGAAAAAGGTGAAGTAATTTCCGGTGTGCCGTATCTTGTTGAAGGAATTGGCCAAGACTGTCTTCCTCAAAATGTTATGTTTGAATTCATTGATAGAATAATCAATGTTAGTGATTCGGATTCATTTAACTATGCACGAATTCTATCGCGTGAAGAAGGAATATTTTGCGGCGGAAGTACTGGAACCATACTGGCGGCAGCTCTCCAAATTGCTAAAGAATTAAATAAAAATGATGTGATTGTTTTTATCGTTTGTGATACAGGAGAAAGGTATCTCTCTAAATTTCATAGTGATGAGTGGCTTCGTGATAAGCGTCTTTTACCATCTGAAATTAGAACTCTTCAGGATGTTGTTACATCCAAACGAAATGAAGGTGGTAAAGCTTTAGCTCTTTTATATCCGACCGATAAGGTGATAAAAGCATTCGAACTAATAAATGAAACAGGCTTTTCGCAAATTCCCGTAATTGATCATGGTGAATCTGTGGGAAGTGTTAAAGAAGCTAAACTAATGAGCCGTTTAGTGAAAGATCCAAAACTTTTTGATTTTACTGTTGAGCAGGTAATGGAACCAGGATTTCCGGTGTTAGATGAAAGAACTGAAATTGAAGCTGTTAGAAAATATCTTGGCGATTCTCCTGCTGTTTTAGTCACTGATTACGGAAGGATTATTGATATCGTTACGAGATACGATATTCTGAAACATGCAAAATTAGTCTAACTAAAAAATCACTTGAATATAATCGTTATTTTATTAAACGGAATTGGACTAATTGAAAGAATTCCGAATACTGAACAAGGAATTTCGAATTATGAATGAAAGCGGAAATAAAAAGTTCGATCTTGAGGAGAGATTAATAGATTTTGCAGTTTCAATTATTAATATTACTGAAAACCTTAATAATACAAGGGCAGGGAATCACATTGCCGGGCAATTAGTAAGATCTGGAACTTCACCGGCATTGCAATATGGAGAAGCGCAAAGTGCGGAATCGAGAAACGACTTTGTACATAAGTTGAAAATTTCATTAAAAGAACTTAGGGAATCTCTTGTTTCATTAAAAATAATAAAGAAAGTTCCACTGACTGAAAAATTAGATTTAGTAGAGAAAGCTTTAACTGAATGCAATGAACTTATTTCAATTTTTGTTAAAAGTATTGAGACAGCCAAAAAGGATAATGACAAAAACAGAAATGAATAATTTAAAACTTCGATATTCATAATTCCTTGTTCATTATTCGATATTCAATTAATGAATATTGCTTCGTTTCACTCTCAATGACCATCAAAAAATAATAAAAGGAAAAATAATGGGTTTTTCAACAGACGCAATTCATGCAGGGCAAATTCCCGATCCAACAACCGGTGCAGTTATAACTCCTATTTATCAAACATCAACGTATGCTCAAGAAGCGCTTGGGAAAAATAAAGGTTACGAGTATGGAAGAACTCACAATCTCACTCGCAGCGCATTGGAAAATAATATTGCAGTTCTTGAAAAAGGTAAATATGGAATTGCGTTTTCATCGGGACTTGCAGCTACTCATGCTTTAATAAGTCTTGTAAAAAGCGGTGATCATGTAATCGTTTCTAATAATGTTTACGGTGGAACTTATCGCTTATATGAATTGAACATGAAAGATTATGGAATAGATTTTTCCTGGGTTGATACTTCGAAATTAAAAAATATTGAAGCTGCAATTAAACCAAATACTAAAATGGTTTTTGTGGAAACACCGACTAATCCAATGCTTAATCTAACTGATCTGGAAGGCACAGCAAAAATCTGCAAGAAAAATAATCTGATTAGTATAGTTGATAATACGTTTATGAGCCCTTACTTTCAAAATCCACTTACATTTGGCTGCGATATTGTGCTCCACAGTCAAACTAAATACATAAACGGACACAGTGATGTTATTGGCGGAATTTTAGTTACAAGTGATGATAAAATTCATACTCGATTAAGATATATTCAGAATGCTGCTGGTGGAATTCCTTCACCATTTGATTGCTGGTTGATACTCAGATCAACTAAAACTCTTGCCGTTAGAATGGAGAGACACAATTACAATGCTCAGCAGTTTGCTAATTATCTTGTGAATTCGGGAATTGCTAAGAAAGTTTATTACCCTGGATTAGTTAATCATCCGCATCATGAACTTGCAAAAAGGCAAATGCGCGGCTTTGGCGGGATGATCTCTGCTGATTTTGGAAATATCGAAACTGCAAAAAAAATTCTCAACAACGTTAAAATATTTACATTAGGAGAAAGCTTAGGCGGAGTGGAAAGCTTGATTAGTCATCCTGCAACAATGACACATGCTTCTGTTCCAAAAGAAGAGAGAGAAAGAATGGGGCTTACAGACAGTTTAGTTCGGTTTTCTGTTGGGTTGGAAGATATTGAAGATTTGATTCAAGATGTCGAGAATGCTCTTAAATAGTTTTCCAATTTAAATCTCACGTGAAGCAAGCGATGATAGAAATTCGCAAACAAACCCAGTTCCTTTGGTTTTTAGACTATTCGTCAGGAACTGGGTTTGTAATCTTCACTTTTGTGTAAGATGACTTATAACTAAATTTGAGATAAGGAATTACATTATTTGAGATCA
>Ga0209322_10000475_pt1 | contig 23522 bp, 15 predicted proteins | sample Rifsed19ft1_FD_184013 | JGI IMG/M metagenome (GOLD analysis project Ga0209322, IMG submission 184013) | Soil microbial communities from Rifle, Colorado, USA - sediment 19ft 1 (version 2) | ecosystem: Environmental > Terrestrial > Deep subsurface > Rock core/Sediment | place: Rifle, Colorado... | reverse complement strand
GAATGTGGTTCGGATCGGAGTCTAACGCAGTTCTAACGTATCCGATACCTCGCTGCCGCGCTGCAAATCTCTCCTATCCGCTGACGTTTCCGCAATTTGCCCTTGACTTGCCGGCTAGGCTAGCATCGAATGGAGTCAATGAGACGGTCTGCGATGAGCCGCGCATCGAGAAAAGTGAGTCTTTCCCTGACATTCGTTTTTCTCTCTCTCGCCACCGTCCGGGGTGCGGAGACGGTGCGGGTATCGTGGAATCATGAGACAGACTTCGGCCAACTCAAGACCTACGGCTGGATGGGCACACAACAGCCGCTTCCCGACGAGGCGAATCACATCCGCATCACCGAGGCAATCGAGAAAGGTTTGGAGCAAAAGGGTTTCCAGAAGGGCGCCTTCGAGGAAGCCGATGTCCTGCTGCTCTACCGGGCCGGGGTGGAAGAAAAAGTCGGGGCACAGAGTTACCAGACGGTGTCGACCTACGATCCCACCAGCGTGATAACCATGATGGACTTCCATCGGCAGAAGAGTGGCACCTTGACCTTGGAGATGTTCGATGGGAAGACGCGCCAGATCATCTGGCGGGCGGAGGGGAGCGAGGTGCTGCCAAGACCCGACAAGATGGAAAAGGCCATCGCCAAGGCGGTTCACAGCCTGCTCCGTCATTACCCTCCTGGAAGCACTCCCGACCCGCCCCTCCGGTGATGGGCGGGGGGTGGACTGGACCCCTCTCTTGAGGAGGGTGGCGGCTGACGCTTCCTCTCACCCTTCAAAACCGGCGCGGTGGTGGGCTATATTACCTCCCCGGCAACTCACCTGATGCTCTAAACGCATGAGGAGAGCGCATGATGCGCCAAATCACTAGCTCATTATCTCCAGGGATCGCGGTTTTCATCGTCTCCTTGGTATCGAGCTCGGCTCCTTCCCCTGCCGCCCAAGCGCAAGCCACCGCCGACCCCGGTGGTTCTGCGGAGCAAGAGACCGGGCGTAAGACCCGTGCCGAGACTCTACAGGAGATGAGAGAAGAGAAGAGCCGAGAGCTGTCTCCGGAGAGCGTGTCCCGGTGGGAGGCGCGTATCCGGGGTTGGGAAGAGACCCAGTTCCCCCGAAACTGGCTGGTCAAGGGTTGGAACGGGTTTCGCCCCGTTTTCGGCGGGATGCCTTCTGGTTCGGGATTCGTGCTGGGCGCCGGTTACATCCACGGGCTGGCTGCCCAATATTTTCAAGCCCAGGCCAACGCTCGTTTCTCGACCCGGGGTTACACGATGTTGGACGGGGAGGCGGTCTTCCCTCCGCCCCAGGTCGGCCGGCGAGTGGAGCTCAAGTTTCGAGCGCAATACCGTGACCTGACCTCTCTCCAGTTCTACGGTCTGGGCAACGACTCGAGCGTCGAGAGTCAGTCTTTCTATCAGCTGGAAGATACTCTCTTCGGTGGGTACGCCTGGCTCAATCCGCGCGGGTTACTTTCCTTCGCCGCCGAGGGGGGTTTTCTGCGCGCGGAGACGAGCTCCGGCTCCGAACAGCCATCGGTGGGGGACGAGTTCCCCGCCGTCGAGATCCCGGGCTTCGACGCACCGAGAACGGACTACAGCGTGGTCGGCGGATGGGTGGAGTTCGACGTGCGAGACAAATGGGAAGACCCCCAGGTGGGTTTGGTGGCGCGCATCACCGGACTGCGGTATGACGACACGGTGGTGAACGCCTTCGACTTCACTCGGGTGGTGGCGGACGTCAAGGGTTATGTCCCGCTGGGTCCCAAGAGTCGGATCTTGGCGCTTCGGCTTCGAACCTCGCATTCGACCGCGGACATCGGGGACGCCGTTCCTTTCTATCTGATGGAGACACTGGGCGGAGCCAAGTCCATACGAGGCTTCAATGAGTTCCGGTTCCAAGATACGCGAAACCTTCTGGTGAACGTGGAGTATCGTTGGGAGGTTTGGACTTTTGCCGATTTCGCTTTCTTCTTCGACGCTGGGAAAGTGTTCGCGGACGAAGAGGACTTCGACTTCAAGGACATGCACACCGGTTACGGCTTCGGCATCCGCGGCCACGCTCCGGGGGACGTGACACTGCGGTTCGATTTCGCCCACAGCACGGAAGGGTTCAAGCTCCACATAAGCGGCGGGCCGAGCTTCTGATGAGGGCGCGATGACGAGCAAGAAGACCTGTGCGTTCCTGCTAGCGACTCTCATCCTCGGCGCTCGTCAGTTACCGGGACAAAAGTTCCGCACCGATGACCCGATCCATGCGGATGATGATCGACTGGATACACCCCAGGAGCCTGCCCATATCCGGCTGAGTGACGCCTACGATCGTTTCGGCCATATTTTCCACGACTTCGGTCGATCAGCGATCGGAAGCGAGGCGGTCAACGTGAATACCCTCGACGAGGTGCCGAACAGCACCTGGTTCACCAACCGACACAGTATCAAGCGAATGAGCGTCGAGGAGCTCCAGCGAGGACCGAATCGCAGCGCCGGCCCCCATCCCAACGAAACGTGGACGGTGTTCAAAGGCAAGAGCCAGGGTCTGACGCCGGGATTCGAGGTGCGGGACGGAAAGGGGGATCGGTACGTTATCAAGCTGGATCCGGTTGACATTCCCGAGTTGAGCTCCGCGGCCGAGGTCATAGCGACCAAGATCTTCTACGCTATCGGTTACCACGTTCCGGAGAACTATATCGTTCGTTATCATCCCGATCGGTTCGAGATCGAGCCGGGAACTCAAGTGGAAGATCAGTTCGGGGACCAGTCCCCCCTGACCCGTTGGCGATTCCGAAGGATGATCCGGCGCGTGCCGCGACTTTCCGATGGATCCATGCGGCTGACGGCCAGCAAGTATATTCCCGGAATACCGATTGGCCCGTTTCGGTACCATGAAACCCGTAGCGACGATCCGAACGACATTTTTCCCCACGAGGATCGGCGAGAGCTGCGAGGATTGCGACTGATAGCCGCCTGGACGAATCACGACGACACGCGAGCCCACAATACCCAGGACACCTGGGTGAACGAGAATGGCAAGGGCTACATCCAACACTATCTGTTGGATTTCGGATCCACGTTTGGAAGTGGCTCGGTCGACATGCAGTTGCCCAACCTGAGTTTCCAGTACTGGCTGGATCTGGAACAGGTGAAGAAGAACATGGTGGGCTTTGGCTTCGTCGTTCCCCCCTACCGCCACGTCAAGTGGCCGGAGTTCCCGGAGTACCAGGCGGTCGGCCGGTGGGAAGGAACCTACTTCGACCCCGAGGGATGGAGAAACGACTATCCCAATCCCGCCTTCGTCCGCATGACGCCCCGCGACGCCTTCTGGGCGGCCAAGCTCATCATGAGTTTCACACCCGAGGAGCTTCAAGCCATCGTGGAAACTGGAGAATACAGTCGGCCGGAGTGGTCCCAGTACTTCCTGAAGGTACTCATCGAGCGCCAGCAGAAATGCGGTCGCTTCGGCATCAACGGAGTCAATCCCCTGGACGAGCTCCGGGTGACCGAGACCGGCTTGGAGTTCACGAACCTCTCCGAGAAATACGGTTTCGTGGACGACCGGACGAGCTATCGGGTGAGCTGGTCGATCTACAACAATGCCGCTGACACGGTCGAGGCGATAGGGGAAGCCGCCACTCAGAAGGAAACCCGACTCTCCCTGCCGACCGGCGTTCTTACCACAGGCGAAGAGAATCTGTTCTTAGGGGTTGACATTCGTTCGTTGCACGACGACCATCCGGAATGGAACAAACCGGTGAGGGTCTACCTCCGCCGCCGCGGACCGAGCTACCAGGTGGTAGGCATCGACCGGGAGTCCTGATTCTCTCTTCGTTCGTGGCGAAGTCCTGGGCGTAGCCAGGCACTAGGCAATGGCGACGCGAGACTGGATGCTCTTGATCGCGTCATCCGCGTACCGCCGCGTGAGCCCTTCTTGCTCCTTTCGAATCTTTTCCAGCAAAGTCACGGCGGAGCTCCCGGCGAGTCGACCGAGCGCCTCGATCGCATTGAGCCGCACCAACTCGTAGGGATCGTTGGCGCGCCGCTCCAGGACCGGGAGCACGTCATGGCCCCCCAGCTCCCCGAGCGCAAACAGAGCACAGGCCCGAATCCATCGGGACCTGTCGTTGGCGAGCTCGAAGAGTACCTGAAGGGGCTCCTTGGACGGCATTTGGTATAGCGATCCCCCATGCTCGGCGGTCACCTGAAGATTGGAGTGCTCGAATAGCGGCTGGACTCCACCAAGAACCGAGGCATCCACTCGCACCTCCAAGGCCTCGATGGCACTCGCTCTCACGTAGGGCTCAGGGTGAAGGAGATTGCTCAAGATGATGCGCATTCCCTTGCGGTCGCCAAAGGTGAGTCGAAGCACTTGAAGCGCGTTCCGTTTGGCTTGATCCACGCGCTGAGCGAGAGAGTCGACCAGCAAGGCCATTCCGGGGGTCTGGCGTAACTGGCCGATCTTGTCGAGGCGCACCAGATCGTAGTAAGCCTCCTGGGCTTCCAGCGACAGGATGTGAATGAGCGCCTGGCGGGCGCGGGGCGTGTCGATGGAGCCCAGGGTCTGCACCACGAAGTGGCGCACCTCGACGCTCGAGCTCCACAGCGCCATGATCAGGGGATCGACGGCCGCTTCGCCGCAGGATGCGAGGGTCCGGGCCGCGATGTGACGCGTGGCTCCGTTCCCTTCCTCCAGGAACTGGAGAAGCATGTCGATGGCCTCCCGCCGACCAGCTTGGGCCAGCCCCAGCAAGGCTCTCCGTCGCACCGCGCCGCGCTCGTCCTTCATGGCCGCGCCCAAAACTTCCACGGACCGTGCATCGCCGATCTCCCCGAACCCAAACAGCGCGGAGAGCTGAGGCGGCTCCTCGCGGGAACCGTACATATCGAGCAGGATCTCCCGCCCTTCGAGAGTTCCTTGCTCGGCCAGCAGCCGGCTGAATGCCACCGCGGCGTTGGCCCGAATCCTGGGCTCCGGATCGCGGACGAAGGGGGCGATGAGCGAAGCGGACTCGATGAGGCCGATCTGCGCGAGGGCCTGGATTCCGTTCGCTCGCACGCGAGGGTCGTCGTCTTCCAACGATGGCTCGAGAGCTACTAACGAATCGACTTTGCGACCGAGGAGCTTCCCCAGCGCCACCGCCATGGTCGCCCTGACTTTGGGATCGGGCTCACCCCGGAAGCGACGGACCAAGAGCGGAGCGGCGGCGGGCTCTTGCAGCTCCCCCGCGACCTCGACCGCCAGGAGACGAACCGCTACCTCGCCGTCCCCCAGGGCCCGCTCGAGATCCGACACCATGCCGTGCGACTCGGCCCTGGTTGGACTCCCCGGCTGCAGGGCGGAAGGGAAGGCGAAGCGGTACCGGCTCTTCTCGCGCAGAACGTTGACCAGGCTTTCGAGGTAGTGAGACTTGAGGCGGAGCGATAAGAGAAGAAACGCCCCCGCCAGGGCCAGAGAGACAAAAACGAGCACTTTCAGGTCGAATAGCCCTCCCACCATGAGGACGAGCCCACCCCACAGCACCCCCACCGGCTCGATGACGGTCTCCTTGAAGGCCTTGGCTCGCCCGCGGCGCTCGGCGGGAATCGGGTTGTAGATCAAATCGACCGAGGAACGGTAGATGGAGATTCGCAACACCTTCTGGATCGCGCGGCCCGCTACCGTTACAAGGAACACGGTTCCGGATCCGTTTCCGGCGGCGAGGAGCGCGACGCCGATCGATCCGAAACCCACCACGAAAGCTACCGAACCCGTGATCTGGCCCCGGGTGACCCCTACCGAAGAGATCAGTCGGTTCGCCACCAGGAATTGCAGCACCGCACCGGTTCCGATGACCGCACCATTGAGGGTCGCGTAGAAGGCGGTGAGGGACTGCGCATTGACGATACCCCCGGCAGTCGTGAAATGCAGGCTGGCCGCTTTGCCCATGAGGAAGTCCATCACCTGGGCCAATAGGGCGAAGAGGAGGGTCGCGTAGGACAGGTTGCGAAGGAGATTCGAAGTCAGGGACATTCGGAGATCCGAGCGAAGCTGATTCCAAATGTCACTGACACGAAACTGCCCGGGAACCGGGGGACGTCGAAGTTCGTCCCGATAACGGCGAGCGACCAGGTAGGTGGGAAGCCATCCTGCCGCCAGCAAGGCGGCGGCCCCGAGCAGAAGCGACTCGGTCGTCACCCATCGCGGGAGAAGCGAAGCCGCTAGCGACGCGGTGAGTCCGCCGGCCAGGCTGAAGCCGAGCAGTATGGGAAAAATCCGCTTCGCCTGGCGAAGGTCGGACACCTCGCCCGCGATCAACCAGAACTGAAGGAAGATGAGGCCTTTCATCAAGTAACAGAGCAGATACAGGCCTCGATAGACGACGCCCGGGGCGCGGTCACCCAGGCTGCAGAAGGCGGCGAGAGCCACTGCGAAGAAAAGGAGCGTGAAGACGAAAAACCTCACCCGGTCGAGCCGGTCGATGAGAGGCAACACGAACAAACCGACGGTGATCAGGAGAAGGGCGCTTCCCACGTAGACCTGAGGCAGAACGTCCGCGCCGAGCTCTGCGATCAGAAGAGAAGTCGAAGAGATGTCGACCAAGGCATGGGAGGCGGCGATGACGAAATGCAACGTCCCCAGCAGAAAGAGTGGTTGAACGTCCGCTTCCAGGACGTTGAGAATCCTATTTAGCTTCAATCTGTCCTCTCTGAAGCTCTCCCGCCAGAGAGCGCATGCGCTGATCCGCCTGCCGCAGCCGACGGATGAACTCCTTCATCACTTCGAATGCAATATCCGGGTAGTCATGCACGGCGGCGCGGAAATCGTTCTGGTGGAGTACCAGCAATATGGAATCTTCCGCGCCGCGGGCGGAGGCGGAGCGAGGTTGCTCGTCAACGATGGCCATCTCTCCGAAGTAGCTGCCGGAACGAATCGAGTCGAGAAGGTTCTCGCGCCCGCCGATCTCGTTGAAGATGATGACCTTTCCAGAGTGGACGATGTACATTTCTTCGCCCAGCTCGTGCTCGGCGAAAACCAATTCGCCCGCAGAGATCCTCATTTCACGGATGGATTCGGCAATCCGCTTCAACCCCTCGCCCTGCACGCTAGCGAAGAGAGGGATCCGCTTCAGTGCGATGATGAGGTCCATCACCGAAAGCATGTCGCGTTTATCTCCTTGGGCGCTTCGGTGCGGAGAGCGGGCCTTTTTCCCGAACTCGTGGCCCATGGAAACCTGTGACAGGCGGTTCCCTCGAGGCTGGGCCGACTCGCCGAGACCGTCGTCCTCTAACCTGTAACCTGGCCGTTGGGGTGGCGGCGGTCGGGGGTCATTATAGATCAATGATGGCTCATTTCCTTGCTCGCAAGCTCCCGCCCCACCCCCCCTCGAAAAGACTGCTTTCTCATAAGTTTGTTGGGCTTTTACTACCCAGCCGTAGGCAAGGCCCCTCGGCTTCGGACAAAATGAGTCAGAAGGACTTTCCCCCCGCCATTGTCCCAAGCAGCTGAATTGAAACCAGTTAACGAAAGAAGAAGAAAACACGAGAAAGAGGCCTACTCGGCACAAGCCTTGCTCCTAGGGCGTCTGCTGGTGTTTCAATAGGCCAAAGGAGAGGGCGACCCAGTGCCATCGATCAAGGGAGACGACAAACCCGAGCTGGGTGGGGGGCTCGAGCCGAAAGTGATTGCCTCGATCTTCGAGGCGGCCACGAGCGTTCAGCCTGCTCAGCCCGCCGCGAACCATTGGGGAGATCCCAGCGCCGCGGGGCTCGCTTCGTCTCAGGTGGCCACTTACCGTGAGAAGTTCGACGAGATCAAAAAGATGCTCGTCGATAACAAGTCGCTCGCACTCTTGTACATCGATGCTTCACGACTGTCTCAGATTGAGCATGACTACGGAAGCCAGATCTACGAGGAAGTGCTGCAGTTGGTTACCAAGCTCATCCTGGACATGCGAGGGATGCAGACCCGGCAAGACGACCTGGTCACCGTCAACGAGAGACATGGCGACGTCTTTCTCATCTTCCTTTCCAAGAAGCGAGAAGAGAAACCGTTCGGCAAAGGCGATTTGGAGCATTTGGCGGACCGCATTCACGCGTATCTCAGCAAACGCATCTACCGGACGACTTGTTCCTATCTGCGGAGTCGACCCAAGCTGGGGATTGGCTACGGTCTCGTGCTGCACAACCCGCTGATCAAAGAGGAGCGGCTCATCCTCAAGGTGATCGATGAAGCCCGGAAAATGGCCAAGTTTCAGGGGTATCGAGTCGAGGTGAAGAACAAGGAGATACTCCAGGAGATCATCCTCAAGGAGGACGTGCAAACCGTCTTCCAGCCCATCGTGAATATGAAAGATCGATCGATCGTCGGCTATGAAGCCTTGACCCGAGGGCCCAAGGGTACGGAGTTCGAAAGTCCCTATATGCTCTTCGACATCGCCTCCGAGTCAGACCTCCTCTTCGAGCTCGATCGGCTGTGCCGCCGTAAGGCGTTGATCGGCGCGTCCAACCTCGAAGCGCCCTACAAGCTCTTCGTCAATACACTGCCCATGACCATCCGGGATCCGGAGTTCCAGGGGCAGCTGATGATCGATTTTCTCAAGGGTATGAATCTCCATCCTTCCCGCATCGTCCTGGAGATCACCGAGCGGCTGGCAATCGAGAACTACAGTCTCTTTCTGGAAGCGATGAACTACTTCACGGACGTGGGCTTCGCGGTGGCGGTAGACGACATGGGAGCGGGATATTCGGGGCTGGAGAAGATCGTGCATCTCAAGCCCAACTACCTGAAATTCGATCTGCTGATGGTTCGCGACATCGATACCAGCTTCGTCAAGCGGGAGATGTTGAAAGCGATCCTGTCTCTCGCCGAAAAAGTCAAAGCAAATGTCATTGCGGAAGGCATCGAAACCCAGGAAGAGCTCAACACCCTGTTGGATCTGGGAATTACCTACGGGCAGGGTTTTCTCTTTGCCAGACCGGAGGTGGGATTCGTTCATCAGCAGACCTCCCCAGAACGAGCCACCACCACCCAAGCCATCGTTACCCCTTCCAAGTAAGCACCTTCCTCGGGAAAGCTCTCGACCGGCCCCCGGCGACGAGTGTTGCCTTCTCTTCCAACGGGAACTAGGCTAGAACGCCACCGCACCGTGCGGGAAACCTCCATGGTAAGCAACCGTGACATCGGCAGGCTGCTCCGCGAAATCTCCGCCTATCTGGAGATGGAAGGCGTGGGCTTCAAGCCCCGCGCCTACCAGAAGGCGGCGGAGGCGGTCGAGGCCATGGAGGTGCCGGTGCCCCGGCTCTTCGATGAAGGAGGAGCCAAGGCCTTGGCGACCATCCCGGGAGTGGGTAAGTCGATAGCTCACAAGATAGCGGAGTTCCTCGAGACCGGCAGAGTGGCTTACCTCGAAGAGATGAAGGCCCAGCGTCCCGTGCAACTCATGGAGTTGATCGCCATCGAGGGAGTCGGGCCCAAGACGGCTCGGGCTCTATACGACGCTCTGGGCGTCAGAACGCTTGCCGATCTAGAGAGGGTGGCGCGCCAGGGAAAAATCCGCACTCTTCGCGGATTCGGGGAAAAGAGCGAACAGGAGATTCTACGAGGGCTCGACTTCCTTCGGCAGCACCGCGGTCGATTTCCGATCGGCGAAGCGTTCCCCATCGCCTACTCGATCGAACAAAGACTACGTGAACTAGACTGCGTGGAGAAGGTAGCGTTAGCGGGTAGTATCCTACGTCGCAAGGAGAGCGTGGGAGACGCCGACATCCTGGTGATATCCAAGGACGCGGGAGCGGTCATGGATTTCTTCATCCGCATGCCGGAAGTGGCCCACGTCCACGGCAAAGGAATCACCAAGGGCAGCGTACGGCTTCACATGGGGATGGACGTCGATCTGCGAGTGGTCAGCCGAGAGAGCTTTGGCGCTGCTCTCAACTACTTCACGGGCAGCAAGTCTCACAACGTCCATCTTCGTCGCATCGCGCAGGAGCGGGGTTTAAAGCTCAACGAGTACGGCCTCTTCAAGGGGAAGAAGGCTATCGCCGGTCGAACCGAGGAAGAGCTCTACCGGGCCCTCGGTCTTCCGTTCATACCTCCCGAGCTCAGGGAGGATCGCGGTGAGATCGAAGCCGCTCAGGAAGGGCGCCTACCGCAGGTCATCGATTACGGAGGGCTGCGAGGGGATCTTCAAACCCAGACGGACTGGACCGACGGGAAGCACTCGATCGAGGACATGGCCCGGGAAGCCCAGGCGCTCGGACTGGAGTACATCGCCATCACCGATCACACCGCTAGCCTGGCCATGATGGGGATGGATGAGGACAAGCTGTCTCGGCAAATGGAGGTCATCGAAGCGCTCGACCGGCGATCATCCGGGATCAGGATACTCAAGGGCGCCGAAGTCAACATCATGCCCGACGGCTTACTGGACGTGGGCGATTCCTTGCTCGCGAAACTGGACGTGGTGGGCGTCGGAGTCCACTCCCATTTTCATCAGAGTCGTAGCCAGATGACCGAGCGCCTCTGCCGGGCGATGCGGAACCCGCACGTGGACATCCTCTTCCATCCCACCGGTCGAGTGGTGTTGAAGCGGGAACCCTATGACCTGGATCTGGACGAGATCCTTCGTGTGGCGCGCCAGACCGGTACGGTCCTGGAGGTCGACGCGATGCCCGATCGGCTGGACTTGAAAGACGAGCACATCCGCAAAGCAGTCGAAGCGGGAGTGAAGTTGGTCATCGATAGCGATGCCCATGCCACCTCTCATTTCGGTCTTCTTCACTACGGTGTCGGCCAGGCGCGGCGGGGCTGGGCGACCGCGGCGGACGTCCTCAACACCTTGCCGGTGGAACGATTCCTCGCTTCCTTGAAGGACGGCCGAAAGAGCGCAGCCAGCGGCGCCAGGTAGCGCCGGTGCTTGGAGAACAACTCTCGATCAACCCCTTCCCCGACTCTTCCCCCAGTGGACGTTTCGGCTTCATAGACTGTACAATGGTTGAAACCGAAAAAGAGATGAGGAAAGTATCAAGAGGAGACTCCGAGCGGGGGGAAATCCGTTTGCGGACCCTCTTCGAAACGGCACTTCTCTTCCTCGTCGCCTACGGTGCCGTCCAAGTGGGGCCGGCGGTGGTCCTGCGTCTCAAGTTCATCGACCAGATGACGGTGGCCGCCAACTCTCCGATCGAAATAACCGCCGATACCATCAAGGGGAATCTCTTGGTGACGGCCGAAAACTTCGGGCTGACGCTCTTCGCAGACGACCTCAGCGTCGTTCGGCACCGCGAGCTAAAGAAGACTTTCGTCAGCGCCACCTACGAGATCCACATCAATTTCTGGCCTTCGCTGACCTACGTGTGGTTGGTCAAGGACGAAGTGGAAGCTTACTACTTCTAGGATCGGTCACCGTTCGGATTTCTAGCAACATTCTTCCCCGGGCGATGGCCACCCGCCACCCCGTCACCTCCCGGATGACCCCTCCTTGTCGGTTGCAGAGCCATCTGATATCATTAAAAAGACAGGTCGATCCCAAGAAGGCACGGGTCGACAAGCCTTCTTTGGAAGAAACCGACGCGTGGCAGAGAAGAATAGAGGGTTGCCGGTGGAAGGTGACGACAAACTAAGGCCGATGGTTCGCGACCTGGAGAGGAGTATCGAGCGAGCGATTTCCGGCTCGCCCCTGGTGGAAGAGTGTTTGAGTCGAGTCCGGAAAGCGGGGTACGAGATCTCGCTGGTACTCCAGGCTACCCTGGTCTTCGCCCCGAGTGGGCAGCTCGATGAGACCGCCGCCGAGACCCTCGCCGGCATCACCGGGCACAAGGGGGCGTCTTTTACCATCAGCCCTCTAGACAAGAAGTTTCTGAGGTCACTCAAGATCGCCGTGGACGACGACAAGGGCCGTTCCTGAGTCACGGCTTCCTCTAACGCGATCCGCGGATCCTCCCCCTCAAGTCCGACCCGAGGACGCGCCTCCTCGTCGAAGCGCCAGATAATCCAAGCCCGCGAAGACGGCTTGTTCGGAGAGCTCCTCCTCGATGCGGAGGAGTTGATTGTACTTGGCCACCCGGTCGCTTCGGCTCGCCGAGCCAGTCTTGATCTGGCCGCAGCCGGTTGCGACAGCCAAGTCGGCGATGGTGGTATCCTCGGTCTCACCGGAGCGATGGGAGATGACGGCGGCATAGCCATGACGTTGTGCCCGCGACACGACTTCTAACGTCTCGGACAGCGTCCCGATTTGGTTGAGCTTTATCAGGATGGCATTGGCGACGCCCTGGTCGATGCCTTTTTGAAGCCTCTCTGGGTGAGTCACGAAGAGATCGTCTCCCACCAGTTGAACCTTCTCGCCCAGGGTTCGCGTTAGCTCCTTCCAGCCGTCCCAATCGTCCTCGTCCAGTCCGTCCTCGATGGAGACGATGGGATACTTCGCCACCCAGTCGGAGTAGAGCTCGATGAGTGACGGGCCATCGCGCCTCCCCCCGCCCGATTTATGGAGCTCATACCATCCCTCCCGGTAGAGCTCACTGGCCGCGACGTCGAGTGCCAGGTAGACGTCCGAGCCGGGACGATAACCGGCGATGGTGATGGCTTCCAGGACGAGCTCGATGGCTTCCTCGTTGGTGCGCAGGCTGGGTGCAAAACCACCTTCGTCGCCCACCGCGGTGACCAGCCCCTTCTTCTTCAATAGCTTCTTGAGCGAATGAAAGGTCTCGGTTCCGGCGCGCAGGGCTTCCTTGAAAGAGGAGGCGCCGGCAGGAACCACCATGAACTCCTGAACGTCCAAGTTGTTGTCGGCGTGGGCACCCCCGTTCACGATGTTCATCATGGGGACGGGAAGCACCCTGGCCAGCGGGCCACCCAGGTAGCGATAGAGCGGAAGCCCCAGTTGTTCGCTGGCGGCATGCGCCACCGCCAGGGAGACTGCCAGAACCGTGTTGGCGCCGAGTCGACTCTTATTGGGCGTGCCGTCGAGCTCGATGAGCAGACGGTCGACGAGCACTTGTTCGCAGGCGTCTTCTCCAGTGAGCTCGGGAGCGATCTCCTCCAAAATGTGCGTCACCGCCCGGGTGACGCCCTTTCCCCCATAGCGGGAGGAGTCCTGGTCGCGAAGCTCGATGGCCTCGTGGGCCCCGGTCGAGGCACCGGAAGGTACGGCGGCACGGCCGAGAGCCCCGCCTTCCAGCACCACCTCGGCCTCAACCGTCGGATTACCCCGCGAGTCCAGGATCTCTCGCGCGAAAACAGAATCGATGGTGGTCACCTTTCCCTCCCATCGGAATGCAGCTGCTTCCCGTGTCGAATCGAGCTCGGCCGAGTCGTATCGCGGTCTGGAGTCCGGAGACGATCGGGTTTTCGGCAGCGGTCGTTGGAAACCGCGCTAGTATAGTCCCAGCCGGCCGCACCCCCCAACTTCCGTTTTGTGGGAGGAGTCCGCCCGAATGAAGGGCGCGGCGGATGGCGCCATGGACGCGAGGAGATTTGACACTTTCCTCGGCCCTGTGGTATCGAGAGGGAGGGACTTTGCCCTCTGAGAGGGCGCGAAGATAAATGAATTGTAAACATCCAGTTTTAAAGGCTTTAACGACCCGTTTCTCCGGACGCCAGGCGGGAGCCTTGGTCTTCTGTGCCCTCGCTCTGGTTACCTTGCCGAGCATGGCCGGGACCGCGTTCGGCGCAAGCGAGTCGTCCACAGCCGGTCCTGAGGTGGCGGGGTTGGAAGGGAGCGTCGGTACCGGCGGCGGCGAGCCACTGGTAGGCGCTCTGGTATCCATTTTTGGCTCCAACCTGGGAAGCGCCGGGCTCATTGCCTTCACCGACGAGAAGGGCCGCTTCCGGATCGCCGGCCTCGAGCCAGGTTGGTACTCGATCCGCACCTATCTCTCTGGTTTTCTCCCCTCTCACTACGCGCGAGTAGAAGTGGACGACGCGGGGAGTGCGGTCACACCCATCTCCGTGCAAATGGCGCCTTCGGACGAGAATCAGATCGAAGAGCGTCCCCATGGGGAGCCCACCGCTTTGGACGATTACCAGGAGAAGGTGGCGGAGTTCCAGTGGCTGCTGCGTCACGGGAAGAGGAACGTCCTTCACCAGCAAGCCGCCGACGGGGGCGCGGAGGAAGACGTGGTCGTCGAAGAAGTCGTCGTCTACCCTGCGGAGCCGAGCGGTGAGCTGGGGCTCTTCGCGTTCGAACGCGGGCTGCACGATTTCCCCACCAGTCCGGGCGAGGTCGACGCACAACTCGCCTATGCGCGTTTCAACATTCCCACCGGACCGGCGAGCGAGTGGATCGTCAGCGCGCAGCTCTTGGAGTCGGCGCTCTCGTCGTGGGCGGCGCGAGCCGAGTTCGTCACCGAGTCCAGTCCCGGGCAGCAGATTTCGGCGGGCGTAGCCTATGGCAATCATACCTACGGTGATTTTGACGGTTCGCCGGCGCCGCTGGGGGGGATGCACGATGGACCGGCAACGGCCAGCCGCACCAGTGAGTGGTTCGGGAGCGTCTTTGGGGCCCATCGATTCCGTATCGGTGCGGCGGATGTCGGCGCCGGTCTCACCTACCATCACTATTCCTACCTGGACCGGTCGAGTTATGCCGCTCCCCGGCTCGACGTTTCTCTAGCTCTCGACGACGCCTCGACTACTTTCCTTCGCGGCTTGTTTGACTACCGCGTGCTAGCGCCGGGAGGAGAAGACCTCGACCTGTTGGCACGGATGGTCAGCGCGGATTTCCTGGGTACCGCCGAGCGGGGGGAGCGGGGCTTGACTGCGGAAACGACCGTTCGCTACCAGGTCAGCGTGGAGCGAGGCTTGGGAGGTGAGAGCGCGGTCGAGGTCAGAGTGTTTCAAGAGAACGTAAGGGATTCTCTGCTGAAGGCTTACCTCAAGCGTCCGGGGAGTGATGGGGCCCCGGGGCACTACTTGGTCATGAATCGAGGAGACATGCTGGCCCGCGGCGTCGGCCTTACTGTCTCGCGTGAGTTCGGCGGGGTGGTAGGCTCTTTGGGCTACACGTTCGGCATGGGCCGCGCCCTCAACGAGGACGTCGGGGCGTTCGAAGCAACAAAGGACGAACGGATTCACGATCTCACCACAACCGTACGGACGGAGATCGATCAGACCCATACCAGAGTCCTGGCGGTCTACTACCTGAGTAAGCACCCCAGCTTGGCGCCGAGTGTGGCGCGGAGGGGCACTGAGGCACCGCAAGGAGCCGTTCTGGACTCTCGCTTCAACCTACAGGTACACCAGCTTCTACCCTTCTTCGGATGGAACAGCACCGAGTGGGAGCTGGTGCTGGCGGTGAGGAACTTGTTCTACGAGGATGTGGAAAACGGATTGTTCATCGACGAGATCTCGGTCGTCGAGCCACCGGCTCGTGTGATGGGAGGAGTCACCGTCCATTTCTAGGTTCTCGCAACCTCGCGGGCCACGCGCCACCCGGGAGCTGCTGGGTGGCTTTTTTGTTGGCTTCTCTTGATCCGGGGAGTTGAATTGATCCGAATTGTTGGATACTATATCCAAAGAGATGGATCTGCACCATTTTCATTGCTATGGTCCGCATTTTATTCCCTTTGTTAGGCGGGTTTACGCGGCATGAGCCGCCACGCCCCATGGTATGGAAATTGCTCGTTGATCAGGGGATAATAGTATTCAAACGTGGGTTATCGTGAGGTTCATGTGCTAGGTCCTGGAACTCGCTCCTTCAAAGTCGCTCTGGCGCTTGCCACGACCGGGATCCTGCTGACCCTCGGCGCTCACAACATCGCTCTCAAGGCCAGCTTCCGTCTCTTGGACGACGGGGTGTTCTGGGAAGGGCGTCAGGGTCAAGTCATCGCCAAGCGTTTGGATCCGGGAGGCCCCGCCGCCAAGGCCGGCCTTCGCAAAGGCGATGTCCTGGTGGCGATCGGCGACACCGCGGTGAGCGCCCCTACCGACGTTCGCGAGATTCTCGATCGTTCCGGGGAAGGACAGGCCCTGACCTACCAGGTGATCCGGGTCGATGAGCGGAGCGCCTTCGTCCTCAGTATCGCTCCACTGCCTCGAGGCAACGTGGGCCTTTATTACTTCTTGGCGGTGGTGGGAACTTTCTCCCTCATTGTCGGATCGGTGGTTTACGCACGGCGTCGGGGAGTGGCGGGAACCGCCCACTTCTACTTCCTCTGCCTGTTCTGGTTTCTCGCCTACGGCATCTCGTTCACCGGCAAGCTGAACATTTGGGACTCCGCCTTCTACTGGATGGATCGCGTGGGTTTGTTCTTCTTCCCACCCATCTTCCTCCATTTCGCTCTCGCGTTCCCAGAAAGAAAAGCGTTTGTCGACAAACGAAGATGGGTGTTCCCGCTGCTCTACCTGCCTTCTCTCTTGCTAATCTACCTGACGCTTCTGGGCAAGCTCTTTTTCTTCGCTCAAGTTCCCTGGGGAGATGAGTTCTTCGTGCGAACGAACGAGCTGCTCGACCGCTTGTTGCCTTTCTACATAGCCGTCATGTCACTGGCCGCCTTCGCCGGCTTCGTGGACTCGTATCGCAAGGCACGAACGGTTACCGTCAAGAAACAGACAAAATGGATCGTTTGGGGAACCGGCTTCGGAACGGCCCCCTTCGCTCTCTGCTATGCCGTGCCCTACCTGATCGGAGTGCAGCCGACTCTGGCGCTCGAGCTCTCGGTGGTTCCGCTGGCGCTCATCCCTCTTTCCTTCGCTTACGCGATCGTCAAGTACCGGTTGATGGACGTAGAGGTGCTCTTCAAACGAGGAGTCGTCTACACGCTGGCTTCGGCGACCGTGGTCGGACTGTATCTGGCCATCTTTCTGCTCGGGACGCATTACTTGGTCGCCGATCCACATAGCACCGTCATCGCGGTTCTGGCGACGCTGGTGGTGGTTCTGGTGTTCACGCCGCTCAAGAGCCGGATTCAGGTCGTGATCGACCGGCTCTTCTATCGGGAGCGCTACAGTTATCGGACGGCCCTGTTGGCTTTCTCCAGGGATCTCAATGCCTTCCTGGATCTCGACCATCTTTCCCGGAGGCTGGTGGAGCGTATCCGTGACACCTTCGAGGTGGAGAGAGTTTCTCTGCTGGTGCCGAACGGGGACGGAGATTTTTCGGTGCTGGCAGGTTTGGGTCTCTCGGAGTCGGAATGGGCCACGGTTCGGATCGCCCCTGACTCGTTACTGATGAGTCGGCTGGCGCGAGGCGAGCCGGTCTACTACGACCGGGCGGAGTCTGGCGACCACACCCCGCTTCCTGAACTGGACGAGTTCATGACCCATGGGCTTCCCTACGCCATCCCCTGCTTGGCGTTGGGCAAGGTGGTGGGTGTTCTTCTGCTCGGCCGGCGCTGGGACCAGAGTGCTCTGTCCAGCGAGGACGTGGAGCTTCTTCAGACTCTGTCCGGTCAGGCAGCCACCGCGCTGGAGAATGCCCGCCTGTATCGGTCCTTGGAGCTCAAGGCCGATCAGTTCGAAAGGCTCAAGGAGCACAGCGAGAACACCATAGAGTCCCTGGAGGCGGGGATCTTGGTGGTCGACCTGGAGGGAAAGGTTGTCCGCTGGAACCGCTCCCTGGAGAGGCTCTACGGGGTCTCGCGCGTCGACGCCTTGGGACGCTCCATCGAGGACTTGTTCCCGGCTTCGTTTGAGGAGGTTCTGACCGCCAGCATCGGGGAGGTGTGGTGGAGGCGAGCCGAGTCTACCGGGGTGTCGCGCTTGAATCTTGTCAACCGACGCAACGAGACGAAAGTGGTCAAGCTTCGCGTGGCGCCCTTTGTTTCCGGCACCGGCGAGACACAGGGGACGATCGTCATCTTCGAGGACGTCACGGAGAAGGTGGAGCTCGAGACACAGCTCCGGCTCCATGAGAAGATGGCGTCGCTAGGTCTACTCGCGGCGGGAGTGGCCCACGAGGTCAACACGCCGCTCACCGGCATCAGCAGCTTCACCCAGATGTTGCGCGAACAAACCGAAAAGACGGACCCGCGGGCCGGGCTCCTGGAGAAAATCGAGCGGCAGACGGAGCGCGCCTCCAGGATCGTCAACAATCTTCTCAATTTCGCACGCCAGGGCCGGTCGAGCTGCGTCCCCATCGATCTGAACGAGCAAGTCCGCGACGTTCTCTCCCTTTTGGAGCACCAGCTGAGACGCGCCCGGGTCCAGGTGCGGCTGGAGTTGCGCGAGGACTTGCCCCGGGTGTTGGGCGATGAGAACAAGCTCCAGCAGGTGTTCTTGAATCTCTTCCTGAACGCCCAGGACGCCATGCCGTCGGGAGGATGGCTAACCATTAGAACCTGCGCTGCGCCGGAGGGCGTGGTGGTGGAGGTGGCCGATACCGGGCAGGGCATCAGCAAGGAGGATGTCAAGAGAATCTATGACCCCTTCTTCACCACCAAGAAGGTGGGACGAGGCGGGACCGGTCTGGGCCTTTCCATCACCTACGGAATCGTTCAAGAGCACTCCGGACACATTTCGGTGAACAGCGTGGTAGGCAAAGGGACTCGATTCCGGATCGAGCTGCCCGCCATCGAGCCGGGGGTCGCATCCGCCACCTCTGCCGGGCAGCTCCGTGAAGGGGTGTAATTCACAGAGCTAGAACGGGTTGGTACCTTCGACGCGCCCATCGTGCAGCCTGCCCATCGCTTGGCGGCCGGAACTCCGGTGTACCGCTACCGGGGTGGTCGTCCCCATGGCATGCAGGCGGTTAGAGAACCCACATGAGTGACAAAGGAACGGTCCTAGTCGTCGATGACGAAGAGGTGATGCGCGACATCCTGGGATCGCTTCTGGCCAAGGAAGGCTACCGGGTCAAGCTAGCGTCGAGTGGAGAGGAGGGGCTCGAGGTAGGGCGCCGGGAGCCGGTCGACGTTGCCATCGTCGACGTCATGCTTCCCGACATGTCGGGCATCGAGCTTCTAGACGCTCTCAAGCGGGCCGATCCGGAGATGGTGGTGGTGATGATCACCGCCTTCGCCTCGGTGGAGACAGCGATCACGGCGATGAAAAGGGGCGCCTTCGACTACATCACCAAGCCTTTCAAGAACGACGAGGTGCTGGTGGTGGTGAGCAACGGGGCGCACCAGCGCCATCTGGTCGATGAGAACCGCACCCTAAAGCAGGCGCTCTCCACGCGCCAGCGCTTCGACGTCCTGGTAGGCAAGGCGCCGAGGATGCACGAAGTCTATGGTCTGATCCAGCAGGTCGCGCCCTCGCGCAGCACCGTGTTGATCTCCGGCGAGAGCGGTACCGGCAAGGAGCTGGCCGCCAAGGCGATTCACAACAACAGCACGCGGAGCGACAAACCCTTCATCACCGTCAACTCCGGGAGCTTGCCTCCCGATCTGCTGGAAAGCAATCTATTCGGTCACCTCAAGGGTGCCTTCACGGGCGCGGTCAGCCCCAAGAAGGGGCTCTTCGAGGTCGCTAACGGAGGCAGCATCTTTTTCGATGAGATCGGAACCATTCCTCTGGAAACGCAAGCCAAGCTTCTTCGGGTGATCCAGGAAAAGGAGTTCATGCGTCTGGGGGGCGTAGACACCATAAAGGTCGACGTGCGGATCATCGCCGCCACCAACAGCGAACTCAAGCAGCTGGTCGATCAAGGCGGCTTTCGCGAAGATCTCTACTACCGGCTGAACGTCATCAACATTACGCTCCCGGCGCTGCGACAGCGCAAGGAGGACATTCCCTTGCTGGTCAACCATTTTCTCGTCAAGTACGGCGAGGAGAATGGTCGCCCCAACCTGACCATCGAGAGAGAAGCGCTGCAGGCGCTGGTCGAGTACGAGTGGCCGGGCAACGTGAGGGAGCTGGAGAACGTCATCGAGAGGGCGGTGGTCCTGGCGGAGGGCAACACCATCGACCGCCGGCTGATACCGGAACACGTGCGCGCCGCGCCGTCTTTTCGCGTGCCGCCGGTGGTGGTTCCGGAAGAGGGGATCTCCTTCCGGGAAGTCATCACCGATTTCGAGAAGAAGCTCATCGAGTCCTCGCTATTGACTTCGGGCGGCGTACAAAAGAAGGCGGCGCAACTTCTCGGTTTGAAACCGACGACCTTGAACGAGATGATCAAGCGCTATAACATCCAGTTGGAAAGGAAGGAAACCACCACCCGATAGGTTCCGCAACGAGGGTAGACACGAGTGTTCCTAAGCTTTCTGTTGATTCTCTCCTTTCATTCCGGTTCTCCTCCCGCCGGCTCCGCTCAAGACGATCCGGTGGAGAGACTTTCTCCCCAGCACCGCAAGTGGCTGGAAGAGGAAGTCGTTTATATCATCCTCGATCGGGAGCGTGAGGTTTTCCTTTCTCTCCAGACGGTGGAGGAGCGGGAGCGCTTCATGGAAGCCTTCTGGAGGAAGCGCGATCCCAACCCGGCCACTCCCCAGAACGAGTTCAAACTGGAGCACTACCGGCGCATCGACCATGCGAACCAGTTCCTCGGCCGTGAGACTTTTCTGCCGGGGTGGAAGACCGATCGCGGAAGGATGTACATCATCCTGGGGGAGCCCATCGAGATACAGCGCTTCGACGACTACAACGACACCCTTCCCGCCCATCTATGGTTCTACCAAGGAGACCCCGCCAAGGGACTGCCGTCCTTCTTCTATCTCTTGTTCTACAAGCGGAATGACGTGGGCGAGTACCGGTTGTACCGGCCGGTGGTCGATGGACCCAATGAGCTGGTGCGGGGAGTGGCCGGCCAGGGTGCTCGGCCCGAGCAAGCACTGGCGGTGCTGAAAGAAGTCAACGTGGAGCTCGCTCGCGCCTCGCTCTCCTTGGATCCCGCCGAACCGGCCGACTTCGAGAACGCCCGGCCGTCGCTGGGGAACGAAGCCATGTTGGCCAGGATCTACGACTCTCCCAAGCGAGCCATCCGCACCGACTACGCCGATGCCTGGCTCGAGTACGGCGACCGGGTGTCGGCGGAGTACTCGTTCAATTACGTTCCCAACCGCAGCTTCTTCGCGGTGCTCCATGGGCCGGAAGCCACTCCCTTCGTACACTACAGCGTCGAGCTCGATCCTCAGAACTTCAGCATGGAGGCGGACGAGGATCAAACCAAGTTCTACACGACTCTCGACGTGAGCGTGGAGGCCCGGGACAAGGAAGGCGTTCTCGTTTTCGCCAACGAACGAGAAGCCTATATCGAGCTGACGCGGGCCCAGGTGGACCAGATCAGGGCGTCTCCTTTTGCCTATCAGGCCGATTTTCCCCTGCTTCCCGGCGAGTACAAGCTCAGCGTCATTCTGAGAAACCGGGTCCTGGCGCAATACACGGTGGCGGAAAAGAACATGGTGGTCGGGTCCATACCCTCCGCCTCACCGGCGGTGAGCGACATCGTCCTCGGATATTCCGTCGAAACCTTGCGCGACTCGGAGGCGAAAGCACAGGAGCTCAGGGCCTTCCAGATCGGTGATGCCCGGGTGCACCCGGCTGCCGATGCCGCCTTCGCCCTCGGCGAGACGGTGCACCTCTTCCTCCAGATCCAGGGCGCGGGGCCGGATTACCAGCTCCACTTCGCGTTCTTGAACGGAGAGCAAGTGATCGAGGAGCGTACCACCGAGCTCAGTAGCTATTTGGGCGGTCCGGTCATCGAGCGATTTCCCCTGCGAGGAATGGTCGGAGGACGGTACCAATATCGGGTGCGGCTCCTCGACCCATCGGGAGCGGTGGTCGGAGAGAGAACCGCCGAGTGCCAGGTCTCACCCCGCGAGGGCCTCGTTCGCCCTTGGGTCAATCGCACCAGCTTCAATACCGGGAGCGCCGGTCTGCTAGCCCTGGCGCGAGGGGCTCAGTTCCTGGCCAGAAAGCGCCTTCCCGAAGCGCGCGCGGAGTTCGAGAAGGCCGTTGCCGAAAGCGGAGGGGCACTCCCCGTCGCTCGCTGGCAGCTGGCGCTGGTCTTGATCCAGGCCGGCGAGGCGGCTCGGGCGCTCGAGCTCCTCGCTCCCTTGGAGCCTGATTTCCCAAATCAGTTCGAGGTCGTGGCCGGCTTGGGATTCGCTCACAGTCTCCAAGGCGATTGCTCTCTAGCGGTCGGGTACCTGGAGAAGGCCATGGCGCTTCGCCCGCCCGACACCACGTTGCTGAACGTGCTGGGTGGCTGCTACCAGGGCCTGGGGGATGTTCAAAAAGCCTCGGGAGCGTTCGAGCGCTCTCTGTCCTTGAATCCCGATCAGCAGCAGGTCAAAGATCGCCTCGCGTCCCTCCAGCAGACGAACGACTGAGCGCGCCTCGCTCCACGTCGCCACGTCAGGACGACCGCCCCGGGCTCGGAAACCATGGCCTTCACCAGCGTTCAGAAAATACGTTTCGATGACGTGGACGGTGCGGGCATCGTCTACTACCCGCAGTTCTTTCATCTCTGCCACGCTGCCTTCGAGGACTTCTTCGACTCCGCGGCGCCGGTCTCCTACCCCGAGCTGGTGGGCCAACGACGCCTGGGATTCCCCACCGTGGCCATCGAGAGCAGCTTCTCGGCGCCCCTGGTCTATGGGGACGTGGCGGTGGTGGAGCTGAGCGTCGAGCGAATGGGGAACTCCTCGGTGACCTTCGGCTACCAGATCCGCCGGAAGCGGGACGGAGTTCTCTGCTTCCGCGCCAGCATCACCACGGTGCTGGTATCCATCGACACCATGAAGCCGATCGTGTTGAGCGCGGAGTACCGCTCCATCTTCGAACGCCTGCTCAGTGCGAAAGAATAGGTGGCGGGATGACTCCCGCGCGTACTGGTTCTTGCCTTCAGTTCAGTACTTAGAACTCGAACCGCGCACCAAGAGCAACGGAAACGGATCCGGGTGCTCCCAAGGCCTGCCGGTCGTCAGGCTGATGCCCTGGCGCTCCGGGGAACGTTGTCCGGGAAGCACTTTAATTGGCGTGATATAGTGAATGGAGGTTACGGATTGAGAAAGACAAACTCTTCGAAGGGCTAACAGATCAGGAAGATCTTTTGCAAGGACTGTTCAGCGTACTCTCCGATCCGGCTCTGCTGTGAGAGGGCAGTGAGAAGACTATCTCTCGGTTGGCTCGTCTTCCTTCTGCTGTCTGCTACCGGCTCGCCGGCCGCCGGTGCCAGACTCCAGTACGAATGGGAGGGGGTTCCCCGCATTGTGGCCGTCGGCGATGTTCATGGAGCCTACGACAACTTGGTGAACGTACTGAAAAACGCCGGACTCATCGATGACGAGCTCGATTGGGTCGGTGGCGAAGCCCACCTCGTCCAAGTCGGTGACGTGGTCGACCGAGGCGCCAACTCGCGCCGGTGCCTGGACTTACTCATGGAGCTCGAACAAAAGGCCGAACGAGCCGGTGGGCAGGTCCATGTCCTCATTGGAAACCACGAGGCCTTCAACGTCACTGGTATTACCGACCACACGACGCCGGAAGAGTTCCGTAGCTATCTCGACTTGGAGTCTGAGGACATTCGGGAGCGGTCTTTCGCGACTTTCTTTCGCCAACAGATCGAGGCTGGGGGAACAAGGCGGCGTGGGTCCACCGGCGATGCGCGGGAGACGTTTGACGAGAAATATCCACCCGGTTACTTCGGTCACCGCGAAGCCTTCGGCCGGGACGGTTACTACGGGCGG
>Ga0209322_10000474_pt1 | contig 23525 bp, 22 predicted proteins | sample Rifsed19ft1_FD_184013 | JGI IMG/M metagenome (GOLD analysis project Ga0209322, IMG submission 184013) | Soil microbial communities from Rifle, Colorado, USA - sediment 19ft 1 (version 2) | ecosystem: Environmental > Terrestrial > Deep subsurface > Rock core/Sediment | place: Rifle, Colorado... | reverse complement strand
CCCGCTTGAATGATCATGAACGCGTTCGCGAGGCCCTGGATGCCATCTCCGCCGACCGTGTGCATCGGCCGGAGCGCGGCGCCGAGCTGGTCCGGCGTGAACTCGTCGAAGATGCCGAACCCCTCGTAGTAGTCCTCCGCACACGTGATGAACGAGTCCACGTCCGTGCGCGGGTCGACCCCGGCGTCCGCATAGGCCCGCTGGGCCGCGTCGTACATCAGCTCCTTCCACGAGAACTCGGGCGTCGTCAGGCGGAAGGGCGTGACGCCGACGCCCACAATGCCAATCTTCATGCGAATCCAGCCCTGGGGCGGGCGAGGCTCCGTCCCCGCAGCGGTGGAAAGCCAGATTCATGATAAAGATTTGGACCTTTCACTCCCGTTGCGGACTCCGTTTGCGGGATCCCGGCACGCGCCCGGTCCTCACTTTCCTCGCGACCGCGTCCACCGGACGCGAGCGCGATCCGATTCGCGGCCCCAGACTCACAGTGGATTCTCGTGCGACTCTCGCTCGATACATCGTGGATTCGCGGGGACGCTTAACCCCTCCGAGCCGGATTCTCCTCTAGAGCTAGAGCCACGAACGAAGATTCGCCGTGGCGGGCCCCGAGGAGACGGAACATGGACGCAGGCACGAAGGAGCAGATCAGGGACACGATCAAGCCGGTGATTTCGCGTCAGGTGGCTCTGGTGGCGATTATGATGGTCCTCCTAACGGTCACCGTTTCCGCGCGAGGGTTCTCCGCGTGGTTCACGGAATGGCCCTCCGCGGACGTGGACTACCGGACAGAGACGGGCGGGCAGGGCGTCGGGCTCGTGAACTCGTTCGCGGGCTCGGACGTGTCGATGGGCATCGGGGTGGAGGTGTACAGCTTCGACCAGAACTTCGCAGGGACCGGGTACGACGCCTTCCTGATTCGCGTGCTCGGGGCGGCGAACACCCGCGTCGCCCACCGGACGTACGCGATAACCTACGAGAACAACTGGGGATCGACGAGCACCGGGAGTTCCGGGATCAATGGCGACGACGTTGGGAGGTGGTTCTACTTCGGCGACATGTTCACGTTCTACCACTACGGCCGGGCGTACCAGAGCATCTACGTGTGCAGCAACGGGTGGGCCGCGTTCGTGTACTCGGGGGGAGACGGAAGCTTCTGCCCGTACGTCCCGGATCCCCTCCCGACGAGGGACACTCCCGCGGTGAACGGGCCGGACGGCGTCCTCGCCCCTCTCTGGCGGGACCTCAACCCCGCGACGGGGGGCACGATCAAGGTCTACAAGTCCGGCACGGTGTTCGGTGTCGTCTGGGAGAACGTCCCGAACTATGGCAGCAGCGCCGTGAACAACTTCAACTTGGTGATCAACAGCGACGGGGAGGTCCGGTTCGGGTACGGCTCCGTGAGCACCGGCCCGACGACCCGCGTCGGGATGGAAGACCCAACCGGGATCTATGGCCTCGAGTTCAGCCTGGGCGCGGCCCTGGGTTCCCACGGCGTCACCATGAAAGACCCGAACTACCGGAGCTTCTACCTGTCGGACACGAAGATCTTCGTGAACAAGCAGACGACCTCGGACACATCGTCGCTCGACTTCCAGCAGGGGCTCCTCGCGGGCTACAACATCCAGACCGACAACCCCCAGCCGGACGGACTGTACAAGGTCGCGGCGTCCGTGGGCGAGGTGTTCGTGGTTGCGGCGCTGTGCGGGACGCTGGGCCTCGGGGGGCTCGGATGCCTCGCCCTCGAAACCGGCGTCGCGTTGACGGGCGCGCTTGCGGAGGAGCTGTCGAGTCCGAGTCCCCCCACTTACCAAGAGGACGCGATGCTCTCGTACGAACAGACCGGGTTCCTCGAGGTACCCGTCCGTGACGAGCGGTGGTACTGCGGCGACTTCGGGTATCGGAACTGCGACACGGACGTCTCGGTGTTCGACGTCCTGATCTGGAACGTCCCGAGGGACGGGAAGCTGCACCGACTGGAGATCCAGTTCGGCGTGCGCATGGGATCGACCGCCGGCTACCTGAACATCTGGCGTTGGGCCGGGGTCGTGATCGGAGTGGGGCCGAATGGCTCCCTTTTCAAGGACGACTTCGAGAAGAACGGTTGGAACGCCGGGACGGACCCCGCCCAGGTGAACTGGCTCTACTGGACGACGGACGGCTTGTGGCACATGACGGGCCGGAGGGGGCACAGTGTGAACAACGCCGTCTCCCTCCACAGCCTCTGGTACGGGAAGGAGTCGAGCGGAAACTACGACACCGGTGGCCGGAACAGCGGTTCTGCGACGAGTCCGCTTGTGAACCTCCGGACGGACTGGAACGTGTTAATCTTCTGGAGCTGGTTCGACACGGAACGAGGCACGACGTGGGACAAGAAACTCGTGCAAATCTCGACGGACCAGGGAAAGACGTGGACGACGCTCTACACCATCTCTGACGCGACAGACACGCCGAAGGTCTGGGTGAACCACGTGATCAAGTTGGACACCTATGTTGCCCGCTACGCTGCGATCCGGTTCTTCTTTGACAGCGTCGACGGGATATCGAACAGCGGTGAAGGGTGGTACATCGACGACGTCTGCGTCGGCACCAAGATGCTCTGCGGGGGCGGGAAGTAGCCGCCTCCGTTCTCTTCCTTTGCGATTCGCTGTCGCGTCAGCCAGCGGCCGCAGGAGCCCGGGTACGCAATCGCCTCTCGAGGGGGGCTGCGGATCGAGGATTAGGCCTGGGACGTCGTCCCAGCCGCTGGTGATTGTCTGGTAACATTTCGATGAGGAGACGGTGAGCGGATGTGTTCCTAATGGTAACTCGACTTAAGCCGCGCGACGGCGATCGAGTCTGGAGGTGCCACCAATCGTGTGCGGCAGAGTGGGACGCATCGCGAAGGGGCTTCGGGGGGCGGGGACGCTTGGCGCTTGAACCGCGTCTCTGGGCGCCCCCCATGGCGGACGCGCCGGCCGAGGTCCTCCACTTCCTCCTCCTCGGCTCGAGGGGCGGTCGGAACCGGGCCCGGATTCTCGGGCTCCTCGCCGAGGGGCCGCGGAACGCGCACCGGATTGCGAAGGACCTCCTCCTGAACTACGGGACGGTGGCGTCCCATCTCCGGGTACTCGTGAAGTTCTCCCTAATCGTGCCGATCGGGATCGGACGGTACGGCCGCGGCTACGCGCTATCCCCCGCTCTTTCTCGGGACCGCGCGCTCGTTGAGAGCCTGTCGCGTCCCGCGGAGATTGGCCGGGCCCCCCGGACCCTTTCGATGCGCTAGCCCCCTGCCTCACCACTCCGCGACGTACTCGCAGTGGTCGTCCCCGACCCGCACGCAGCGGGCCTTCTTGACACTGCCCTTCACCCGCCTTGACCGCAGGACACCCTCGTAACATCCCTGGAGTAGCGCGCACATGGGTGGCGTCGGCTCCCAGTCGAAGTGGGAGAACCGCGCCCACCGCTTCCCGGCCTCGACTTCCAGACGGCCGTAGTTCCACTCCTTACTGTACACGATGGGCGCCCGCTCCGCCAGGGCTTCGAGGGGGATCGCCTTCAGGATTTGCTCCTTCACGGCGGACATGGAGGGGACCGCGTAGCTGCTCATCTCTCGGATGAAGTCATAGTCCCCGTCCCCGAACGACGCCTCGAGGAGTTCGAAAAACTCGTCGTACGCGTCCACGGGGAGCCATGCGCTTTCCGTGACCTCGTCCAGCGTCACTGACCAGTCCTTGAGGGCGGCCCGAGTCGCTGCGTCCCCCTTCGTCGCCCGGAGGAACGCGAGGCACCGGACCGCCAGCGTCCCGCGGATCTTCGGGACGAACCCGATCGCGGGATGGCCGTGGGTGTACGGGAGGTACCGATGGGTCGAGGTCCGGAAGAACGCGACGAGGGCGGATCCCGACGGCAAGATCCCGTAAAGGCGGCCTCGGGACTTCATCTCGGGGGTCAGGCATTCCACCAGGCTCCGGTCGCGCAGTTCCCGCAGGGCGCGGCTCACGTGGACGAGCCGGAGGTCGGTGTCCTGCGCGAGCTGCTTCGGGAGCTTCGGACGCTCCGCGAGGGACCGGAGGACCCTCTCCCGGTAGCTGCTCGATGCGACGTAGCTGAAGTCGGACCAGAGGCGGTCCCGTGGGCCGGCGGCCCGCCTCTCCGCGAGTGTCGGCCGCGTGTCCCCGCGCCCCATGAACCCGCGGAATCGGGCCGCGCCGATATGAACGTGCCGGGTCGCCCCGAGGGGTAACCAATATCTAGGCCGCGCGTTGTGGAGTTCCCGTTGACGGAGTGGTACCTCGACATCGAGACGGAGGGCACGGACCCCCAGCAGGACAAGATTATCACGATCCAGTACCAGCCCCTGAACGAGGGGCGGCCCACGGGATCGTTCCAGATTCTTGCGGAGTGGGAGTGGGGGGAGAAGCAGATCGTCCGGGCGATTGTCGAGAAGGGCCTGCTCGAGCCGACGTGGGACTTCGTCCCCGTCGGAAACCGCCTGAAGTTCGACATCACGTTCATCATGGAGAAGGCCGAGAAGTACGGCGCGAAGAAGTTCACCCTGGACGGCCTTCGGTACTACTGGTTCAACAAGCCGCTCGTGGACCTGGCGCCCGTCCTCGTGATGATGAACCGCGGGCGGTTCGCGGGCTCCTCGATCTCGGGGTTCTCGGAGAAGCCGGGCAGCGCGACCGTTCCAAGGCTCTACCACGAGGGGCGGTACCCCGAGATTCTCGAGTACGTGAACCGCGAGAAGGACGAGACCCTCGCCCTCTTCGACGAGGTCCGCTCCGTGCTCGAGGCCTTCGGCGACGGCCGCCACCGAGGCGCACCCGCCCCCGCCGCCCAGTGACGCGGCCGCGTCTCACGTGCCCTTCAGGCGCCCGCGGAGCACGGCCCTCTTCAGCAGCTGGGTCCCGAGGTCGGGGTCCACGCCCTTCGGGCACACCGCGCTGCACGAGCCCGCGAGCTCGCACCGGAAGCAGCCGTGCGGCGCGTCGACCGCCTCCATCCGTTCCTCCCACCCCTGGTCGCGGGAGTCCGCGAGGAACCGGTACGCTTGGGCGAGGGCCTGGGGCCCCAGGTACTCGCGGTCCATCGCCACGACCGGGCACGCGGCGTCGCACAGCCCGCACATGATGCACATCGCGAACTGGTAGTACGCGAGCTTCTCCTCCTCCGTCTGGAGGAGCTCCCTTCGCACGGGCCCGGTCGCCTCCTCCTGGCGGATCAGGTACGGCCGGACCGTGCGGTGGTGCGAGAAGAAGTCCGTGAAGTCCGTGGCGACGTCCCGGATCACGGGGTAGTTCGTCAGGGGACCGACCTCGACGACGTCCGTCCCGAGCTCCGCGATCTGCGTCTCGCAGCCGAGGGCGGGCTTCCCGTTGATCAGCATCCCGCACGACCCGCAGATCCCCATCCGGCACGAGTACCGGAACGCGAGGCCCGGGTCCACGTGCTCCTTCACCCACAGGAGGGCGTCGAGGACCGTGAGGCCCTTCGTGTTCGGGACGCGGTACGTCACCATGCGGGGCTTGTCGCCCGCCGCGCTCGGATTGTGGCGGTACACCTTCAGGAGGACCGTCATCCCTCGACGGGCCTGCCGCGGGACGGCGACGTGGTGGACCTTCTGCCTGGGGGCGGGCTCTTGGATTTCGACGACCATCCTCACGCGCCTCCGAAGGCGACGACGATTGTGCGGAGCCCCCAGCCGAGCATGACGACCGCAAGCCCGAGGACGGTCCCCGTCACGAACCGGTCCCAGCGGGGCCCGGACCGCATCTCGAGGAGGATGTTCCGGAGACCGAAGAGCCCGTGGTACGTGGCCGCGACGAGCAGGATCGCGAGGAGGCTCGCGGAGAGGGGCTCGCGGTACCGCGCGAGGGCGGTGCTGTAGCTCAGCGCGCCCTCGTACCCGGAGACGCCGAGGAACGCCTGCATCGCGAGGTGCAGCGCGAGGGTCACGAGGAGCGCGAGGACCATGACGTAGTTGACAAGCTGCAGCGTGGACTCGCGCATCTCACAGCCCCCATAGGATGACGATCCCCGCGATCAGCGCGAGCCCCGCCATGATCATCGCGGTATACAGGATCGAGCGCTCGCCCTTCCCCAGGCTCTGAACCCGGTACGGGTAGTCCGGGCGGATCGGGTGGCCCACCAGGGCCGTGAGCTCGAGGAGCAGCACGCGGACCCCGTTGATCCCGTGGAACGTCGCGCCGACGACGACGAGGAGCTCGCCGACGTGCGCGAGCGGGTTCAGGAGCATCCCCATCAGGCCGTCCCAGGCCGCCGGCCCGCTCGTGATCGTCCCGGTCACGAAGATGTGGAAGAACAGGTACACGAGAAGGCCCAGCCCGGAGACCCGCTGGACGAGGAGGGCGAGCTTCTCGAGGTTCATCGGAGGCTGGAAGGCCCAGCGGAACTGCCTCTTCGCGACCCCCTCGACCCGCCCCCTCGCGGCCTCCACGGACACGATGCTGTCGGGCATGTCAGTACTTCCTCTCCACGGGCTGGTGCTTCGTGATTGTGACCGGGACGTACTCCAGCCTGGGACCCTGCGCCGTCCGGCGGGCGAGCGTGTGCTTCAGCCACCGCACGTCGTCCCGCTTCGGGTGGTCGAGCCGGGTGTGCGCGCCGCGGCTTTCCTCGCGGGCGAGGGCCGAGGTGACGACAATCTCTGCAGCGGTCAGGAGGGAGTCGAGCTCGAGGACGTGGAGGAAGTTCGTGTTGTACTCCTTCTCCGGGTCCCCGACGTTTCGGTACGCCTCCTTTTCCAGGGAGCGGATCTCGCGGAGCGCCCGCGCGAGACCCTCGCCGGTCCGGAAGACGTACGCGTCCCGGTCCATGAGCGAACGCAGGCGGTCCCGCACCTCGTAGGGGTTCACGTCCCCGCCGCCGCGCAGGGTCCCGTCGAAGAGGCGCCGCTCCTCTTGGAGCACCTGCTCCTTGGGCACGCCGTTCCCCGGCCACGCCTGGGCGTACGCAGCGGCCTCGGACCCCGTGATCCGGCCGTACACGAGGCAGATCGACGTCGAGTTGGAGCCGAGGCGGTTCGCGCCGTGGATGCTCACGCACGCCGCCTCGCCCGCGGCCCACAGGCCCCGCATCTCCGTCGCGCCGCGAATGTCCGTGTGGACCCCGCCCATCACGAAGTGCGCGGCGGGCTTGATCGGGATCACCTCGTCGACCGGGTCGATCCCCAGGAACTTCATCGTGACCTCGCGGATTTGCGGGAGCCGCTCGAGGAGCGTTTCCTTCCCCAGGTGCCGGAGGTCCACGCCCACGCACGGGATTCCCTCGGGCCCGTCGATCCCGCGGCCCTCGTTGATCTCCGTCATCTCGCTCCGGGAGACGACGTCCCGCGGCGCGAGCTCCAACCTCGACGGGGCGTACTTCTTCATGAACCGGTCGCCGTCCCGGTTCACGAGGTACCCGCCCTCGCCCCGCGCGGCCTCCGTGATCAGGATGCCCGAGGGCACGAGCCCGGTCGGGTGGAACTGGATGAACTCCATGTCCTTCAGCGCGAGCCCCGCTCGGTACGCCATCAGCAGGCCGTCTGCGGTGGAGTGGTGGCCGTGGGTCGTGAACCCGTAGATGCGGCCCGCCCCGCCCGTCGCGAGGATCCCCGCCCTCGCCCGCACGACGACGAGGTTGCCGCTTCGGAGGTCGATCGCGGTGATCCCGCGGAACCGGCGCTCCTCATGGAGAATCGACGTGACGAACCACTCGTGGTGGACCGTGATCCGGGGGAACGCCTGGACGGCCCCGTAGAGGGTCTGCATCTCCAGGAAGCCGACCTTGTCCGCGGCGAACGTCGCACGCGGGAACTCGTGCCCGCCGAAGGGCCGCTGGGCGATCCGCCCGTCCGGCTGGCGGGACCAGGGCATCCCCCACCGCTCGAGGAGCCGTATTTCGTCCGGGGCGGTGCGGACGTACAGGTCCACGGCGTCTTGGTCCGCGAGGAAGTCCGAGCCCTTCACCGTGTCCCACATGTGGGACTCGAATGAGTCTCCCCTCTCCGGGTACAGGACCGCGGCGGTCCCGCCCTCCGCGGCGACGCTGTGGGACCGCATCGCCTGGGTCTTCGAGACGATGCCGATGTCGAGCATGCCGCCGCTCACGCGGGCGGCCTCGAGGGCGGCCCGGAGCCCCGCGAGCCCGGACCCAATCACGACGATGTCGTGGTCGAGGGTCTCCATTCTCCTGCCTTGTATCGCGATACGGGTCGCTCTCCACTAATCGCCGCTGTCCATGCAAACCCGGACGGATATAGGGAGAATATACCGTTCGACGGTGTCGCCGGTCACGCGCCCTTGGCCGCACGTCGGCGTCGCGCCACGGCCAGCGGCGGACCCGGGAGGACCGGCTCCTCCTTGACGGCGGGCGCCACGGGTTCCGTGGCGCTCACGCGGTCCCGCGGGTCCGGCTCCCAGTTGTGCTCCTTGAAATACACTTGGAAGTACCCGCGCGCGAGCCACACCTTGCGATCCGAGTACCGGCGGTCCAAGCGCTTCTGCCCACCCCGCCACTTCCAGACCTCGACGCTCGCGATCGCGGGGTTGATGGGGACGGGGTCGACCTTCTTGATCCGCTCCGAGACGCTCCCGCCCGTGATCTGGATGAACCGAAGCGGCCGCGGCCCGTCCATCCGGGTCGCGATCAGGTCGAACGCGTTGAAGATGTCCGTCGTCTGGCTGATCCAGAACGGCTTCCATGGCGGACCGACCCTCTGCGAGCTCCGGACGGCGGTATGGACGACGTAGCCGTCCACCTCGAGGAGCTTCCTGGCCATCACCTGGAGCCGATTCCCCTTTGATACGGTCCCCGCCATCGCGGGCAATCCCCTTCTGACACCCGAAGATGAATCCGGCGTATTATATATTTATGGGGGGATGGGCGAAAGTGCCGATCTGCCAAATCGACCCGCCGAGGCCGGGTCTCATCGGAGCGCGGTCTTCGCCTTCTCCGGGTCGCTGACGACCATGGCGATCTCCGTCTTCCCGTTCTTGGACCCCAGGATGTAGAGCGACTCGACGTTCACGCCCGCACGGGCGAGCCGGCGGGCGATCTTCGCGAGTTCCCCGGGGCGGTCCATCAGCTCGACGTTCATGATGTCGTTGGCCTCGTACTTCAGGCCCGCGAGCTTGAACGCCTTTTCCGACGTGGCCACGTCGTTCGTCACAATCCGGAGGAACGAGCTCTCGTGGCCGCCCTCGCTGGAGATCGCGCGGATGTTCACGGCCTGGTTCGCGAGCGCCTCCGTGACGCGGGCGAGCTCCCCGGTCTTGTCCTGCACGAAAACCTTGAACTCCTTCATCCCGGCCCCTCCGCGAGCGGGCACGCCTAACCCGCGACGGGACTTAAGGCTTCCCCGCTCCGCTACGGCACGAGGCGGGTCCGGTCCCTCGGGAACAGGATCGCCTCCCGGATGTTCGGAAGGTCCAGGAGCTTCTGCGCGAGGCGGTCGAGCCCGAGGCCCCATCCGCCGTGGGGCGGCATCCCGTACCGGAACGGGGAGAGATAGAACTCGAACTTGGCGGGGTTCAGCCCCTTCGCGGTCATCTTCGCGACGAGCTCGCCGAACCGGTGCTCCCGCTGCCCGCCCGAGGCCATCTCGTCCCCCTTGAACTCGAGGTCGAAGCTGTACGAGTACTCGGGCTCGTCCGGCTTCGACATCACGTAGAACGGCTTGATCTCGGACGGGTACTCCGTGATGTAGAACAGCTCGTGGCCCTGCTCTGCCATCGCCCGCCCCAGGACCTTCTCCGCCTCCGTGTCGAGGTCCTCGCCGTCCCGGACGACCTTGCCGCGCTCCTTCAGGACCTGGAGGGCCTCGGAGTACGGGACGCGCGGCAACGGGAGGCCGGGCACCTTCGGGTCCACGCCCAGCGTCTCGAGCCAAGGCTTCGCCTCCTCCCGCACGGCGGCGATTGACGCAGCGAGGACGCCCTCCAGGATCCGCAGGAAGTCCTCCTGGTGCTCGATCCACGCGATCTCCGCGTCGAAGCTCACGAACTCCGTGACGTGGCGGACCGTGTCCGAGGGCTCCGCCCGGAACGCGGGGGCGACCTCGTACACCCGGTCCAGCCCGGTGGCCATGAGCATCTGCTTGTACAGCTGCGGGCTCTGGGAAAGGAACGCGCGCTTCCCGAAGTAGTCCGTCTCGAAGAGGGTCGCCCCGCCCTCCGCGCCCGCGCCCGCGATCTTGGGCGTGTGGACCTCGACGAAGCCGTGGCGGTCCATCTCCCGGCGGATCGCCCGCTGCAGGACGGACCGGACCTGGAACGCGGCCCGCACGGCGGGCTTCCGGAGGTCGATCGTGCGGTTGTCGAGGCGGGTCGCGAAGTCCGCGCTCACTTTGTCGACGACCCCGAGGGGAAGCGGCGTCTCCGCCGCGGACAGGACCTCCAGGGCGGTCGGGAGGACCTCCCGCCCCTGACGGGCCTCCTTGTTCTCGACGAGCGTCCCCGTGACCTTTACCACGCTCTCCCGGGTGAGCCTCGTCAGCGCCTGGAAGAGGGCCTCGTCCGCTTTCTTCTTCGCGGTGACTTGGACCGTCGCGTCCCGGAGGCGGACGAGCACGAACCCGATGCTCCCGAGGTTCCGGACGTCCTCCACCCAGCCGCCCACGGCGACGGCGGAGCCCACCGTGGCCTCCGCGAACTCCCGGAGGGTCCGGATTGGGGGGGCCATCCGCCGCGCGAATGGCATGGGTCTATAAGAGGCATCCCATGGGCTACTGGGGCGGGGAGATCGTCGCGGGCGGCGCGTTCCGGCTGAACGGGACGGAGACGACGTGGGGGTACGCGATCGCGACCCTCGAATCCTCTGTGAACTTGTCCAGGATCCGCTTCACGATCTCGCTCTCGTAGTATCCCCTCCGGTACGCCGGGCAGAAGAAGACGAGCCGGAGGTCGACCCAGGAGTCACGGAGCTGCCAGCGGACCGTGGGCTCGTCGATGATGTACGCGGTGAGGTCCCGGAATTCGTACTTCTCCCGGACGGCGGCCCGGTTGTCCCGCATGAAGTCCCCGACGACCTCGTTCGCGGCGTCCAGGACGTGCTGCTCCGCCACGCGGAGGTTGCTCTCGTACGTCACGGAGACATGGACCTCGTCCCAGATGTACGGCGTGTCCTTCGTGTAGTTGAAGACGTTCGACGTGAGGACGCACTTGTTCGGGACCGTCGCGTACCGGCCCGTGAACGCGTCCCCGCTCAGCCACCCGCCGAACTCCCGCAGGGTCGTGTTCATGGGCGAGATCGAGATTACGTACCCCTTCGTCCCGTTCACCTCGATGCGGTCCCCGAGCTTGTACACCCGCCGCGTCACGAGGATCGCCCACCCCACCACGTTCAGGAGCGGCTCTTGGAGCACGTACAGCAGGACCGCGACGACGACCGCCCCGCCCAGGACTCCGATCTGTCCGAGGTTCCCGCCGAGCAGGACGTACACGGCGAAGACCAGCGCGGCGATCCATGCGGTGTAGCTGAAGACCTGGAACATGGAGAAGATGTCCGCCTCCGACGGGACGCGGGCCCGGAGACCCTGCCGGAAGACCGGTTTCAGGATCTCGAGGAGGAGCTTCGTCCCGAGGAGGATCACGAGGACGAGGAGCCACGGCTCCACGGCGGCGATGTCGATCGGCGGGACCGCGACGCCCGGGATGCCGACCGTGCCCGTCGCGATGGCGATCAGGGCGAGGATCGCAAGCAGGGCCGCCAGCCAGAAGAGAATGCTCACGCTCGCGGGTCGACCGCTCGTGGCCACGGCCCCGCGCTACGAATGCGTCTCCATAAAAAGGGCGTGCCGCGGTTCTCAGCGATGAGAACGGCTCAGATCATGTCCGCGAACTTCTCAACGAGGTCGGGGTGGTTCGCCTTGATGACCTTGAGGATCGCGTGGACGCTGAGCTTCTCGATCCCCGCCGTGGACAGGGTCTTGATGATCTTGTCGAAGTCCTCGTCCGAGAGGGTGACGAGCTTGTTCTTCGCCATCCAGTTCCGGTACAGGGTCTCCTCGAGCTCCGCCCGCCAGCCCTTCTCGTACGCCTGGAGGTCGTCCTTCGAATAGGTCCCGCCCCGCTCCTTGATGTCCGCGAGGACCTTGCCCAGGATCATCCCGGCCAGGGAGCCGTTCCCGATGCCGCCCCCCGTGATCGGGTCGATGTGGCGGGCCGCGTCCCCGACGAGCGCGATCCCGTCCCGGACGGTCTCCTTGATCGGCGGGCACGTCGAGACGCCGCCCGTGACCATGTCCAGGAACTGGGCGTGCTTCATGCGCGGGTCCTTCTTGCACCACGCGTCCAGGTACATCTTGATGTCCTGCTTGTTGTGGAGGCGGTCCAGGGAGACGCCGATCCCGACGTTCGCGGTGATCTCGTCCTTCGGGAACACCCAGATGTAGCCCGCGGGGGCGCAAGACCCGAGGAAGAACTCGCAGTACCGCGGGAAGTCCGGGTCCGGGTCGATGTTCGTCAGGCGGTACTGAAGGGTGCCCGTGATGTCCCCCGCCTTCATCAGGGTCCGGATCCCCGCCCACCGGCCGACCTGGCTCTCGAATCCGTCCGCGGCGACGACGCAGCCCGCCTCGATGTTGAACTCCTCCTCGAGCCGCTTCACCCGCACGCCTGTGACGCGGCCGTTGTCCTTCAGGAGCCCGACGGCGGTCGTCTTCACCCAGATCTCCGCCCCCGCCTTCGCGGCGAGCTTCGCCATCGCCTTGTCGAACGCGTCCCGCTCCAGGACGATGCCGACCTCGTTCCCGGCGTGCTTCTCGTCGATCCTGAGGACGTACCCGGCGGGCGAGATGATCTTCGCGCCGCTGACCTCCTGGGCGACCCACTTCTTCTCGTACGGGACCTCGCAGTCCTCGAGGAAGTGGCGGGCGATCCCCTCGCCGCACCGCACCGGGGAGCCGATCTCCTGGCGCTTCTCGATCATCAGGGTGCTGCAGCCGCCCTTCGCGGCCCAGCGCGCGGCCTGACTCCCGGCGGGACCCGCGCCCACGACCACGACGTCGTACTTCAGCGTCATGTCCGCCCTCCCATCGTTCGCGGCCTTAAATGCCTTCTTCGTCTCTCGACTCGACCGCCGGTTCCATCGGCGACCGGGAAGGAAGGCCTACTTCAGCTGGGTGAGCTTGTGCCCGTGCGGATAGTCGATCGCCCCGACGGGGCAGACCTTCACGCACATCCCGCACTGCGTGCAGTCCTCGTTGAACGTGAGGTAGACCTCGTTCAGGAAGATCGCGTTCGTCGGGCAGGTGCCGACGCAGGCCCCGCAGTGCATGCAGAGCATGTCGTCGATCGCCATGATGCCGTTGTCCCGGACGTTGGGACGCAGGGAGACGAGCTCAGTTGGCATGCCGCTTCCGCCACTCCTCGACCGGGACCGCGAACTTCTTCTCGACTTCCTCGCGGAAGTTCGGGCCCGTGTTGTAGGCGCAGAACGGAATCACCTTGCCGTCGGGCGTCGCGTAGTGGATCACGCACCGCTTGACGCGCTCGATGTCGTAGTTGTAGTTGTCCTGGAAGTGCATGCCGCCCACGTACATCGTGCTCCAGCTGAACTCCGCGGCTCCCTTCTTGTCGCCCTTCGTGAACATCCGGTTCAGGATCTTCAGCATCTTCGAGAGCCCCATGTCCTCGGGCGCCTCGTCCTTCTTGAAGTGCTTCTTCAGGAGGCTCAGGGCCTTGATCTTCGACGTGAACTTGATCTTCTTCTCCCGGGTCTCCTGGGCGAGGATCCACATGTCCTCCATGAGGCCCTCGACGTCGATGAACCGCGTGATCGGCACGGGGTCCCGGCCCTTCTCCAGGAACAGGTAGGACGCGAGGCCGCACGCGGGGTGGCTCGTGAACACGGTCTTCGGGCTCCCCGTGAGCGCGGACACGAGCTCGCTGATCGGCGCGACGAACGGCACGGGGTACCAGTCGTCCCGCGTCAGGTAGCCGGTCTGCTCCTCGAGGTCGTACGCGAGGTCGCTCAGGGTGTACCGGAGCTTCCGGCGGTCCTCTTCGGGGATCCGGCCGGTCAGGGACACGGGCTGGTAGTTCACGCCCTTCACGACGTCCCGGTTCTGGATCGCGAAGTTCAGGATGTCCCCGGGCTGGTCGTCGTTGAACGAGTTCACCATCGTCGGCACAAGACAGATTGTCGGGTGCTCCTTGCCCGCCCGGTCCATCTCGCGGACCTTCTCGATTACCTTGAACTTGATGTCCAGGAGGGGCCGCCCTCGGGCCCTGATGTAGTTCTCCTCGCGGAGGCCGTCGAACTGCAGGTAGATCGTGTTCAGCCCTGCCTCGGACACCTTTTCGAGGAAGCCATCTTCGGTGGCGATCCGAATCCCGTTCGTGGCGACCTGGACCTGGCCAAAGCCCATTTCCTTCGAGGCCTTCACGATCTCCGGGAACTGCGGGTAGATCGTCGGCTCCCCGCCCGCGAACTGGATCGACGTCACGGCGATCGGCCGCTGGGCCCGGAGCACCGCGAACTCGTAGATGATCTGCTCGAACGTCGGCTCAAAGACGTACCCGGCCGCGTTCGCGTTCGCGAAGCAGATCGGGCACTTCAGGTTGCACCGGTTCGTGAGGTCGATGTTGCACAGCGCGGTGTGGGAGTAGTGGAGGTTGCACAGGCCGCACTCGTACGGGCAGACCTTCGCGTCCACGATCGAGGGGTTCTCGAGACCGACGCCGTCGAAGGCCCAGTTCTCCGCCTTCAGGTACATCTCCGCGTCGGACCAGCACACCTCGTCGAACTCGCCGTGCTCCTTGCACGTCTTCTTCATCTTCAGCGCGCCGTCCCCGATGTACAGGGTCGCGGGGATGACCTTCAGGCACTCCGGGCACAGGCTCCCCGTCCGCCGGGGCAGGCCCTTGGAGAGCTTCGAGGGCATCGTGACCATCGTTCCCGCGGAGCGGGACTCGACGTACATGTTTCGGACGGCGCCGATTGCGTAATCCGTACCGCACAATGACATGGGTAGGCACCTTTGTTGACGCGCCATATTACGCGGTGATAATAAGTCTAATGTAGCAAGTGCTACTACAAGACTGGCCTTCTCGTGCCACGCTCGGGACGGAGTCTCTCGACCAGGTCCGCCATCGACGGGATCGTCCGTCCGGGGAACCGGCGCAGGAACTCGGCGGCGTGCACGTTCCCCCGCCCTTCCGTGGCGACGACCTTCCACCCGTGGCGGTCGAGGAGATTCTCGCGGGTCGCCGGGAACCGCACGTCGGGCGCCAGGACCTCCTGCACCGCATCAATCCCGACGCGGCGGGTCGCCGGCGGGATGCTCCCCGTCCGCTCGAGCGAGAGGAAGCGGGCCGCGTCTTTGTACATCCGGACCCCGTGGAAGGCGAACACCATGCGGTCCCCACCGTGCCCCCTCGCCTTCGCTTCGATCTCCCGTAGCTCCGCGTCCGAGAACTCCCACGCGTTGTGCTCCCCCCTCCCGAAGAGGCGCGTGTAGAGGATCTCGGACTCGACGCGGGGCGCGTCCCCTTTCGAGAGGTCGACGACGTCGATCCCGCCCACGTCCCGGAGGGCCGACGCGACGGAGACGGGCAGGGGCCTCGCCTCGTGGGCCCGCGCCTCGAGGGCGATCCGGACGCGACCCGCCATGCCGGCGGCGAGGTCCTTCAGGGCGGCGGCCTCCTTTCCACCCAGCACCAGGTCCGGCGGGGTCTGGAGGACGAGCAGGTCGGCCTTCAAGGCGTCGGCGACGGCCACGGTGCGGGTAAGGGCTGCGATCGCCCGCCGCGTGGCCCGCATGCGCTCCGTGTGCGTGACGTCCCGGTGCGCCTTCACGGAGAAACGGAAGTCCCCTGGGACCGTCCGCCGCCAGCGGCGGGCGGCGGGGATCGACGGATGGCGGTAGAACGTCGTGTTCACCTCGACGAAGCGGAAGGCCCGCGCGTAGTCCTCGAGGGAGCGGCCCGTGGGCCCGCGGAAGTACCCCCAGCCGCCCCCGCCAATCCAGACGTCCGCCATCGCCCGCTCCCATGGGAGGGGACGCCTATGAAGGTCCGCATCGGGGATGGCTGAAACTACTTCCTCATCTGGGAACGCTGATAGCGCTCGAGGGTCGCGGGCGACATGATCGACAGGATGGCGATGTCCCGCGCCTCGAGCCGCGGATGGAGGTCCCCCGAGGTCCGCGGTAGGTTCATGCCCATCGCGACGTGCTCTAGGCCCTCGAGCTCCCCCGCGTCGATCGAGAACCCGCGGCACGCTGCGCACGAGTCGACCTCCGTGTCGACGAGCGTCCGGCGCCTCATCCCCGCCCCGTCCCGCGGGCACAGGAGGGGCGCCTTGGGCGTCGTCGCGTAGTCCCGGATCATCCCCTCGATCTTCGCGTTCTCGACGATCTTCCGGAGCTCCCCGCGGTCCAGCCACGTGCCCCCGCAATTCGGACACACATCGACCCCGAAGCCGAGGATCCTCCCGCCCACGTACCGGAGCCCCGTCGCGGACCCGTCTCTCGGACAGCGCAGCGCGCCTTGCATGGCCATGCCCTCGCGGGCGGGAACCGCGACGGTCGTACGAGTCTTGCGGCCATCCCCCCGGGGCGGGGTTAAGTGGGCGGGCGCGTTCCCTCCCCCGCCATGGCCCGCCTCCGGTTCGGGACCTCGGGCTGGTCGTACGAGGAGTGGCTCGGGGTCTTCTACCGCACCGCCTCGGAGAGCAAGCTCGCGGCGTACGCGAAGGTCTTCGACACCGCGGAGATCGACTCGACATTCTACCGGGCGCCCGCGAAGGGCATGGTCCTCGGGTGGCTCCGGTACACGCCGGAGGACTTCGTCTTCACCGCGAAGGTCCCGCAGACCGTGACCCACGACCGCCGCCTCGACGTCGCGAAGAAGGCGGACGAGGACGTGCGGGCGTTCTGCGAGCTGATGGACCCGCTGAACGACGCGGCCAAACTGGGGCCATTGCTCCTCCAGCTCCCGCCCTCCCTGCGGTTCGACCCGGACACGGTGCAGGCGTTCTTCGAGGCGCTCCCGCACCGGTTCAAGTGGGCGATCGAGTTCCGCCATCGGTCCTGGCTCGTCCCGGAGGCGTACGACCTCCTTCGGGCCCACGGGGTCGCGTACACGATCGTGGACGAGCCCCTTCTCCCGCCGGACGTCCACGTGACCGCGCCCTTCGCGTACATCCGGTGGCACGGCCGGGGGAAGGACCCGTGGTACGACTACCACTACTCGGAGGAGGAGCTGAAGGAGTGGGTCCCGAAGATGCGGGAGATCGCGGAGGCCTCGGACCCCGTGTATGGGTTCTTCAACAACCACTACCACGGGTACGCGCCGGAGAACTGCCTCCAGGTCCTGGAGATGCTCGGGGCGATCACGCCCGCCCAGACAGAGATGAAGCTGCACATCGAGGACTTCCGCGCGGGCGTCACCCGCGTGGCGGGCGGGAAGTTCCAGGCCCTCACCCTCGACGCGTTCGCGGAGGCGCCCGCCATGGATACGGACATCGCGGACGCGTTGCGGGCGTTCGTGGACAGAGGCCGCCTTGATCGCGCGGCGGCAATCCCCGCCTCGGACCTCGAGGTCGAGGACGACGGAGAAGAGGTGCGGGCGCGGGTGAAGGACTACAAGGTCTTGATTGACTTCCCGACGAAACGAATCCTCCACGACTGCGACGACTGGTCGAAGCGCCTCGTCGCGCGGCAGTTCTGCAAGCACGTCGCGAAGCTCTTCCTCACGATGGACCGGGAGCGCGCCGTGGAGCGCCTGGACCGGATCCGCGCGGCGCGGAGCGAGTGGCGGTTCGACGTGCCGTCGGAGTACTAGGAATCCTTATACGTCCCGCGCCCCCTCGAATCGCGCGCCCATGGGCGTCCTCCTCACGCCGATCGTCGAGAAGCGGACGGTCTCCCTGGACGCGTTCCGCGGCAGGACGATCGCAGTCGACGGGAACCTGGAGCTGTACCAGTTCCTTTCCGTGATGCGGCTCCGGGACGGGAGCCCGCTCCGGGACGCCTCGGGGCGGACGACGTCCCACCTGAACGGCCTGATTTTCCGGACCACGCGGCTGATTGCGGACTACGACATCCGCCCGATCTTCGTGTTCGACGGGGTCCCGCCCGCCCTCAAGGCCCGCGAGATCGAGAGGCGGCGCGCGGCCCGCGCGAAGGCCGAGAAGGAGTACGATCTCGCGATCCGGGGCGGGGACTACGGCACCGCGTGGTCGAAGGCGGTGATGACGTCCCGCCTCACGCGCGAGATGGTCGCGGAAGCGAAGACCCTGCTCGGGTACCTCGGGATTCCGTGCGTCCAGGCGCCGAGCGAGGGCGAGGCCCAGGCGGCGTCCTTGGCCTCCCAGGGCCACGCATGGGCGGTCGGCTCGAAGGACTACGATTCCCTCCTGTTCGGCGCGCCCCGCCTCGTCCGGTTCCTGACGATCTCCGGGACGGAGTTCCTGCCGAGCCAAGGGCGCGCCCGCCGCCTGACTCCGGAGATCATCGAGCTCGAACCGTGGCTCCGGGCCCTCGGGCTCACGCGGGAGCAGCTGATCGACGCGGCGATTCTTGTCGGCACGGACTTCAACGAGGGCGTCCGGGGCATCGGGCCCAAGAAGGCGGTGAAGCTGGTGCGGGAGGTCGGCCGTCTCGAGGACGCGCCCGAAGAGGTGCGGTCCGCGCTGCCGGAGAACCTCGCCGCGATCCGCGAGTTCTTCCTCCGGCCCCCCGTCGATGTGGCCCCGGACCTCGAACCCCCCGCCCCGGACGAGGGCGCCGTGTACCGGTTCCTGTGCGACGAGCGGGGATTCGCGCGCGAACGCGTCCGGGTCGCCCTGGAGCGGCTTCGGGACCGCCCGCCCCCGGTCCGGACCCTCGACACCTTCTGATTTTCGGAGTGCGGTCCGTCCTCGATCCGGCTCGCGGGGCAAATCCTTATATGAGAACGGGCCGTTCGCGGCGCCCGTATTCTCCTTGTAGTGTTGGAGGAGACACGCGACTGGAGAGGGAAGGACATGCAGCGCAAGAGTCTGTTGCTGGCAATCGTCGCCGTAATCGTCGCGATCGCGATCATCGCGGCGGCGTACGTGTTGCTCGCCGCGCCGAAGGCCAAGCTCCAGATGGAGCTGTGGTACAACAGCGACGGGCACTACGGGGACACGGAGCCCCAGCTCGCGACCGTGCTGAAGAACTCGTTGGAGAAGTCGAGCAAGGTCTCGGTCACGCTCCGGTCGGACCCGTGGGCCGTCTACCGCCAGAACTGGGTGAACCAGAGGATGCCCCTGTTCCTCCTGGGCTGGTACCCGGACTACTTCGACTCGGACAACTACGTCTCGCCGTTCCTGTCCGTCTCGGGGGCCGCGTCCCTGGGCTCGTTCTACAACAACTCCCAGGTTGACACCTGGGTGACACAGGAGCAGTCCACGACGGACCCCGCGGCCCGCCAGACCTTGTTCAATCAGATCCAGGACAAGCTCGCGGAGGACGTCCCGTACATCCCGCTGTTCTCCGGGAACGCCCAGGTCGCGTACCTGAGCAACATCACGGGCGTCTTCCTACACCCGGTGACGTTCAAGTGGTTCATCATCGACAAGCCGGGCGCGGCGGAGCTGAAGGGCGCGACGACGGACAAGATCATCAGCCTCGACCCGGCGTCCGCGTACGACTTCTTCTCGATTGAGGTCATCAACCAGGTCTTCGACACGCTCCTCGTGTACGACGTCAAGAACGCGACGCTCCTCCCCGGTCTTGCGACTGCGGTGCCGACCGTCGCGAACGGCGGAATCTCGGCGAACGGTCAGACATACACGTACCACCTTCGCACGGGAGTGACGTTCCACGACGGCACCGCGTTCAACTCCTCGGTCATGAAGCGGGCAATCGACCGCGCAATCCGACTGGACGTCGCGGGCAGCGCGGCGTTCCTGCTCTACGACGTCGGCGGGCTGGGCCGGTCCGCGGCGAACGGGAACAACACGGCTCCGGGCGTGATTACGACGCCGGACGCGAACACGATTGTGTTCAACCTGAACAAGCCCGTCGCGTTCTTCAACGACCTAATGGCATTCTCGGCGGCGGCACCGGTGCCTTGGACGTACAGTCAGACCGGCGAGCAGCCGAGCACGGTGCCGAACGTCGTCGGGACCGGGCCGTACCGGCTCACGACCCACCAAGCGGACCAGCTCGTCGTCCTCGATGAGTATGCGGGCTACTACGGGACGACGCTGTATGCGCCGGCGGTCTCGTCCATCCCGAAGGTCCCCCGCGTGTCAATCCAGATCCTCGGGAGCGCGACGAACCTGAAGCAGTCGATTGAGACGAAAACGGTGGATGTCGCGTTCCGGACCCTGACCCCGACGGACTTGACGGACCTCCAGAACCGGGCGACGACGCTGGGCCTCAAGGTGGACATCGGGGCCAGCCCGCAGATCCGGTACCTCGTGTTCAACGTGAACCTCGTCCCGGACGTCCGGGTGCGGCGGGCGATCGCCTACCTCGTGGACCGGCCGCTGATCGACAGCCAGGTGTTCCAGGGCCTCGTCGAGCCGCTGTACAGCATGGTCCCGCCCAACATGCCGTTCGCGAAGGCGGTGTTTCAGACCGCGTACGGGAACGGCAACGTCGCGGCGGCCGACAACATTCTGTCCGGACTGGGGTACGCGGTCCAGTTCCGGCAGCACGAAATCGCCAGGGAGATCGGATAGCCTCCCTGGCCCTCTCCCCTTTTCTTCCTGCGGTCCGATCCAGGCTCTTCAAAAGGTCTTTATCTCAACCCGGGTTCCTTCATAGGAGCGAATGGCCCGGGGCACCTCCCTCGCCGCGTACGCGCTCACGCGCCTCCTCATCGCGGTGCCGATGCTCCTGACGTTGCTCACGTTCGTGTTCATCATCTTACGCATCCTCCCGGGAGACCCGGTCCTGGCCCTCTGGGGCGGCCGCCCCCCGCCGCCCCCCGTGATCGAGGCCGCGCGGGCCCAGCTCGGCCTCGACCAGCCGCCGTGGGTCCAGTACGTGTCGTACCTCAAGAACATCTTCACGGGGAACTTCGGGACGTCCTTCGGGGAGTTCTACCGCGGCCAGAGCGTGTGGACCGTGATGATGGAGAAGTTCCCCGCGACAGTCGAGCTTACGGTCGGGGCGATGTTCGTCGCCACGGTCCTCGGAATCGTGACCGGCGTCTTGGGCGGGGCGAACCGGGACAAGCCGATCGACGTCGCGATGCGGCTCTACGGCACGATTGTCTGGGTGATCCCGATCTTCTGGCTCGGCCTCATCTTCCAGCTCATCTTCGGTGTGTGGCTCCACTGGCTCCCTCCCCACAGCCGCTGGTCGGGGTCGGACATCCCCCATCCCGTGACCGGGCTGTACACAGTCGACGCCCTGCTGGAGGGCAGCTTCCCGAAGTTGGTGAAGGCCGTCAGCCACCTGATCCTCCCGTCCCTGACGCTGGGCATCGTCCTCTCCGGGTTCTTCACGAAGACGGTCCGGGCGAACCTCCTGCGGACGATCGACGCGGACTACACGGAGGCGGCCCGCGCCCGCGGGGTGTCGGAGCGTCGGATCGTGTACAAGCACGCGTTCAAGAACGCGCTCGTGCCCGTCGTGACGATCCTCGGGCTCCAGTTCGCGATCCTCTTCGCCGGCGCGGTGCTGACGGAGACCACCTTCAGCTGGAACGGAATGGGGGTGCTCCTGTACGACAGCATCAACTCGAAGGACTACATGATGATCCAGGGCGTGATCGTCTTCTACGCGACGATCATCGTGATCATCAGCCTGTGCATCGACATCCTGGGAGCGCTCATCGATCCCCGGATCCGTTTGTGAGGGAGGCCCGTGGCGGAGAAACTGTCTCGACCGGGCCGATGGGAGCGCATCCAGGCGGCGATCCCGAAGCACTCCATCGTCGGGCGGATCCTGTACCCGATGGTCGAGGAGCGGAAGACCCTCGCTGGGGCAATGGCTTGGGTCGGTCTGTGTATGCTCTTCACGATCCTGTTCATCGCGATTTTCGCGGACGTGATTTCCCCTTACAACCCGGCGATCATCGTCGACGAGCCCATGGTCCCGCCCTTGACGAACGCCGCAATCACCAAGAACCTCACCTCGGACCTCGTGGACCTTCCTACACGCTGGGTCGGCGGCAAGACAGGTCTGGCTCTCAACGACGGGAACCTCTTCGTCAGCCAGAACGTCTCCGATTCCGCGATCCTCGAGAGCTTCGGGTTCAGGCCGTTCACGAACTCGATTATCTCGGTGGAGGTCCTCATCCAGTCGAACGGCACCACCGCCGCCCCCGACAACTTCGTCGACGTGCGGGTATCGTGGGACGGTGGGGGGACCTGGTCCGCCCCGCAGCGCACGTCCTTGCGGACGTCGGACCTCGGGAACGGGACAGACATACTCGATTTCACCCCCGCCACACGCTGGACCGCCGCGAGTTTCGGCGACACGACCTTCCTAGTAAGCCTCACCCACGTGAAGACGAGCGGAGCGGTGGAGGGCGCCGTCTCGGTGGACTTCCTCAACGCGCGGATGACGTACCTGAGCGGCTACCACATCATGGGCACGGACGGCGTGGGGCAGGACGTGTTCAGCCGCGTGCTCCACGGGACGAGGACCTCGCTCGCGATCATGGTCATCGGCGTCTCCGTGGCCTTCATCGCGGGCTTCCCGCTGGGCCTGTTCTCCGGCTACGTCGGAGGGAACATCGACAAGGTCCTCGTGCTCGTGATGGACTCCCTGTACTCGTTCCCGGGCCTCCTCATGGCGGGGATCATCGCCGTCCTCCTGGGGAAGGGGGTCCTGAACATCGGGCTCGCAATCACCGTGATCTACATCCCGCTGTACTTTCGCGTCACGCGGAGCCAGGTCCTGTCCGTCCGCGAGGAGCTGTACGTGGAGGCGGCGAAGGCCCTCGGGGCGAAGCCCCTCCATGTGATGTTCGCGTACATCGCGTACAACGTCCTGATCGCCGTGCCGGTGATCTTCTCGATCAGCGCCGCGGACGCGATCCTCACCGCGGCGGGGCTGAGCTTCCTCGGCTGGGGGATCGAGGCCCCGACGCCGGACTGGGGGCGGGACCTGAGCGCGGGCCAGGGGCTGATCAGCACGGGGATCTGGTGGCCCTCGTTCTATCCCGGCCTTATGATCCTCTTCCTGACGGTCTCCCTAAGCTTCCTCGGGGAGGGCCTGAGCGACATCGTCAACCCCCTGCTTCGGAAGGAGCGGTCCTAGGATGGAGCCCGTGCTCGAGGTGGGGGACCTCAAGGTGTACTACCACACGAAGCGCGGGCCCGTCCACGCGGTCGACGGGATCACGTTCGACGTCGCGCTCGGGGAGACCCTCGGGGTCGTCGGGGAGACGGGCTGCGGGAAGTCCACGCTCGGGAAGGCGATCCTGGGGATCCTCCCCCCGCGGACCCGCCTGGAGGGGACCCTCCGTTTCATGGGCCGCGACCTCCCGAAGCTCCCGAAGGACGAGCTCCGTCGGCTCCGCGGCAAGGATGTCGGGCTGATCTTCCAGGACCCGATGACCCGCCTCAACCCCCTGATGTCGGTGGAGGACCACTTCATCGAGACAATC
>Ga0209322_10000471_pt1 | contig 23539 bp, 25 predicted proteins | sample Rifsed19ft1_FD_184013 | JGI IMG/M metagenome (GOLD analysis project Ga0209322, IMG submission 184013) | Soil microbial communities from Rifle, Colorado, USA - sediment 19ft 1 (version 2) | ecosystem: Environmental > Terrestrial > Deep subsurface > Rock core/Sediment | place: Rifle, Colorado... | reverse complement strand
TGCCCGCAACTCATCTGTTGATGGAAGAATCCCCCGATCATGCCGCCCAAAGGATTGCTCACCAATGGGCGGGGCTTAAAGGACGACCTCGCTTCGTCATGGTTCAATCCCACACCCGACCACATTCACTTTGGAGAAAGAACGCCAAAGGCAAACACTGGGACATCTGCTTTGTCTACGAACTTGCAGTGCGCGGTATCCCGAAAATCAGGCCATGGTGGTCCGAAATGCGACTCGTCCCATTCTCACAAGTACGCAGGATGAAGATGGGACGCGGACATAAGGACGTACTCAAAGAAGCGGGATATATCTAGGTGATTGAGAGTTGAGTTGGAAAGTAAACAAGACGGAACAAGATTGGAAGCGAGAGCTTACCCCGGAACAGTTTACGGTTGCTCGAAAGAAGGGAACCGAAAGACCATACACAGGCGCATACTGGAACAATCACGAGAAGGGAACGTACAGATGCATATGCTGCGGGAATGATCTGTTCAGCTCAGAGACCAAGTTTGAATCCGGCACTGGATGGCCAAGCTTCTGGGCTCCTATAGCACAGGATCGTGTTAAGGAAGAGACTGATACCAACCTTTTCATGAGGCGCACCGAAATCCTATGCAGTGTCTGCGATGCCCACCTCGGTCATGTCTTCGACGACGGCCCAAAACCAACTGGACTCCGCTACTGCATTAATTCTGCTTCACTTAAATTCTCCAAATCGGAATAGACACTGGATGTGAGGTTCAGCGTTGACGCAGTTCCACGCGCAAGCGAATTTGCATTGCAAAGATGTGGGGAAGATATTCGATTATCTTGTGGATGTCCTTGGTTTCACGCCGGAGTTTCGTGCACGCGGGCCGGATGGGTCGGTCAAGTTCGCTGGTGTGTGGTGGGGTGAGATTGGGAAGGGCACGCGGATTGTCCTTGGCGATATCGAGGAAGCGTTGCACGGCCATTACGATCACGGCGAGTTTGGGGAGCAGATGGTTCACCACCCGCTGGGCACTGGAGTTGTCCTCTACTTTTACACTCCAAACGTGGACAAGGTGTACGCGCGCATAGTGGAGAAGGGGGCTATGATTGACGAGCCACCCGTAGACCAGTTCTGGGGAGAACGCACAGTCAGCGTGCTCACACCAGAGGGGTACTATCTCACTTTCGCTACGCCGATCCGAGGATTCCGCTTCCCACCTGAATTCGCGAGTAGGATAGAGGACCTCAGGCCGAAGCGGAAGCAGGCACGCGGTAGGAGGAGCCGCCGAAGGTAACCGTGCCCCGCAGGTTTTTGCTCTTTGAGTACGTAGAATAGGGCTGGTGTGTTCATGTCTGATTTCTCACTTAAGGAGTTCATCGCTGAGAGCGAGCAGATCGTGCGAGGTTATACTGCTGAATCGGATGTGATGCGGAGGATCAAGCCGCTTCTGGAGAAATTACTCTCCAACCCATCCTTGCCAGGTGAAGCCTTTGCGCCGAGAAAGGACCGGTTTGCCATGAATCTAATCCACATGCCCAAAGACGAAATTTTCTCAATAGTTGGCGGAGTCTGGCAGCCAGGACAGACGACGCCAATCCATGACCATTTGACTTGGGCGCTGATCGGAGCCTACTCGGGCGAGGAGCGGGAATCACTCTACCGGAGGTTAGATGATGGGTCAAATCCGAAGTTTGCCAAACTGGAGATAGCGAGGGAGAGTATGAACAGGAATGGTCATGTGACGGTTCTCGGTAGGGCAGGAATCCATCGGGTCGACAACGTCTCAACTGAACCAGCTTGGAGTATTCACGTGTATGGAAGAGATATTGGCAACACCGAGAGGCATAGCTATGATCCGGTTACGGGGGAAGTGGGCAAATTCGTATCCGGATACTGCAACATCCTCCGAGACCCAGACCGATATTAGTCGAATCCAGTGTGTGCGAGCGTCATCGTTCTCCCTTTTGGTAACTCGGCGTGTGTCTCCGGAGTTTTCGTAATCAGTAGCTGCGAATTGTACATCGAAAACTCAGCTACGAATCCAGCTTCGATTGAAATGGTTCAAGTCTTGCTTACAAAATTCGCGGATTGTTTACATTGAATAAATCATATTGCCAGAGGCAAATCTCGTTTCCATCCCGGTCCTCAACCGAGGCCAGCTTGCCATTCTCTACTTCTTGAATTTCGCTAACACGAGTCCTCTTCTTGTTTAGATATTCGACGGCTTGAGTGATGTTATCGACTTTGAGGCAGAGGCGCGCGTTCCCGCCGCTTCTGAGGTCCTTCTTATCTCGGCTGGGGACGAGTTCGAACAGAACACCATCAACATCGAAACGGGCGACAACATCCCTAGAAGTCAATCTAAAGCCAAGCACATCAGAATAGAACGAGATCGCCCTTCCCAGATCAGAGACGTAATAAAAGACACAATCGAAGTGGAATTTCATCATAGCCCAAACCTGTTCTATTCCACGCTTGAACGCTCCTCAGCTTTTGAATCATTGGTGTGTGCGCGCACCGCTAGACCGACACACGCAACGTAGCCTGATAGTGCCATCTCGGAATGCCCAGAAACCTAAAGCGAAGGAACGCGGCATAAGGTCGAACGAGAGAGAGAGTTTTGACCCCGAAGGAACGGGAGTTGATGACGGGCATGGTCAATTGCTACCATGCATGCCACGCAAATTTCGAGGAGACAGTAGAAATGGTAGGATCCACCCGCGGCCTATCTACCAAAGAAGTGAAAGTGATTCTGGAGCGATTGAAACAGGAAGATGGCGATGAGTATAAGGCACTCAGACATCAACTCCCCGATGAGTTCCCATTGTGAAGGGGAAGTTATCCTTGACCAAATGTGCCGTTTGCGGCCAGCTCTTCGCCTTGGGAGACTACCGCAGCCTCTCAAGTCATTTCTACAATCTAGCTGAAAAGAGCGATGTCGAACATGTGATGTGGCTGAACAGGAACATCACAAAGAACAAGCTTGACGAAACTGCTCTTGAGCAACAGATGTTCGATTACTTCGATGCCAAAAAGGACATCAGGAATTGGATTAAGAAAAGATTCATTGAGAGATTCTACGGAGAAAGGCCTCACCCCTTCGTGTTAGCCTTGCAACACCCATCCAGGGCGACGTTGCTAGGTTATGTATTGGAGCACCAGCACTTTCTAAGACAGTGGACACGGTCCTGTGCCAATATCATAGCGAAGACCGACCAGGTCGACGTCACATTGTACGAAATCGACAATATTAACACAGAATTCGGGGGATATGGTCCCGAAAGACCCTCGCACTATGAACTCTTACTGCGAATGGGTGAAAGCTTAGGCACGACAAGGCAGCAGGTTCTGGCGACGCCACCTCTGCTTGATACTAAGCTTGCTATCAAAACTTGGAATGAAATAGCTGTGAGTGATCATTGGTTGGAGACGATGGTTGCAATGCATGGATTGGAACTCATAGCAGACCGCAACCTGAAAAATGAAGGCGCCTCAATTAGCTACTTCGACCCGGCAATACTATCAGGGAACGAAATCACCGATGCAACGAAGGACTTCCTCAGGGAAGGCTACGAAGCTGACGTAGAGCATTCGGAAGAGGCGCTAGACCTAATCGCGAAATATTCCTCGCAGCTTGGGATTGCAGAGAATATCCAAGCAACATTCCTGAAATCCATCCACGCATTCGACAACTACTTAATGGCTCGTTTGGAAAGAGGAAGGCAACTTGAAAGTGCCTGAAGGCTGCGCTATCTGCGAAGCTACCTGGGGAAACTATTGGGCTGAGGTGGAAGGACAGCGCATGTTCTTCTGTTGCGAAATTTGCGAGGTAGAATTTCGAAACATGATCGCGGAAGTGAAGCACAGAACGGGTTGGCAGACGATCGATGAAATCAAGTTAAATGGCGACCAAAGGCAAAGGGAATGCACAGCCATCTCCGGTAACCGTTCATATCATTTCTCCATTGGATTCGATTCTCAAGGCGGAATCAGAATATTCCAAGAAAAGCTTGCCAGGCTTTGATGTTGTATTATCAGGAGACTGAAGAGCCCGCTAGTTGAATGTGGGGCCTAGTTGATATAGTGGTGTTTCGCTAGTTCCATTCGTGATTCGAATCTATGGAACGATCTGGACCGCCTCCGCGACTTTTCGGATTGATTGGCTGGATCATGGTAGGGATAGTTTTCGTTGGTGTTATCGTTTATGGGCTGTCAGTTTATTTGGACTGGGTCGTTCTCCAGTCCATGTATGCGTCTAAGGCAGGCCTCGACTGGTTCGCGGTAAACTTCTATCACAATAACACCTTCATCGTCGCCGGTGTTCTCGCACTTCTCTTCATCAATCCGATCCCTAGGAGGAGTCATCTCTTTGAGGGGCTTTCAGCGCTCGGAGGAGCCTTCGCGCGTGTCAGAGGGGTGGAGGAGTCTGTCTCGCTCGGTCCTGGGAGGGTTGTGTGGTTGTTTTGGCAGGTGGTCAAGTGGGCTGTGGCTTTCTGGATGATCGCATCGGCGAACGGGATACCGGGCCTTGGTAATCTGACGATCGTGATCACGATGCTGCAAAGTGGGCTGGGTGACTGGGGCCAGATCCTGAGGGTCTTTCAGCTCCCGTTGGCTCCCGTTTCCGGAGCTGAGCTTGTTGCGTTGATGCCTACTATGGAGGTTCAGTACCGCCTCATCTACGACATCTTCGCTGCGGTCGTATTCGTCGCAGTCCTCAGACTCATTCTGATGCTCGTCCGCGATTTCGCTCGACTCAAGACGAATGCCTGGACGAGAGATCTATTTCTCATTCTCGCTCTAGCTGTGCTGGTGGCGATCGTTGGTGCACCCTACTGGGCCATGAACATTGCGACACCCAACAACTACCTGATCGCTATCACAGTCTTCGTCAGCTTCTTGGTCATCGCGGCCTCTTTTCAGTTCGGAGTCATTCGACGAACAATAGGCATGGCGCGCCGGAAACGATGGATCGTATACCTCATGGCACTGTTCTTGTTCGCCATACTCATTGTAAACTTGGGTTTCGTCGTAGGCTACTCGCTAAACTGGAACAACAACTGGTCAGACTATGAATGGAAACCCTTGACGACGAAGGAAATTCAAGTCACGCGATGGGCTGCAGGCTTGGAGACCGTAGTGACTGAGCCGCTCTCAGATCTGCCTGCAGGGAACACCAGCAAGATAGTTTCGCTTGTGAGGCAGTGGGATCAAGACGCGTCGTACACGAAGATGAAGAATCAGATAGGCGTCAACTGGATGCGGCTGAGCGACTCAAACATAATCTACGTTAACGGTCGCGAATACTGGGTTGCTCCCACCACAATCAACTATCCATATGAGGATTGGATCAGCCGCCGCCTGATCTACACTCACGCCACTAGGATAATCGTGATAGACAGTCACACGGGCGAATACGTCACAGTCCAGCAGGCATTCGGAGTCAAGGCCGAACCATCGATCTACTACGGTGAGGAGTTCGCCGATGACGTGTACGTTCACGTTCCGGGATTCGAAGAGATCGGAAACGCCTCCTATACCGGAGAGCCTGACTATGTTCTCTCAGGCTGGCAGAGGACTCTATGGTTCCTCGCGAAGGAAAGCCAAGTCGGCTTCGCCTTCAGCCCTCCCCAAGATGACATTATGATGCTACATAACCGAGACGTTCACCAGAGAGTGGAAGACGTCCTCATCGGCGGGCTGACTACGGATAGCGCAAGCTACCTCGTCACAGATGGAAACCGGATCTACTACCTCGTCCAAGTCTACACGAACTACCCGATTCACTCTGGATTCTCCGGCAGCAGCTACCTCCGATTCTTCGGAGTGGTCCTCGTCGACATCGAAGACGGGCGCATGTACCCCTATGTCATCGCCAAACCGGACGGTTTTCTGGTCGACTTCTACAGACAATACTACCCGTCATGGAAAGCACCCCCAGAATGGCTCATCCCTCAACTACGCTATCCTGAGGACTTGCTCGGAACTCGCGACCTGCCTGGACAGCTTGATGTGTCTTTCAGATACCATGTGAGCGATCCATTCGTTTGGAGATCAGGCTCTGACTTCTACGAGCGACCAGAAGCTACAGAGGTACTTTATGTCCTGATGACTTCGGGGAATCGGGCTGACTTCGTAGGGCTGCAGCTCGTGGAGTATCAGGCATCCCCCGGCAGGAACCTTGCAGGGATGTACATAGCGTACGGTAGCGACCAGCTGGGAAAGCTGAACCTATACAGAATATCCAACTCAACAACCCAGCTAATCGGGCCGTCGGCCGCTCTACAAGCCGTGGAGACAGACGATATCGTACGCAAACAGCTAACTCTATTGCCGAACTATCGACTTGGAAACATCCTATTGTACCTGATCGGTGACCACCTCTACTACTTCATTCCAGTCTACATCAACACCGAAGTCCAGAATGCTGTCATCACAAAGATGGCCTTCGTCACGGTCGTCGACGCGACGACCGGAGCCAGGGTGGCGATTGGAGCAGACTCGTCTCAAGCATACTACGCGATATCCGGGGGAATTCCTACCATAGTGGGATCGGCGGAACGTGAGAAGAAAATCGGCTTGCTATTCACAGATAAGGGATACTCACTGGTCAGCCCTGACAAGATCAGTGCGAACGTGGAGATTCGAATCGCAAACATAACCTACACCGATGAAACCCAATGGACTTCTATCAGTACCACCGTCAACGATTTCATCACCAACTACAGCCAGAAATACGGCGTGACGGAAGTCTACCATTGGATTGCCCCGAACGGTGACCTCAACTACGGCGTGCTCGTCTCTACAGGCGGGGTTGTGAAACTCTACTACATCACCGTCCAGATCAGGTAGGTGCAGGCATGTCATCACAACAAGAGGAATTCGACCTGTGGGTAACCAGCAGTTATTCGAATCCCTTCTGGGTCGGGCGCCACAAATTCGAAAAGAGCATGACCGGTGAGATTCGAGTAGACAACGGAATATTCAGCAGAGAAGAGGCCACCATCCTCTTCCGAATGTTGAAGTCACGCGATCCCTTCACGAGACTTAACGCGAACTTCGTCGTATGGGAGAGAAACCGAAGCCTACTAGTTCTCCTCGTAATTGTCACGATCATATTGCTCGCATTAGTCGTCATAAGAATCCGGAGATGACTCGTTATGGCGGAGCTAACTCTGAAATGGCTTTACTAACACTATGGCGTTTAGGTGGTTAAGGGGATTTCACGTTTACGTTAACGTTGGGCATCATCCCCGACCCCAATTCAATTCCAGTTGTCTTGTATCACGAAACCAGAATACTATGCAGCTGGAAGATAAACAACTCGTACGGTTCCAGGTGAAGCGACCCATCGTCGCTTCCGGAGTTTCACCATCGTTTGTAGTATTTCCGGTGAGTCCCACAGCGCGTGCACGTGGCATCGCGGTATGGTTTGCCGAATAGTTGTTTCTTCCTTTCCCAGGTCAGGATTGATCAGATCCAGATTCTGCCTTGGAGATCACAAACCTTCCGCGGGCAGCGACATCCAAGATGAGTCAGTTGTGTATGGGCGGGTATCTAGGTTTGAAAGGGCTCTTGCTGAAAAAGCCTGCCCGTCTGGGGATTCCCAGAAACCGATTACAGTTTGCACACATATAATGCTCCGAAAACGCATCGCTAGAATAGAAAGTCATTTTTTCACCGCAGCCTGGGCACTCAGGAACATTTCTCTCCATTGTTTGACATCCACTAACTGCTCGAGCTTCCGCAGAGATGGACTTTTCGGTCGGTTCCTTCATCTCGTACGTTTGTCCTCCAACATTCATCTACGTAGCTCGTAAGTAGTGCGCCTTGCGTCGTATATCTCACGAAGCTTATGGTCGTGAATCGTTCTTGCCTGTTATGGGAGCTGCATGAATGGAACGCATTCGCATAATCCTAGAAGTGTTTGTTTTGTTGAGCCACGTGAGTTGGGCCATGTAACGGCAGAGATCTTCAAGCTGCCGGAAGTAGTTGATCTGCACGAGGTTACCGGTGAACCTGACATAGTAGCATTGACAAGAACTGATTCTCTACCTGCCTTCAGAGACGTGCTCGTCCACAAGATCCTTCAGATTCGAGGCGTAAGGAGCACTACGTCCGCCATCATTCTCCGCGCAAACAAAGAGCACTAGTCGTACTTTCCCTCGAATCTTGTCCCTTTGGACTACTGATAGTTGACGGATTGGGGCGCTTCTGCCAACGAGTCAGTCTGCTTGAAGTTGTGGTACGAGTTTCTCGAAGTAGTCTAAGGATTCGGGGTTTGCTATCGCGGCTCTGTTTGCGACTGGCTTGCCGTTTATTATGTTTCTGACGGCGCTCTCAACCTTCTTCATGTTGAAGGTATAGGGGATGCTCGGTGTTTCAAGGATTAGTGCTGGGACGTGTCTTGGTGAAGCATTTTCACGTAAGGATTGTTTTATCTTGGATTTCAAATCCTCTGTTAAGCTGTGTCCCGGGACGAGTTGGACGAAGAGGATCACGCGCTGATCTCCCTTCCAGTCCTGCCCTACGACAACACTGTCGGCAATTTCTGGGAATTTTTCTACGACACTGTAGATCTCCGAGGTCCCAATGCGGACCCCTGATGGTTTCAGGATGCTGTCCGAGCGGCCGAGGAAAGTTATTCCACCCGTCTCGCTATGGATTATGATGTAATCGCCGTGCCTCCACACATTCTTCCCCAAATGCTGATAGAAATTGAAGTAGGCCTCCCTGTACCTTTCATTGCCGGGATCCTTCCAGAAGTATAGTGGCATGGATGGTGAAGGAGCCTCACAAACAAGTTCTCCTTCCTGGTCAACTACTGACTTGCCCTGCTCATCGTATGAACAAATCTTCATCCCCAACTCCGGCCCAACGACCTCTCCTGCGTAGACTGGAAGTGTCGGGTTTCCACAAGCGAACCCACCATTCAGATCCGTGCCGCCTGAGATAGAATTGAATTGCAGGTCTTGCTTGACCTCTCGGTAGATCCACTCGAAGCCTTCCGCGGAAAGCGGCGACCCAGTCTGCGATATTTCACGCAGCGATGAAAGATCGTAGGTCTTTCCAGGTGTAGCGCCCACGCTTTTGAGATAGTTGATGTAGCTTGCACTGCAACCGAAGATCGTTATCTTCTCGTCCTGTATGAGTTTCCACATTCTCCCCCAATCGGGATGGTTGGGGTTACCATCGTAGAGCACAATCGTAGCTCCCACAGCCAACGAGCTGACAAGCCAATTCCACATCATCCAGCTCGCAGTCGTAATGTAAGTAATCATGTCCTCACGTTTTACGTCGGTGTGAAGCATCAGATCTTTCAGCTCATTTAGAAGCACGCCAACCCCTTGCACCATGCACTTTGGCTTGCCAGTTGTCCCAGAGGAAAACATGATGTAAACAGGGTGATCAAAAGGCAGCTGCTCGAATCGGATTTCCGTCACTTTTTCTGAGGAGATGATATCGCTGTAGAGCATGCTCTTGGGCACGTTGCCGATATCAGGCTTCTCGGTCATGTACGGAACCACGACGACCTTCTCAACGGAAGAAATTCCTTCTGCAACTTTCTCGGCATGAGGTAACGTGTTGAATACCTTGTTTCCGTAGAAGTATCCGTCCGCCGTGAAGAGAATTTTCGGTTCGATCTGACCCAACCGATCCAAAACAGCCGTAGGCCCCAGCTCAGCGCCACAAGAAGCCCAAACAGCTCCGACACTTGTAGCGGCAAGCATGGCGACAACTGTTTCAATCAAATTGGGCATGTAAGCACAGACTCTGTCTCCTGGTCTAACTCCCTGCCTGCGCAGCCACTTCGCCAGAACTGCCACAAGCTTGTACAGCTCTGCGTAGGTCATTCTGCGTGTTCTCTCGGTCTCGCCTCTGAATATGAACGCGTAGTTCTCGTCCCTATACCTCAACAGGTTCTGCGCGAAATTCAGCCTCGCCCCGGGAAACCATTTCGCGCCCGGGAACTTGCCTAGGTCATCGACAACCTTGTCGTAACCTTGACTGGCGATGATGCCCGAAAATTCCCACATCGCCCCCCAGAAGTCAGGTATTCTCTCAACCGACCAGCCATGCAGCTGCTGATAGTCCTGGATGTTAAGCCCGTACTTCTTGTTCACGAAAGCGATAAATCGATTCATATTTGACTGTGCTATGAGTTCGGGTGAAGGTTTCCAGAGCAATTTTCCCATGAGACTACCTCCGTCTGGAGCTCTCTCTAGAGAGAGATGGATTGCTATTCATCCGTTCTGTTCAACCAACCTTTAAATGGTAGTACGCTATTGCGGTGCTCTAACGAAAGCCGCGTGCGGACACGACAGTAGTTCTGCACAGCGAAACTAGAACGCGGTTTACCCGTAAACGAGGAAGCTTAGCGGTTCTGTTTTCTGAAGCGGTTTGAGTAAGAAAGTGAAAACTAAGAATGAAGAGTTTCGAAGAATTCCTGATAAGTCGGGAAATAGTCCGCAGCTTGCACGAGATCGGATTTCAAGAACCGTTCCCAATTCAAGCTGCAACGATCCCTGCGCTACTCGAGGGCAGGGATGTCATCGGTCAAGCGAAGACGGGGACTGGTAAGACAGCCGCCTTCGGAATCCCGATGATACAAAAAATAGTCAAGAATGAGGATTCTGTTCAAGGACTCATACTCGTCCCAACGAGAGAGCTTGCCCAGCAAGTAGCCTCCGACCTGAACAGGTACGGCAAGTACCTCTCAATCAGAGCCCTAGCCGTGTATGGAGGCCAACCAATCTACGGGCAGATTCAAGCCCTACAGAACACGATTCACATCGTCGTTGGAACACCTGGCAGAATAATCGACCACATAAACCGAGGCACACTAATCATCGACAACGTGAAAATGGTCGTCCTCGACGAAGCCGACCGCATGCTAGACATGGGCTTCAGAGATGACATTGACTACATCCTCCGCAGAACACCCAGCGAAAGGCAAACTTCAATGTTCTCGGCAACTATGCCGGAAGAAATCCAGCGGTTAGCCTCGAAGCACTTGTACAACCCGGAGAAATTCATGGTCAGCAAAGATGAGATCGCGGTAGAGGAGATCGAACAACTTTACCGTCTCGTTGACCCGGAACGCAAGTTCCAGGCACTCTGCGACATAATGGCCCAGAAATCTGTCAGCCGTGCGCTGATCTTTTGCTCAACCAAACACGGTGCAGATCGCCTTGCTTGGAGGCTTAGCCACGTCCGAAACGACGTCGCCGTAATACACGGGGACTTAACTCAGCCTCAACGTGACCGCGCTCTGCAAGATTTCCGGAGAGGGAGAATCCGCTTCCTGGTTGCCACTGATGTCGCATCACGTGGTTTGGACATTCACGACATTTCCCACGTAGTGAACTTTGACGTGCCCAACGATCCCTTGCTGTACTTCCATCGAATTGGCAGAACAGGACGGGCCGGGGCTGAAGGCATCGCTGTCACGTTGGTCTCACGCCGCGAAATGGGCGACCTGAAACGGATCCAAGGCATGACGAATACGCGAATTCATGAAATTCGTGGGCTGACTCCAGCTTTAGATCACCCATCGCATGTGTATGGGAGTCGTTGAAAAGCCAAGGTTGAATAGGTGCTAAACGAAAGGACTTCACAGAGAGTGGACTAAACGGGACGACGACGAAGCTTCCGCAACCGACCCGTACGCTTTGAAATGAAGAACGTAGAATGCATCCGATGCCACAGACTCATAAGACTTGATGAGTACAAAGCTCATCTCACCACTTGCGGACTCACCCCGCAGACTCCCAATACTACTCAACCGATAGCTGATGCTCCACCTGCGACTCATACGTAGATAAGCTGCGAGCCGTTGTTCTAAGAGAAGGCTAAAGAGAACCTGCAAACCAGGAATCGAAATTCCTGGAGTTCTACGCCCGCTTTCTGTTTCGAAGAATTGTAACGACCGCTGAGATTAGTGTAGTGAAAAGGACAAGACTGCCTGTGATCGGGTAGATGAGTGCCCCCCCTACTCCGGCTGCTGAGGCTTCACGGGCCAAGATGAAGCTGAATTCTCCTCGAGGATTCATGTCTATGGCAATACCGCTGGCTTCGGCCTTTCTCGACGACAAAGTGGCCCCGACATATGCTCCGACATATTTTCCGATGAAACCCAATCCAACGACAGGCAAAACATAGGCCAAATTGAGGAGCTGCGAGGTGTCGACAAGCATCCCCATGGAAACGAAGAAGATCGTCAGAAACAGATCATACACCGAGCGGGTTTTACCATAAATGAACCTCGCACGCTTTCCGCGAATAACCAACCCCATCAGAAAGGCACCTGTTGCAGCTGAGAATCCCAGCGTTGAGGAAACGATAGCCATGGCGAAGGCTAAACTCAATGAAAGGAGGAAACCAGCCTCATCTAAATCCACATCAAGTTGGCTGATTCTATCTATGACGCGAGGCGCAACATAGACGCCGAAGATCAACACCAACCCGACAAGAAGAACTGCACGCAGACCCCAAAGTCCCACATCGACTGGGGAAGGCCATTGAAATGCAGCGAGACTTGGCATGACCGAGAGTAGGAATACTGCAACTAAGTCTTCAATGACCAGAGCCCCCATTATCAGGCTAGCAGACGTTTTGGACAATTCTCTGCGTTCATAGAGAAATTTCGCGACAAGTGCAGTACTTGAGATACTCATTACTCCAGCTAAGACGAGGCTATCGACAACCGACCATCCCAGTATTAGGCCTGCAAACAATCCGGCACTGAAGGAACATGCAAACTCTGTGAATGCAAAAACTACCACCTTAGCTCCCATCGCTCTCAACTGAAAGGGGTCAAGTTCCAGACCAACAATGAAGAGGAGAAGAACAATGCCAACCTCCGCGATCTCCTGAATTGTTGCGAGATCGGTTACCAACTTCAAACCGAACGGTCCGATCACCATTCCGGCAACAAGTTGCCCCAACGCCACGGGGAGGTGAAGCCTCCACATGACCAGACTAAACGCGAGTGCTGAGCCCGCGATAACCCCCAATTCAAGCAGGAAGGAAATGTCCGCGGGCATTGCTCGCCAGATATTATTGAGTCTGCAGACTACTTGAGGTTAATCATGGATTGACTGCGAATGAACTTCGCTAGACGAAGAAACCGAAAATAACAAAGATCCCTAATACCACGCTCAGCAGCCCGGCTGCAACCGAGAAGACTGGTCTGATGATCGACGACAACTTTCCTCCAAGAATCGATGGAACGCTTAGCGCAGAAGAGATCAGACTCATCGCGAATATCAAACCGACTCCGAAGGACACTATAAAGAAGAGCCCTTCGATCACACCGGTCATGGTCGACATAGCCAAAATGACAAGAGCCCCGCTCCCTGCGAGACCGTGAACGATTCCCACGGAAAAGGGCAGATGCGGGTGTTCGTGGGATGGCCCTTCTAGGTGGGAGTGGAGATGCACGTGCGTCTTGCTGTCGTGGGTGTGCACGTGAAAGTGAAACTTTCCTCTCTTCAGCTTACTTAGGGTCCAAATACCGAGGATAACGAGCATCACTCCTACGATCAATTCGAAGGAATTGGATATGCCCGGTGGGAATTGCACCCTGAATAGAAGAACCAAAATGCCCGCAATCAACAGAACGGTCGTATGTCCCAAACCCCACAACCAACCAGTCAGGAGGGACTTCGTGATCGCTTTGCTTTGGGCGACTATGGTCGAGACAGCGACGACATGGTCCGGTTCAAAGGAATGCTCCACACCGAGTGCAAAGGCCGCTGAAAGAGCTATAATGAACGTAGTCTCCAAATGAATAGCCTAGGCACTACTCAGCAAACCACTAGTTGAGTTTTCTCTCAATCATATTGTTCAAAAACAGGACGCATAGAAGAAGTTTGACTAATGTGGAGTTGTGGACTTGCCGTCACTTCAGGATCTAGGTGAGCTCAAAATCATACAAATGCTGGAACGAAAGCTCCAAACAAGAAAACACGCGGTTGTAGGCTTCAGCGATGACGTCTCAGCAGTCCGACTATCCAAACGAAAAGTCGCCGTTCTCAAGACGGACATGCTTGTCGGAAGCACGGACATCCCTCCTGGCATGACAAAGCGCCAAGCAGCGCGCAAGGCCGTAGTGGCCAACGTGAGTGACTTAGCAGCGAAAGGAGTACGCCCAATGGCAGGCTTAGTTGCGTTGGGTCTGCCAGCCCGCTTCAACGCTCACGACATTCGAGAGATCGCAGCAGGACTCTGCGACGCAGAAAAAGAATATGGGTTTCCAATAGTAGGCGGAGATACAAACCAATCAAAGGACTTTACCATTTCAATCGCACTCTTCGCCATCGCAGACCGCAAGGATCTTGTTCTGCGAACTGGCGCAAAACCTGGTGACGTGATTGCGGTCACGGGCAAGTTTGGAGATACTTCAGCAGGGCTAAAGGGCCTGCTTGAGAAGAAAATCCGTCCTCATCGGTTACCAATGCCACTTTATGACGCGGTGTTCAACCCGCGTGCACAACTAGACCTGGGGCTGAGACTTGCACGTTCAAGAGCACTAACGGCGTCGATTGACTCCAGCGACGGGTTGGCTTGGAGCCTTCACCAGCTCTCCGACGCAAATCACGTGGGCATACAGCTTGACCATGTCCCAGTAAGTAGGACTGCAGCCGAATTCGCTGCGAGCTACCGATACGACGCAAGGGAATTGGCACTTTATGGCGGCGAAGAATACCACCTCGTTGTCACGGTGAAAAGGAACAAGCTGGCCCGCGCACGTCGAGTTGCCCAAGGGCACTTAATCCCGATTGGACTAGTAACCCGCAAATTTAGAGGAGTCCGTTTCAATAGGGCTGGTCGAAGCATCAATATCCCTAGAAAGGGATGGCAACACTTCAAGTCACGATAACCAGAAATCTGCGAGCTTGATGATTAATGAAGTTCATCTACACCGGTATACACGTGGCGAATCTTGAGCGGGCCATTAGATTTTATACTGAACAATTGGGCATGAAGCTTCTCTTCAAGACACAAATCAAAGAAACTGGAGGCAGCGTCGCCTGGCTGAGATCCAAAGGATCTTCACAGATCCTTGAACTAAACTGGTATCCGAAGAAGTATAGACATGGTGGCACGAAAGGATTGGACCATCTCGCATTCCAAGTGAAGGATGTCGATGCAACGTACTCGAAGATCACAAGGAAATTCAAAGGAACGATCAAACCCTTCATGGAAGGAAGATGGATACTGGGTTACGTCAAGGACCCGGACGGTAACTGGATAGAATTAGGACAGTTACAGAAGAAAACGAGGAAGCGTTAGAAATCTGGAAGAAATCCAGCGAGAGGCCCCAGCATGAGATTCAATGTTCCTTACTATGCTCAGAGTGCTGAGTTCACATGTGGCCCCGCATGTGTCCTTATGGTGATGAAACACTTCGATCCCGCCATCGAGCTGAGCCGTGAACTTGAGTTCGAAGTGTGGCGCCAATGCAACATGATCGGCATTCGAGGCGCGGATCCTTACGGATTATCTGTTCCATTGCTCGACGCAGGCTTCGAAGTGCGTCTGACTACGCAAAAGAAAAGAGTGATCGAACGTAAACCCTGGATGCGTCGGCTGCTCAGGTTTTTCTCCCGCGAAGAGATTGAACTTAGCTTCTTTGGCATGAAGGAGAATCAACGCAGAGCCCTGAGTCGAAATCTTCCCGTTGAATACAAGCATCCCACCGTTAACGACATTCTCCGAAGGGTTCGTGACGGTTTTGTTCCCGTAGCTTTGGTGCACATGGGTGTCGTGCACAGGCTGAATATTCCACATTGGGTTGTGGTGACTGATGCTGACGAGGAGAAGATCACCTTCAATGATCCATATCCGCCCAAAGGGCGGCGCGGCCTCACCCTTCCACACGCTAAGTTTCAGAAAATTCTCGACGACATTGGGACGAGAATAGGTCTAAGCCCTTCTGTACTGTTCTTGCGAAGAGGTTGAGCGCTCGCACGTGCTCTACGTGGCACGATTAGACCCATACACACGAAAATGGCCGACTCAAACGACTATAAGACACCACTAGTTCCGAATAGTGATCAATGGAATTCTTATATGACATGAATGTGGTGCAGGAATCGCTATACCGGCAACTGAGGAGAAATTGATCATGGAAAAACGAAATCAAGTTCAGCATGTCATCGAGTCGACCATCTCGCCCGGAAAAGCTAACGCCTTCAAAAATAGCGTCACAATAGTTTCAATTATAATCATGGTTATTGTTTTCTCCACTTTTCTAGCAAGTCAATTAGGCAAGAATGTATGGACGAGCACACTTCTAGTGGTTCTGTTTGGTGTCATCGGAATAGCTGGACTTGTTAAACTTAGAAATCCTGTAATCGTAGAACTTGGTGCTATTGGTTTTGTGGCAGATATCGTGTGGGAGCTTTATGGAACTGGAAATGGACTGTGGGGTTATTATCATTCGCCGTTTTACATGATAGGTGGAACTTTGCCAATAGAAGTTGCAGTGTTATATTTCTTCTTAGGGATGACTGCGGCTGTTTATGCACTATACAGACTGAAAGAATAGTGAAGCAGCGCACCGGAATTTGAACCGTCGTTTTTCGTGTGTGCACGCACCATTAGACCGACACACCAGAAATCAAGTAATCTCTCCAAGAGAGTTCGAGAGGATTTCTGGTCATCAAGAAAACGTAAGCTGTGGATTACTCTAAAGAACTCACGCTGGACAAACAAGAACCACTGAAACGAACTATCTGAAGCGATGAACGCGTGAGTCGACTGATTAGCTGTTTTCTCGTCCATGCTCTTAATTGTACAAAACTTCCGTGGGAAATTGCAGATCGCATCTGTGTCTGCCAAGCGCTAAATACTCAGATGCGTACTTCGTCAAGGGATTCGGATGTCAGTTGTTCATGTCACGAGGTCTGGGATTGTTCCCGAGAAATTTGAAGCTGGAAAGACCGATCTGAAACTCGTTGATGTCATAGATAGAAGACAGGATGCACCATTCAGCGCTGGCATGATTGAAATCGTAAGATCTGAGCCGTGCGAGTTCGATTACGATAACGACGGTGCAGTGATCTATTGCATTGAAGGATCGTTCCTGCTGAAGGAGGGAGAAAGGAAGATTGAGGTTCAGGCCGGCGATATTGTGTACATACCAAAGAAAACAGGCCTAAAGGTTGAGTGGTCTTCCCAGAGCAAAGGTAGAGGCTTCTATGTGACTTACCCGCACTGGCGCTAAACCTTCTCCCGTACCATTCTAGGATCCCTGCTTTTTGGAAAGGGAGTTGTTAGTGGATTCTTTCCCTAACTGCGAAGGAGTATTTTCGTGGGCGTATAGTAAGTGTGCACCATTCAATCCAGTCTCTCTGAACTGGCGCTTTTCCTTGACGCCGCGTCTAATCCAGAATTGCAAACAGATAGAGAACCAAAAATCCTAGACAGGTCGACAACATCGTTGGCATAGCGCTCATTCCACTTCCAACCGAAGGAATAATCGGAACAATCATCGTACTCATCTTGGGATTGATCATGCTCTACTATTTCCCAAAAGCCGGCGTCAGAAGATACTGCGAAAAGTAGCGCCTCTTGGAGCGGTTGTTTAGGGATTCTTGAGGTTGACGGCTCGCACTTGCTCTACGAAAAGCGATTCGCCCCATACTCAAGAAAATCGCCCAGTTCAAGATTGGCCTCTCACACCATAATACCCACACACCACAGACTGGAGTATTGAAAAATACGTAAACTACTGTGTGCTTGTTGGTTGTGATCCGATTGGGGAAGTTACTCGAAACCTCAACGCTCTCAGACCCTCAGCTTAATGACGTAAGAACACTTGCCGAGAACTGTAACCGATACGAGTCCTTGGACTACCTGCGTCCAAACCAAGAAATGACTTCTCATGGACAGCACTTCCTCTTCTACGAAGCCGACAAACTCGCCGGCTTCCTGACACTATTAGGCATGCCAGAATTCGAAGCTCACGTGATCGTTGATCCACAACATCGGCGTAAAGGAATAGGTCGCTCGCTAATCAATGCGGCCAAGGAATCCTGCAAGCGAATGCGCTTACGCGAATTCCTGCTCATATCTGAAGAGAAGTCCACTTCAGGAAAGGCATTTGCTGAAGCTATTGGTGCAGAATACAGATATTCGGAATATAGAATGAAATTGGAAAGAAAACCGCCCAAACCATCTCAAGACGCGATACATCTGCGTCGCGTCGATGACAGAGATTTGGATTTGCTTGTTCAATTGATCGCCAAGTCTTTCAACGACCCAATCGAAGCACATTTTGACAGGATGAAACAGGACATCCGTTCGCCTATCCATCGGTTCTACGTAGCGAACCTCGCGGAAGAACCCGTCGGTTGCATAGGCGTTGTCACCCCAGATCAGAGAGCTTACGTGATCGCCTTCGGAGTTCTCCCTGAATATCGAAGTCGCGGCTACGGTCGACAGATGCTGACGCATACCATAAATGGTCTTGTCGCTGAAAACTGGAAGGAAGTACTAATTGAAGTGAGGACGGACAATCGAAACGCGCTCTCATTGTACAGTTCATGCGGTTTCGTAGAAAACACCTCATACAAATACTACGCCATCACATCATAGCTAGAATTCTCCCTAGGGCTCTTTGTCTGCGTGTTCGCACCATTAGACCTGCACACCCGAAAGCTCTATGTCGACTTCTGGATAGACTCAAACCCAAGTGAAAGAAGGTGAGCAATATCAGGGATTCTTTGCAGTACGACTATGTTAGTGTTGTAGGAGGGAGGCTCTACTACGAGATTAAGGGGACAGGTCACCCCATAGTTCTCATTCATGCTGGTTTCTTAGATCGAAGAATGTGGGACGAACAATTCGAACTCTTCGCGAAGGACTTCAAAGTCATTAGGTATGATGTTAGGGGATTTGGAAAATCAAGCAGACCAGCAGAGAAGTATTCGGACATTGAAGACCTTTACACGCTGCTCACAAGTCTCAAGGTTGAGAAGACGTACCTAGTAGGTGTGTCAAACGGTGGCCGAATCGCGATCGACTTCACCATAAATCATCAGAGCATAGTGGGTGCTCTAATCCTAGTAGGTAGTGGTGTCAGTGGGTACGAGACAAGTGAGCCAGAAGAGGACAAAGCATGGGCGGAATTTGACAAGCAGATCGATGAACCTCAACAATTGGCGGCAAAGCAAGGAAGAATAATCGAAGCGGTGATGATGGACGTTGAAGCATGGGCATCTGCCCAGAGCCCATCGAATCGACAGCGAATACTAGAGATAGCAACAGACAACTCACATATTCACACGGATCCACCAGGACGTTTACAAGTCAACCCCAACCCGCCAGGGTTCAAGAGGCTGGCTGAAATCCGGATCCCGACACTTGTCATGATTGGTGACCGAGACGTCAGAGGAATGCGCTTCATAGCGCAACAACTGCACGCAAGAATACCCGGTTCGAGTATTGTGGAAGTTCCTGAAGCGGACCACATCGTGAACATGTCACAGACGAGAGCATTCAACCGTATCGTGCTAGACTTTCTCAGCAACCCGGTCTGAACGACTTAATCCAGTATGCCACGCACGCATGAAGCTGAAGGTTCCTGTAAGAGAAATGGAGAACCAAAGCGGCCTCTGCACCGCGAACGCACGAACGAAGATAATGTCGCTCTAGTCTCAGCAGAAGGTATTAACGTTGGGAACAAGTAGGCGCACGGTCAGGACTGAAAATGGCGACGACAGAATCGAAATCGCCAGGTTCCCGATCTTTAAAGCAATTTGCCTACGATACCATGTACAGACCCGGAATCGACCTAGCCGTCGTTGTCGCCATGATATGCTCCGCTGTTGATTTTGTTTCAATGTTTTTCCCTTGGCTTGTAGGCATGAACTCGACCTATGTCTCTGGTAAGGGCTTGACCTACACAGTCGCGGTGAAGCTCTCTGCGTTCGGAATGTTGAGTGACACGCCATACTTGGCGTTCTTGTTACTGTCGCCCATACTGACCATAATCTTAGTCTATGTTTCGGTCAGACCAGAGGGAATCGTTCCCCCGAGAGTAAGCTACAAGACAAAGTCTAGAGTCCTCATCCTGCTAGCGGCTCTAAGTTCGCTTCTGCCCACTATGACATTCTTGAATCGTTTCGCTTTTGAAGCATACCTTTCGAGGCCCGACATTTTCGCAAGCCGATGGGAACTGGGAGGTGGTGCCACAGTTCCAATGTATGCAGGCCTAGGATTTATGTTGGCACTTGGTCTCAAGATAATAAAGGACTGAGAATCTGAAGCCTCCTTACGTATTCTAAGGAATGTGAAACTGGGTGCTCAGACACTTACTCTACGTAAAATCAATACCGAGAACCAATAGAGAGGCTAAAAACCGATAGGAAACCAGCCCACTCGCAGATGAGTGGCACTTGGACCTTACCATTCGATTTGCCGGAGAATCAGGAGACGGAGTGATTCTCGCAGGCGAAGTTTTGACATACGCAATTTCGCGCATAGGCCTCAAGATCTTCACATTCAGAACATACCCGTCATCGGTTCGCGGCGGCCCATGCCTGTACCAGCTTCGAGCAAGCGACTGGCACGCCTACTCACAAGGCGACCAACTCGATATTCTTGTCGCGTTCGACACGGAGGCCATCGCCTCACACTCCAAGGATCTAAAACCAGACGGAGAACTGATCTTCGATGAGGATCGAACTCCAAAGACCTATTCATCGCTGCGCAAGCGGTCCCTCGGAGCACCGTTCACTTCAATCGCCAAGAATGAGCTCCGCCTTCCAAAAGCACGAAACATGGTCGTCGCAGGATACGTAGGCGCCCACATTGGCGTTTCGAAGGAGATCCTTGAAGAAGTAGTTCGCAACAAGCTAGGATCACGCGGAGAAGAGCTCCTCAACACAAACCTCCTCGCGATAAACACGGGATTTGGTCTTGCTCCAAAAGCAACCCCGATAGCCTTACCCAAGACTCCGTCGAACAAGATCATCTTGTCGGGCAACCAAGCCATTGTACTTGGAGCAATTGCTGCGGGATGCCGCTTCTACGCTGGATACCCGATCACCCCTGCATCAGACATTCTCGACAGCATGGTCTCTCTTCTCCCCGGCTTCGGGGGAGCAATATTGCAAGGAGAAGATGAGATCGCTTCCTTGGGCGCGGCAATAGGCGCGTCGTACGCTGGAATCAAGTCAATGACAGCGACCTCTGGACCAGGCCTCTCCTTGATGACCGAAATGATGGGACTCTCTTCAATGGCGGAGATTCCTGTAGTAATCGTCGATGCACAGAGAGGCGGTCCGTCGACTGGGCTTCCAACCAAGACTGAGCAATCAGATCTCAATCATGCTGTCTATGGAGGGCATGGGGATGCTACAAGGATCGTTCTTGCTCCGGGAAACGTCGAAGACTGCTTCCATCAAACAATAAGAGCCTTCAACTTGGCGGAACGATACCAGCTCCCCGTCATACTACTCACTGACCAATCACTGGCTCAACTCACAGAGGGCGTCCCGATGCCTGATCTGGAGTCAATAAAGATCACAGAACGAGAAAAAGCAGAGCTCGCCGAGATCGATGGCTTTCGAAGATATGCGGTCACTCACGATGGCATCTCCCCAATGCCCTTACCAGGTGAGGCTTTTGGGGAATACGTCGCCGAGAGTGTCGAACATGACGAAAAAGGCCGACCGAGCTTCGGACCACACGCACATTCAGAAATGTCAGCCAAGCGATTCCGAAAACTCACAACTGCTACAAAAGAACTTGCTGAAGACCCATTGAACGTCATGGAGTTACCGGATCCGGATGCTGATTTGGCGGTGATCGGGTGGGGCTCAACGCAAGGCGCAATCCACGAAGCTATTCTGCGGGCTAGGAAAAATGGGACCCATGTGCGCTGGTTGCAATGCAAACTCCTAAATCCACTTCCTGAAGCTCAGCTCTCCAAGTTTCTCAAAGGAGCCAAGAAGGTGCTAGTTCCAGAGTTGAACTACACTTCGCAGTTCGCCAACCTTCTACGAGCACGCTTGGGAATTGATGCTATCTCTCTCACGAAGACCGAGGGGCTTCCATTCACGCCGGATGAAATATTGCGTAAGATCGAGGAGGTGGCTTAGGGAATGCAATCTAATCTTGTAGGTGAGTACCGGAACGATTACAATCCCAACTGGTGCCCCGGATGCGGAGATTACGGTGTACTCAGATCAGTTGGGATGGCGTTCCAAGAACTGGGTCTAAGAAATGAGCAGATCGTAATGGTTTCAGGAATTGGATGCAACGGACGCTTTCCACACAATTTCAAGACGTATGGTATTCACACGCTTCATGGAAGGGTTCTCCCCATTGCACAGGGAATCCACATCGCCAACCCAGAACTCTGCGTCGTGGGCATTGCGGGTGACGGTGACGCCTTCGCTATTGGGGGTGGGCATGTTCCTCACACGGCAAGAAGAAATCCAGACATCACCTACATAGTTCTCGACAATGGGATCTATGGACAAACTAAGGGACAACCTTCTCCTACGACCCCGCTCGGGTACAAGACGAAAGTTACACCTGAAGGAAATCAAGAGGATCCAATTGACATCACCAGACTGGCCCTAGCGTACGGAGTCTCATTCTTGGCGAGGGGATTCCCAGGCAAACCGAACCACCTAGCACATCTCATTGCTGAAGGAATCAGGCACAGAGGCTTCGCGTTGATACATGTGCTCAATCCCTGTCCAACTTTCCATGACACTTGGAAGGAATATCCCGCTAAGACCGTTGAAATCGGGCCAGAGCATGACCCTAACGACTATGACGCGGCGCTCGGTCTGATTGGACGGCAAGACAAGATTCCGATAGGCATCATCTACAAACAGACCCGCCCAACACTCGCAGAACGCGTCAGAGTCACCTCCCTACAGAAGCTAGAACTCAAACAAGTACTCAGCACATTTCGATGAGCACTGTCGTCACGCCGGGCACTAAGCTTGCAGAGGTTTCAGAGGCCGTTTGCCAAGGGTGCGGAAGCTGCGTAGGATCATGCCGTCAGGGACCTTGTCGCTCAGGAACCCTACCGACGAAGAGCTATTGGCAATGTTAAGAGCTGCTGTCAGCCAATGATAACGAACACTCGAAACCCGATAGCCAACCTGATGTAAATCTGGAAATGAAGTCTCATTATCTGATTCAAGACACTTAACGTAAATCAGTCAAAATGCGGATGGCTGTCCTTTCAAAGGATGGGTCTTCAAGGGTTGCATGCAATCCTTATCTGAACGCCGTAGGCGCTGACTTCTGAGGTTTGAAGATGGTAAGCGAGTTCAAAAGGAAAGGTGAGGCGGTGCTCCAGTGCGAGCTCTGCGGTTTCGGATACAAGGACCTTGACATGGCCGAGCGATGTGAAGAATACTGTGATATTCATGGAAGTTGCTCGTTGGACATAACCAAGAAAGCCATCTACAAACCCAACGTCCGCGTCATGTCAATACTCGCCTAGAGGTTCGGTTAACCGCAAAGTAACATGTTGTCCCCACAAAATTCAGCCCCCCCGGTTCTGGTAACTTACGTGGGTGGTTTGTCAGT